>JGI24159J19872_10004498_pt1 | contig 17782 bp, 9 predicted proteins | sample Ectturendosymbi4_FD_19872 | JGI IMG/M metagenome (IMG submission 19872) | reverse complement strand
ATTTTGAAATTATTAGCAAAAAAGGTTATTTTTTCAATTTCGATGGGTAAAAAACAAATTTCACCACTTTTGGCCCCCCCTGGAAAAAATTTTGGGAAAATCCCTTACTGCCCCCCCCTGGAAAAAATCCTTCCGACGCCCATGGCCATTAATATAGGTCGATTTTCAAATATAGTGTTTAACACCGTTTCACATGCGTTGACAGTGGACTGCTGATGTGAAGAAACAACATCAATCCCACTAGTCCAGATTGTGAAAAAGTTGTGGCACTGTTCAAAAGAAGTGGAGGCAGGCAGGCTGAGCCCACGAAGTTCGCAGTCAATACCTCCAAACTCAAGCTCTAATCTCACCGATTCAAGTCATTTTCCAATTTAAAGTATACTACTATGAACCCTCCCCAAGCAAACTTAAAGACACCACAGTGCTGTTGATCTCGCGATGGATTTGCTTCAATCCAGGCCAGCAAACAAAGGTGAGACTATAACCAAGTTAAAACCACGAATCTAAGCCAGCACCATAATCACCAGTAAAAAAGTTAAAATTTGCACCAGATGATCGCTTTTCTGCTAAATTTTTTGTGGTTTACACGGAATGATATAACCCAGGGGTGTCAAACTGGCGGCCCGCGGGCCCAATCCGGCCTGCTTTGAGGCCCGCGTCATGCCAGTTTTGTGCTTGCATTAGGTGTGACAGAGTTACGTTGATTATTGTGTCATAGCAAACTTCCTTTTTTATTTATAGTCACAACACAACATTACGACTGAGTAAATGAGGTAAACCAACGGCAACAACTTCTTCAGTTCAAAACCATGAGTTTGTGTAGATTCAAAACGCATTAGAAGGGAGATTTTCTGATTTCAAAGATCGGGAAACTCATTTGCTATTTTCAGTAACCCTTTTTCTGTCGGTGCTGAAAAGGTGCTACAAAAGTATCAAATGGAACAGATCGAGTTACGACAGTGCAACAGAAAATATTGACATCAAAACGTTTTATCAATACTTTGGACCAAACTACCTAAAAAATTGGCATTTGAAGACCGTGTGAATGTTCACAAGTACTTACGTCTGCGAACAACTGTTCCTTTGAACTTAAACAAGTCTCGGTTTCGATATCACTTGACGGATGCGCATCTCAACTCAGCGTTAAAAGTTAATGCGACTGCCCAATCTTTGGTGCCAGATATTACATGCCTGTAACTGCCAAATGATGTCAAGTTTCTTCGAGTCGCAGTGCTATAAACAAATAGCAATGAAAATATCGATTATGATAATTACCGTATGTGCAAAATTGTCTGGCCGGCGTAAAATCTAAGTTCGTAAATATGGCCCACGAAACCCAATGAGTTTGACACCCCTGATCTCACCAATAAGCTACGCATTTTGCTGTCGGTTGCAGACTTCGCTAACCATGCCAAATTTGTATTTTCGTGGCCGGTGTGAGCTGACCACGGGTTAGCAATTGCAAATGATCAAAATCACATGTCCATCAGCCACTGTTGCCAGGCACGGTATCCACCTCAAATTTTGGACTGCAAATATTGAGCCGTTCCGTTGAGCAAAAATGTCATGGACAGCGTAAAACCAACTATCTATTCCACCAAGCTATAGATAGCTGGCATTTTGCCGAAGTTTCTGCGTTAGAGCTGACTCTTGAGTATCATGGTCTGCAGAGGCGCTTCTTGGTACCACATAGTATTACAATGCTACGCTGCGTTATCCTCGTTCATGGAGCAAGGTGTCGCACATTTGCATTGTTACATCATAATTCCTTGAGCTACTGAAGCACGTTCAATGCACTTTTGTCAGGTAGTGGAAACTAACTAACGTACATATAAGTTGCTATAGCTTTTCATGTGCTGCATAACGGTACAATCTGGGGCATTAGTTCCGACAAGAAACTCATCCACTTATCCTTATATTGCAAAACTACGATTCAGATCTACTGCGGACTCACGGGCAGCACCGGCAGCAGACCTGACACCAGGGCCGGCGCTAGGTGGTTGCCCCCCCCCCCGAGCCTGGACGTTGGGGCCCCCAATATACAATACATTGCATTTAACAAATACTATTTATGTAAACAAAATCTCGACATTTTTCAACAAATGCTTACAAAAGCGTTTTCCTCAGCACCAACACAACGCATAAAGCAGACAGACTTAAGCGATTGCTATGTTTCAAGCTTTGAAAATGACTTCTTCGAAATTTTCAAAAATGAAAATGATTCTGTCGACTCAGTCATATCTAATGTTTTAGCAGTTTCACTTTCAATACATATCATTGAAAGATTTGTTAGCCTTTCATCAGTCATAGTTGATCAGTGAAACGTTTTGATTTGCCTGAACTTGCTGAAGCTCCGTTCAGCAGTATTGTGCATAGCAGTGATCGGCAAACTTTCGTTAGATTGGCCCCAAGCCGCCTTTCCATGGGCGTCCGCAGAAAGTTTTCCATGGGGGACAACGTCAAAATTTTGCTTATATTTTTCAGGTTGCTGACGATGCAATGTAAACGGAAGTTCACGAAGCGATTGCTCCATTTTGCGGCAATAGTAACAAAAAATGCACTTCGTTGGCAGCAATAGCCAAGTACATTGCGATAAGTTACAAAATAGACTATCTGCAGATTCTTCAAACAAGGTACTTTTTTACAAAGAAGCGGTTTCCACGGTCTTTCACAAAACCACAATTATGTCTTTATTTTACCTAGGAAGACTTGCCACCATCACAAACACCATTTCAATAAATCCCTGCTGGCCTTTACTGACTTTTCACGGTGAACGCCCATCCACATAAACCGGACAAAGGTTCAGTCTCACACCAACACTGGATTTTTCAAACTCATCATGCTTCTTTTCACACACTACGCTATGAAAGCACCTGGCTATCCGCTATCAGAACCCATTGTCTCCCTGCATTACATGCGTTCAACCCTGGCATGCGGCAAAACACCTACCACTGTAATTTCAACTTCAAGCGAACACGTGAAGATTCGCTACCATTTTATTGTTACGCAATAAAGTGAAACAGCAGAACAATCTGCACGCAAGTTTCGCAACTTACCTCTGCAGACAGGCAAAGCAGCGGACATGGGTGAATTGCAAACCCATCACTGCATGTCACCAGGACAGTGAAACTGGTTATTGTACACTGTGGGTGTCATACCGGCAAATAAACTGTCAATGCAAGAACTAAATCAGCTTAATCGGAATTAAGCTCCTGACTTCAGGTTTGCTAGAAAATTTTGGTTCTTAGTCCCAATTTCCAAGAGGGAGGCGAATGACCCTTTTTTCCCTCATGCGGACGCCCATGCCGTTTCAAGGGTGCAGTAATTAAAAGTCCGTGCTTTTTCTTGAAGGCCAAATTTCAAGCTTATGTTGTATTCAGTTACGTGTAACATAGCAATGGTATGTTAATGTCATAAACCCTACTGATAATGACAACGTCAATGCCGTGTTCAGGTCAGTAATCAATGTTTCTACACAATTGTTACAGGAGGCCTATGTTTGATCCCACGCAACCAGCGCAGCAAGCACGGCTGACAACATCAAGTGTTGCACGGCCCAACAAAAAGTGTTGAACGGCCCACAACTAGGCACAGTGTTATTGCTATAACTGGATTTCTCTTTGTTACAAAGTTTCGTGTTTTCATTGGACAACCCTGATGCAAGATACACTGGATGTTACAGGCGTGGGCCATGAATCCAATTTTATATGATTGTATACCGGTTATTCCATTGTTGTACAGTGAAAGAATTCAACACAGGTATGCAACAGTGGTGCGACTGACGGAGGTTCAAGGGTGCGAACCTCCCCCCTCACAAGTAAATGAAAACTGAACCCCATTTTGCTGATATTTCGGTATTCAGCTTTTTTTGGTTTTCAGTAAGTTGTTTTTCGCGTTTTTCGGAAGTTTCTGGACTGTTGTTTTCCGGTGATTTCGGGTTTAAGTATATAGAAATGCACATCCCGATACACTTTCATTTCTAAACTTTTTTCTGAATGTTGGCGAGGGGCCCCTACGGTGGCCAGTGGGCCCCTTTCAACTACGTTTCACACCCTGGCTAATACCTCTAGCTGCGTAACCGGTCTACAACTTAATTTTCCTGAAAAATTTTTTACTTGGCTATACTAAAAATGCTTACAATCAGCGTTGATTCAGCAAACGTTTCCTGCACAACAGTCAGCTTACCAAGGCAAATGCTGACAACGAAACTGTTCACAATGCATTTAGCAATGGTTGGCTTTAGGAAGGTATAGGTCGTGTGAAAATTAATTTTTTTACGTATTAGATAAATACGAATATTGAAAGGGGAAATGTGCGAAATCAGTTCTTCGTGTGTTCAGATCTGGTGTCTCTATATGCCGCAACAAAGGTACTCAGTCAGATTTGGGAACCCCTTTTTGCTCGGGCCCCCCTCCCGGCCGGGGGGTACGGGGGGCCCTTCCTCCGGCTCTGCCTCAAACTAGCTTTTCGCTTTGAAGAAGGCTTCTAAAATCTTGCGTCAGTTATAAGTTTTCTATATTTACTGCAGTTCTGTTTTTACTACTGCTTTTCCTTTCAAGGCTGCCATCAGGCAGCCTTGAATGAAATTGTAGCAAAACAAATGAAATTGTAGCAAATGAAATTGTAGCAAAAACAGACCAAACTTGCGCAGCTCAGCGCAGTGATGCCACGTTATTTTGCAAAAACAAGCAAGAAGATATGAAAAACAAGCCAAAAATAGGTAATTTGACGGAAAAACAAAACCAACATGCGTTGGCAGGAAAATGCAACACAACGAAATATCAGCAAGTAAATTAAATAAGAAAGCATAGTGGCAAATCCGAAAAAACAAGCCCAAAATAACCAAAATTTCATAAAAACACGCCCAATATGCCTTTAGGAGCAAATTGAAACAGAAAATTGCCACAAAATTTGAAGAAAAAGCAATCAGAAAAACAGAATTTTGCAAGAAACAAGCCCAAAAAACAAGCAAATTTCAATTAAAACAAGCCCCAAAACAAGCAACCCGCAAGCCTTGAAAAAAACCGCAACTCCACAAAAAAATAAGCCCAAATTCGCGGGAAAACCGCAAGGTTGGCAACACTGGCTCAGCGGAAAGTCCAGAACTGTGCTAGAGAAAGCGATCGCGTTTGTGACTGCCGCCGCTGGGCAGTTCTCAGTTCTCACGCGGAAAAGAAATAAGGGACCGCAGTATTATTACGAAAGAATGGCATTGTTGACTTGGGTCAAAGTCCGACACGTCAATCCTTAAGTTTAATGTAATTTAAAGCGTTGCTTAGTTTAGTATTTTTTATCTCTGTTTCTACTTCGACAGGCACCAAAAAGGGGCGAATTTATATCAGAGGGGCGCCACAGATCTTTGGGGAGGCAGTTGCCCCAAACTTAACCCCCACTGGATCCGCCACTGGGTTGATCTCCATGTCCCAAAAGCATTTCTAAGACCTATTAACTGCCTGGAAAACTTGCAAGTGCAAATGTTGCATGTTCGCTCAGGTTGTGGTAAGGTTGATTTCTACTATGCCAATGCGGACTAAAAGATATTTTTAGAAACCAAGAAAAAATACGATTGAAGCCGAAATTGAAAGATAATAATAAAAAGCATTCTGCAAGTCAATTTTGAGGCAAAAACAATGTAAAAATTATAAAGAAGATATTGGAGACCGAATTTAGGTTCAAACTGAATACATTTACGAACTTTTAAAAGTTGCCTGCGTGCAGTACACTGTATACTGACCGAACATGTAAATGCCAAGGCGACTGGCACTAGTTTTGGCACTTCAATCAAGGCAAAAGCAAAAACTTTACTCACGTCTAACGGCCAGAGCTGAAAATAACATGCGTATCCGTACTCATCTTCTTACTGTGAGCTGTGATCACTTGCGTTTTGGAACGATTTCAAATATATGTAAGTGAAGCCATCGTATAATTCTTAAGTCATGTATACTCAAAGTATGATCCGTGGACCCCCAGGGGGTGAAACATTTGGTGTTTGGGGGTGGTTCAAGTGCGATGAACAACTTGAAAATATGTTCGCAATAAAGCAATAATATTAAGCCCCTCCTTAATTATTTGCTGTTTTTGTGTTCTTGGGTAGTCCAACTTATTTGGACTTTTTGAGCATACGCGTCACGGTCCCATCAAATGCCATTGTTGCACCACTGAAGTTGGTTGCTAATCGTTAATTTACTTCACAACTTGAAAAGTCAGCGGAGCAATAGAAAGACAAATCAGGCATCTCTTTCAGTATAAGCACATGCTTTCAGTAAATTAGGAGAAAAGAAAAAACAAACCATCAAATATGAACCTAGTCCAAAATATCTGGGAATCAATCTGGATCGCAGCCTAACATTCAAACGCCACATCGAACAGCTGAAGAGCAAAGTCTCAGCTAGAGTGTCCCTGGTTAAACGACTGGCTGGCGCAAAATCGGGAGCGCCCTACAAAGCTCTTTGAATATCTGCTCTAGCCCGGGCATATGCTCCAGCTGAATACTGCGCACCAGTCTGATATCGTAGCTAACTGTATGTGCATTTGAGTAAGCACATTCTCGACTACCGGAAAAACAAACGGGAACCTTGCGAATCAGCGAAAACATAACTTTTACAAACGATGGCGTCATGAATTAGGGGCCGTCCAGTAAAAATTGCTCCAGGCCCCCCTACCCTTTAATCCGGCTCTGACGAGAAGTAAACACCAGAGTGTATTTTTACTAAGAAAAAATATTTCACAGGCTAGAGAGTGACTCGGCAAGAAGCAACATTCACCCGAACAATAAGCAGAAACCTCAGATTACAAGCAAAAACACCGGAAAGAGAACACGTCAATATGGCCGGCCAGGTTGAGCGTGAAAGTTGTTTCCAAGATAATGTCTTGATTTTCGCCTTAATTTTCAGGTGCTGTGCTCTGGTTAACGCCACTGCTTTAATGTTGCTTCTTGAAAGTTTTGCTAGAAAAAGTGATTCAGTCGCGGCGTTTTAACTGACACTGCCAGATCCTTGCGCTTTTTCTCCTTAAAAACTTTGCGCCTTTCATAGCTCCTGATGGCATTGCAGATTTCGGTGTCGCTCAAGCTGCAATCTCGTTTTCTTCTCTTTCGTTCTACGAATCGACTAATTAAAACCTTTTCTGACGGACCACGCAATAACATGTGGTGTAAATGGCTTGAATAGATTCGTATGTTTTTGTTGTAACACAACATTAGTAACCATTGGAAGAGAAGTGCGTTTCCACCACAAATTACCCTTTATGACGAAATAAAGGTGCAGTTCGGCTGCGGCTACCTCGAGACTGCACTAGATGTTTGGGATCAATGAAACCAGTGTTACCACTTCTGATATTTTAACATGACCACAGATGTGTTGTTCTCAGATGAATTTCTGATGTTTAGTCGACAAATCTGATGTTGACTGGGTTATTGTTTTTGTTTCCCACATTTAGATTCAAGATTTTTAAATTCCTTTCATCAATTTTTCACCCTAGTGTGTGTGTGGTTATCGTTTCAAACTAAAGAAGCTCTCTTCGCTGCGTTGAGACTAACATTTTACGTAAATTATAAATGACTTCTCCATTTAAATAGGCGTGATGCGCGATTAGAGAATCATACCCATGCCAAAAGAACGATTAATAGGAAAAAGTTACCAGCGAAATCAAATATATTTGCATTGAACAAAACCGAAAATACTTATGCTGTTCAGTAGCGATTACTAAAACTGGCAGATAGTCAAACGTGTAGAGAAATCAGTTGTTGTTGGGGTCCCCTGATACTTAAATCAACATTAGGAATATAATATAGAGTTTTATTCTTGCACTGCTTCTGAATCACAAAATTTTTTCAAACGAGTATTTTATTGGAAACAAATAAATTCCATCACTGGGACCCCTAGCAGCGGGGAGCCCGCAACAATTTCCCCCGTTGCCCCCCCTAATCCGGCCCAATCCCTCATCCCTGAAACTATACATCAGTGAACTGACACCAAAACCAGATGGGTATCAGTACCCCAGAAAAGCTTGGGTACAACTAAACCGGCTCCGTACTGGAGTCGGCCACTTTAAAGCGAACATGGCAAAGATGGACCTGGCAAGATCTAACCAATGTGAGTCTGAGTGTGGCTCTGTCCAGACCGCAGAACACATATTGCAAGAATGCCCTATGCTGAGATCTCTGTGCACCATCTCCGACATTAACAGGGAAGACCTACTGCAATATCTCCTGAACATTGGTTTTTGACGACTACTTGTCAATCGTTCTGCATTGTGAAAAAAATCGCTCTGTATTGTGTACACGAAAGAAGGAGAACAGAACAGGCAGTGTGATCGGTTATTTTGATGTTGCTGAGTTGCACGCACTTCTGCTCTTTCCCTGCGCTTAGAACGAAATGTTTTCTCTACAGAACAAAATACTGTCCCAGTCTTAGCGATCTAAGACACAAACGAAAACTGATGTCTCAGCAGAACGATTTCTACTTACGGTGTAGACAAGCATAGTTATCACGATTCATAACAAACATGTCTAAGACGAAGAGCTGAGCACTCGTCGCAATGTTGGAACGAAATTGTTTGACAAAGCGATCCTTGTCGAACAATGGTCATGCGACCTGGACAAATGGTTTTTGGCAACCAGTGTTGCCAGATGCTGGTTAAAAAAACAGCCCAATGTCCTCATAAAACAAGCCCAAAACCAGCCCAAATTACTCCAAACTAGCCCAAATTACAGCCCAAAATTTGCGATAAAACTAGCAGTTTGCAGTGATAGTAAACGCCATTATCTTATTGCAGTTGCAACCTTTGTGCAAAACACTACTGATCTGTCTTACAAAGCAACCTCAAAGATACAAAATAACAACAGGTAGTAGCATCGTAACGACAATCAAACTGTCATTAATACCACCACACATTGCAGTCGAAATAAAATGCCAACAGCAAACCCAGATGCCTACTATAGTACGACGAGTGCTCAGTTCGTATTGCGCCCAGGAGTTGCCGTGCCGAGCGGTGCACGAGCGCAAATTTGCCCGACGCAGCAAAACAAACAAAGAATCGTGCGCGGCTACTTTTGGCAACTCCTCAGTGTAGATTGGCCTTGATGATTGAAGGTTCCTTCAGCACAGAAACTGAATGATACACGGTACGAATCGGACGTGTTTTAGTTAAACAATAGTAAATTTACACTTTTAATTGAATCACTCGCAATAAAAATAACAGTGAACTTTGTATGATAAAGGCGATTTTTAGTCAAATTAAAGTGAAAACGTTAGTACACCATAATTCAACGCGAACCATAGCCGCGCTCAGTACGTATTTGTGATAGCAACGGATGTAACTGTGCGGGTTGAATGCTCACTGCGCTTGCGTATGAGAGAATGTTTGCAAGTTGCGCATGCGTATGTTTGTTACTAACGCAACGCGACGCTCAGTTCGTGATAGAACACACGGTATGCTTTGCTTGTTACGAAACCAAGACTTTTTATTTCTTTCTTCTACATGCATTTTTACAACGACTCTTTCTCTTTCGCTGCATGAAACTTCTTGCATGAAAAACCTTTTGTTTAATGCCTTGTACACTATTACTGTACAATATAACTATTATATACAAATAACTTGTGTTATAACTAACAATAGCAACATGGCAGAAAAAAGAAACAAATCTTTTAAGGGCAAGCTACGCTGCCACCTTTCAGTGTGTACAGCTAAAGCTTCTGCTTGTTGGCTGAGTCATATGAAACAATAAGCCATTACCACTACTTTGGAGAATTAGTTTTAGCGCGAACCAGACACGAGTTGGATAAAAACCGGACCTAGTTCTCCTAAAAGGCATCTTGTGTTGGACATAATATTTTGGCAAGTTCGAGATGTTATGATAGACACGGATCTTTATATCAAGCAGTGGTAGTGGCAATATATCAAGCAGTAGCAGTTCCATGAAAGGGAAGTGGAACGATAGCTACGTGGAATTCGGTTTGACGCTAAAGAAGAACACGGCCGGTGTTGATCAAGCGACATGCCTTCCCTGCAGCAAAACACTCTGCAACTGAAGTTTTAGCGATCAAAGTTGAACGAGCCTCAGATCATTCACCGTTAAATACAGTCACTTGACGATATGAAAAGGAAACGTGCTCGATTTGATCAACGCGGAACCTCACTGCTAAACATGGTCTTCTTTCTACGCAGTTCCTCACTGCTTCTTTCAATATTGCATATCCTGTTGCGGAAAAGGAATTACCTCATACAGTTCCAGAAAGCGTGATCAAACCGGCTGCTGTTCGAATGGCACATTTGGTAGTGGAATCTTTTAAGAGCCGAGAAGATAAAGCAAATTCGTTGAATACTGTGCAAGACGTACTTGCAGTATGNAACTGTGACGTTCTCACTCAATTAGTGACTGAGATTGACACCAAGCGCCGAATTTTTCTCCTTCACCTGGATGAATCGACAGACGTGGCGAATTTTTGTCATCTGCTCTTTTTGTGAGATATATTTAAGGAAGTGAGATTAACGATGTATTATTACTTAGCCACACTTACAAAACGACGGCCAAAGCAATTGACGTTTCGAATTGTGTGGATGAGTTTTTCACTATTAGCGGTCTAATATGGAATATTGATGATTCCATTTGCAATGATGCATGGCGGTTCAGCAGTGATTGGTCACAAATGTGGATTTGCAGCACTCGTAAAGCAACGTGAACCATATATGTATTAACAATTCACTGGTCACTGCACTATTCATCGATATGTCCTTGCATTTATAACACTGCCATCCTGCTTGCAAGAGGTTTTATCAAAGAATGTGCAAGTCTTAAATTTTATTCGACGTAGGGCTTCAAATCATGGCTTGCTTGTTTAAGACTCTTTTGGGATGAGTTAGGATTGACATGCAACATTGTGCTCTGCCACACTGAAGTGTCATGGCTTTGGAAAGGTCGAGTTTGCAACAGGGTATATAAAGTTATTAAAGAAGTTTCTGAATTTGCTAGTGAGTCCAATAATGAACTAGCGAACAATTTTGATGATCCCACTTTTGTTATCCAGCTGGTACACATTGCAAATAGTTTTTCATTTTTTTAATCACGTAAAGCTGTCTTTACAAGAAGAAAGCATGAAGCGCTAGCCAGCCGAAGACAAGATTGAAGATTCTGTTTGAAAACTTGCATTTTGGAAACGTATAAGGTGTTACTGGGAAATTTTTCTGCGTTTTCAGATTTTGCTACTGAAGCTGTTACATTTGTGGAATTTCCAGAGACATTAATTTCAAACACTGTAGAGCATTTAGATAAACATTAAAAAAATGTGCAATGGTACTTTCTTGAAATATCAAAAGTGTGGTGTATGAGAGATCCATTTCTTGCGGACCTTATCTTACTTGATTACGAAGAAGATGATCACAGAGGAGCTCCTAGACTTGCGTACTGATAATGGACCCAAAATAAAAGTCTCTTCACTTTCGTTGTCTTGTTTCTGGGCTTCTCAGCTACAAACGTACAGTACTGTGGCTAGTGGCATTGAAAGAAGTCCTTCCTTTCACTAATACAGGTCAGTGTGACGGCGGTTGTTCCATGCTTGATGAAAATCCAATCAAAATGTGGAAACAGAATGAATGGGAGACAAGAAATTTTTCTATAGTTTTGTCCAAAATCAAGCCTAGAATATCAAAGTTGGCAGGAAAGTGTTGTCAGGAGCACAAATCTCACTGAACGTCAGAGACTCAGAAGAGTGTGTTTAGGAGACAACTCCCTAAATGACTTAGCGTCTCCCGGTCAAATGGGTGCTGGTTGGCTGGACAGACTTGTGGAAATCGCTTGATGGTCGCTGCTCATATGAAAGGAGACAATTGTGCAATTATTGACATGAATAAAGTTTCTTGGGATGTTTCGTTCATATATATGCCGCCTGTTGTTCTGTTCACTGTTGACGGTATTCGAGAGCTGTAAACAATTAATAAATGGCTTAGGGTTTCGCGATGAAAAAGTTTGAGAAACGTTAACTTAGTGGAAGCCAGGTTACACAAAACGTTATGCCAAGGTGAAAGGTTTATGTTTTGTAATACTTGCTTGCACTGAACGAGCTGCATTGACGTGGCATAGTCAATAAAAATGGCTTGTTGACTTTCCCTGGATCGATCATGCTGCAGACACTGGCTGTTTCCGCTGCATTGCGCGATACCGTCACGAACAGGAAAAACGTGATTAGCTGGAAGTCAGAACACTTTTCGCTTGAATTGGCGTGACGCAATCGCAGCGTAATTTTTCTGCTAGCTTGTGCCGTGCGGAGAAAACCAGCACAAAACTTGTAAGTTACGGTAATGCAACGTGGCTCTGATGAATAACCCGGATTTTGGTGTTCGACGCCAGTATTTTCACGCTTTGATGACTATTGCTCCTTAGCACATCCAGTCATTGGTGGTTCAAAAGCGTGGTAATGTCTAGAGATTTCTACCCTAACTTTACATAACAGTAAAAGTATAAATTGCAATACGTTTGTATCAGCATATATAACTACTGCCGAACTTTTCGACATTTCTTTCACAGAAAAATGTTATTGATCTCAAAAACGATTTTTTTCTGAAAATGAATTGTCCGATATCAAAAAATAATATTACGGCATTTGAAATGGCATCTCCTGCAAACTTTCCCAACAACGAAATACAAAAATTCTCCAAAAGTGTTTGAAACTTTTGAATTTGTTTCTGTAAAGCAGTTTATGTAACAGCAATTTCTTGAATAGTGAAAAAATAACGATAACATTTTCCACCGAAGAGAGTTATAGTGAGAAATATTAGCGTCATGAACCTGTGTAGCCTCTCTGAAAAATTTTTTCTCTGCTTGGTAGACTTGGTTTAAGTCATTCTTGGAATTTGATAAGTGTCTATAGTTGTTGTCTTAAAACTTTGCTGATGCCGACGCTGCGGATGCCAGAACTTTTAAACCAACAGCTGCAACCGTTCCAGCGTCACTTTCCAGCAAAGGGGGTGTAAAGTAAACGTGCATGTGATTAAGTGAAAAAGTCTCAGAGCACAAAGCTTCTAATATCTTTGAAAAAACCTTGAACCCGCAACACGGCAAACTTCTGGAGGAGGTAAAATTTATGGAAAAAAACAAGACGATAATAGAAAAGTAGATTCTGAGAAACTTGTAGGATTTTGTCCAATTATATACCATCATGAACTCTTTGAAACAGAGAGAATTCTATAGTCAAATCTTTCAGAGTTGGCTTCACTGCGCACGTGTACATTTTCATACTATAAACGTTAACCAGGCCATTTACCTGCCGTGAATGCTGCCCATTAATTCGATGAAATTAGAGCTCTTTAATTTTCAGTTACTTTGAAGTTCAGCTACTCCCAACTGTTGTTGAAAGTAAAAATTAAGATTTAAAGTTTGTGGATGAGAGCAGACTTTGTATTTGTATAAAAAATTTCCAAAACCATAACCTGTCTATGGGTGTTCCAGAACACTTTCATGATCTTTGTCCCACTCATTTAAGAATTGTTGCAAAATTTGTCTTCGAAACGTTTTCTCGAAGCGAGTGATACGTATACATCTTGTTTCGGTTGGCTGCGGTTCGAATGGGTTAAGCACAGCAAGGCACATCATGCTTTTCATCATCCAACACCATCCATTTGCCAGTGCACACGCATAACAACACAAGAAAATCACTCAATCAAAAAGGAAGATAGACGTAAAAGAATATCATGCCCATGTTTCACATTTACTCAAATTAGGCTGGCTTGCGTGAGCAGGTTGAATACGACCGAACAAAGTATGAGATGCCTTAATTCAACAATTGCTGATCAATGCCTTTAATTACAAATGTAAATGTTGTCTTAATGCATATCTTGAAATATTTTTTGAAATACCAAACCGCGCTTGAAAATGGTAGTTGCTTTCCATTGTCGTTTCGTGGCATAATCTTTTTAAATGTACAGCTTAAAATGTCAGTAACATACTTTTTGGAAAACCATCGAAAATCCATTTTCTGAAAATCTCAAGCCATTGCCCTTATCTTCTGCAGTAACTGCAAAACAAAAAGCTTACCTGAAGTAACAAATCACTATGTAAAACGTATGTTTCGTTTCAAAGTCTAATTGTTCTGCGATATAGCCGATCATCTCGCTAAATCGCGGAAGACTTAAAAGCTATGGGTTCTCGTGGTTTGTAAAATAGTTATAATNGATTGTGTCGGATACNCGTCAGAGTTTTATATATGAAGGAGTTTCCAGCAATGTGAAATTACTCTTCGCTGAAGTTTNTTAAGGATGCGGCGCTGGTTTCGAACAAATTGTTTTCAAATGAGTATAACGGCGGTGTGAGAAGTGTGGAAGCATGAAACAAAATTTTTAGCACCCAACTTCCATTAAACTTTTTAAAACTTTGTGGAATAACAACAAAAAAGCGAAGGTTTGTAGTTTGTTGTCACATTTTTAGGATACAAAACATAAAACGTCAATAAAGAAGAGTATGTTTGTCTACTGAAACAGACTGTGAATCCTGTTTTACTAGTTGCTAAATGACTGAATAACAAAATAAGCTGCGTTCGGCAATGGAAACGATCACACTCAATAAAAATTTTTGTCGACAAAACAACAGTAAATAAGAAAAACAGTATTGAAAAACAGTAAAGAAGCTTCACTTTCCTTTTATTACTTTTGCTTAACTAGCATTAATAGCATTAATCGTTGGCTAGCACTAAAATCAATGTTAGCGTTAACAAGCACAGAATGATTTTTCTGGTATAAAATAACGTGTCTCACATTCTTCGGTATATCGCTGTTGACATTTCTGTTCAAACGTTTATTATTTTTGTCTCTCGTGGAGATTTTCAATTACTTGCAGGCGCTTCCATATTAGCCGTGACCTTGGCTGATTGTTTTAACACAGGAGAACTTTAATCCTGTTTCATTTATTTTTACGCAACAATCGCATTTGTTTCGCTTAGGTGAAAATTTGTGTGTATGCACATTTAAAAAAAATTTATTGGAAGTGACAATGCTTTGAAAACGAAGAATTCGATTTTCTCTTCTACAACAAATATGTGTGCTGATTCTAGTCTTACATACTCAAAAGAAGGAAAATTTAGGTAAAGATACGAACCACCAAGAACGATAGGCATAGCAGAAAGTAAAAAGGAAGTTAACGCAACTCAAAATAAGTAGAGCTCTCTCGGCATCAGGCCCGCAGCCAGGAGGGGCCAACCGGGCAATTGTCCCCGGCGAAAATATTAAACACATGTTTATTTGTCAGGTACAACAAGTTGCAATCGTTTTGCCCATCACCGGAAATATCAGCTGGTTGTGGCCCTGCTTGGTATCGCGCTGGATCACTCATAAATGCATTCAGAAAAAAAATTAAACGAAAAGTACACATTGCTTCAAACTTTATACACCTATTTCCAACTGGAAGTAAAAGGAATTTAATTCACGGCATTGTCGCATAAGCATCTTCTGCTGCGTCGTGTTGCACGGAAATGATATTACTTTACATTAATTACTTCAAAAGGGGTGGCATAAGCAGTGAAATGCTTTTTTAGGTAAAAATCAGTTTCCTTCATTTTACTGTATTGGCAAAAGAATTTCAAAAATATCTCAACTTTGATTTTGAATTGTACCTCATTTTAAAAAATGTAATTAATTACAAAAAATAACTGTTAAAAAAATCGCAAAAATCTGTATTCTCAGACAAACTTAGGCAAGCTATTTCATCATTCCCTTGGATTTTGTAAATTAAATTTTCAATAGTGTCCAGGATTGATTTGACAAAATAGTAAGCTCCAAACAATTTTTATCAGACTTTGATAATTTGTAAATGACAGCACCTTACATGATTTTAAGAGGTTACCTTCTAGCTTATTTTCGCCAATTTTTACCAATATGGCATCCACGATTTTGTCCAACTTATCGAAGTCATCCAAATGGTAAACGTTGTTGTTATTTCCTGTTTGTCGGTTTGCTACAATCTGGTAAAAGTGTATAGCAGTTTCACGGTAGGAATAATACTGATTGAGCTCTGCGATATATTCACGCAGTTTGAAAACATCCTGGTCTAATGTAAACAAAGTTATCTTCTCACTAAAAATGGTTGTAAAAATCCTATACCTAACGATTATATACCGAAAACTTTCATTATTTGTGACGATAACGCTACTGACGTGTCACAAGTCTTTGTTAGTGATCGCAAGTGTGACAAAATATTCAGATTTTTGGACGAAAACATTACACGTGTTGCGTCCCAAGCTGTACAAAACAAAAACAACAAACATTGGTTCATTATAATCACCAAACTTTGTTCCTTGAATGGTCTAAAGTTAGATATGGTGCAGATGTTTACAGGTACTTTGGTTGGGTTTTCACTCGACCACTTTTGTGGGGGGTTGTCTGGGACCAGTTTACAAAACAAGGCAAGTGCACAAGAAAGGTAATTTTTGATGTAAATTACAAGGATGCTGTGGACTCCAAACTATACTGTCAATCTATATTCTAGGATGATATAACCTACTGAGAGTGCACAGCATTTGCAAACACAAAATGGGCCCTAAAATCCTTGAAGAAGGATTTTATGCTTCGTTGACTTGTATGAATTCCATAACTTTAGAGCTGTAAGATATTATTCTAATTTAGGCAACGTGAGAGTAAGTCATATTGCCTTTCTTAGGTTATCAGCACGACATACCCTTTGTAATAATCCACCCTTGTCACCAGGGTTGCGGAGCCGGAGACGGAGTCAGAGTCATAAGGAGTCGGAGGTTTTTGGGTCGGAGTCGGATTCCTAACAGCAGGAAACACTGGGAGTCGGAGTCGGGAGTACAACACTGGGAGTCGGAGTCGGATTTTTGCCCGACTCCGGATGACAAATTGGATCATTGTTTACATCACACTCCAAAATTGTGAAATCCTATTGAAATGGTACCATTTCTTTTGAAACTTTTGTTGAAACAGATATTTTTTACTGTGTACTAGAGTCCTGCGCGGGTTGAAATTTTGTGCCCGCACCCGCCCCGCAAAATTTAAACCCGCCCCGCACCCGCACCCGCAGGAGTTCGAAAAATTTTGCCCGCACCCGCCCCGCAGACCATCCCAGCCCGCGCCCGCTCCGCCCCGCAGTTTTTCGGTCTCAAACCCGCACCTGTCCGAAAACTACTAAAAACTCATAACTAGGGCAAGTTTTTGTTGCAATAAAATCGTGAGAAATATGCATTTATTTTTAACAAAAGTTGCAGTAAAAAGTTGCATTTATGCACAAGCATTTTAAACGACAGTGATTTACTCAAGCGATTTATTTACATATAATGCTAAATATTTCCAAACATTATCTGGCGAGAAATGGCGATCATTTGCCAACAGTGTGCGTAGCATGCTAAAACTTCGCACCACAGTGCATGAAGTTGCTTGGCAATTTAACAATTTGGTCTACAGTTCTGCACTGATGTTTGTTTGGCCGAGTCATTTCTACAATTGCTTTTAGGTCATTATTCAGTTCGAATCTGTTATCAAAGAGAACAAAACTATGCTGAAATAGTTCTCAAGCATGTTTTTTAATCACACTTACATTTTGCGTAATAGGTCTACTTGATAAAAGTTGCATGTGAAAAAGGAGAAAGTTGTAATACATAATTCCTGCAACCAGCTCACCGTACTACATAAATTCTGAGTATTTCAGAAGCTGTTAGAAGCTGTAAAAAATGTTGAAAAACTTGTCCTACTCATAACGTCTGAAGACAAGTCTAACAAGCAGCAGAATCAAGCTACTCATTCTTTTTCATTGACAACCAAAACTTTTCACAGATCTGATCTT
>JGI24159J19872_10004497_pt1 | contig 17783 bp, 12 predicted proteins | sample Ectturendosymbi4_FD_19872 | JGI IMG/M metagenome (IMG submission 19872) | reverse complement strand
TTTGTAATCTCTGGTTTCTGCTTATGGTTCGGGTGAATGTTGTTTCTTGCCGAGTCACTCTCTAGCCTGTGGAAATATTTTTTCTTAGTAAGAATAAGCTGTAGTGTTTATATCATAAACTCTCTTCTCGCAGCTAACTCTATGTGCAGTTGAGCACCGTATTTATTCGATTGTAAGCAGCGGCTTATAAAATTATTTTCATCATTTCATGCGGCTTAAAATCAAGGGCGGCTTACGTGTTTATTTTTTTACTTTATCGAAACGCATGTCTTGGATACGTTTTGTTGGCCAAATTATTCTTTCGCATTCGATTTTCCTCAGCATCACGACTCACGTGCATATCCGTCACAGGAGGGATTATGATAAACAGAAGGCAGTTGTAGTGGTGTAACCATCATTAATACGAGAAATGCACGAGTACTCGAACGTCGCGGATGCATTTCAGAGGCTTAGGTAACCTATGTTCAAGTGCGGTTTACAATCAAGGGCAGCTTACATTAATTTTTAACACCGTTTCGTGCGGCTTACAATCCAAAGCGTCTAACAATCGAGTTAATACGGCAGGCACATATAATCGAGTACTGGAAAAAGCAAACGAGAACGTTGCGAATCAGCGAAAACATACGTTTTACAAACAATGACGTCATGAAATACGTCATAGGGGCCCTCCAGTGAAATTTGCCCCGGGCCCCCGTACCCTTTAATCCGGCTCTGTCCAGCAGGTACATTGCTCCAGGACCCGACAGCTACGGAGGGGCCCGAGAATGAAGGAACATTTTGAGTGTTTGTTACTAACAAACTCCGAATAATGTAGCGCAGTTAATCCCGGTGATAAACTGGTTTGGTCTAAAGGATTTTGTACGCTAGTGTAATGTAATTATAAACGTGAATTGCTGGCAGTGCACTTTCCTGACATGATGCATTGATAATTATTAGCAGTAGGCTAATTATTTTTGTTGAACTTGAATGTTTGTCTAATTTGTCGAATTTAAGACATTCACGATTACTGTTCCAGTCTGTCCATTGAACTGAATTTTCCTTTGCGTCTTTCATTTCCAAACATTTTCAAACAAATCTTTAACAAAAACTCTCCAATAAGCCAAGAGTTTCAAGCTGAGAGATACTTCAAATGAAATTTAATGGAAACATGCCAGTTTACAATAAAATCTAATCTAACAACAGTGTAGCCCTCATGGGTTCCAAGAGGGTTCCTCGATTTTTAGGGGAAATGATTTTTTGCTTCATTATGTTGATGGGCCATTATGAAATTTTTTAGATCAACGTCTCACATTCAGACTCCACGTGGGTCAGTTAGGAGGTAGAGTGAAATGCACAAAAAGAAATATTGGTAGCTGTTGCGTCACTTGTTGTTCATTGTTGTGCAATTAAGAAGAACGTTATTGTTGCATCACAGCTGTACGATGTTGCCCATGTGCAGTTAACAGTAGAGAGGACTGAGTAGAAAATATTAGATTCAGCCTGAATCTAGTAGAGAGTAGACTGAGCCACAGACTAGAGATGCTGTTCAGATCAACCTTTGTGGGAATGAAGCAAAAGAATGTGAAACCCAACGTTTTAGTATTTAGTCCAGCCAGACGAAGCAAGATAGCATTTTTCTTATGCGAAGCGAAATAATAACAGCGAAGGTGTCGACGGTAATGAGCAATGTGGTTCCAATGTAAAAGAGGCACCTAATCCGAAGAGAACCAAATGTAATGCAATTGATAAAGTTAGATAATGGAGCGGTGCATATTTTAGAAACGGGTTCTTTTCGCCGGATGGCGAAATTCTGAATGTAGCAGATAAATTCCATAAATGCAAGAACAACCGAGTCATTAAATTTCTTGCTTTTTAACTTCTGTAGTAACTGTTTATTTGTTGAAGTGTCTAATAACGACATATTTAATTTTTTTACAAGTAATTCGTGTTTTTTCAATTTTTGTTAACGGGGCTCCATGACAAACGGGAAAGTATATCAGGGGTTCCGCGATGACAAAAAAGTTGAAGAGCACTGTACTAGATTCTGAACTTTACGGTAGTTAATGATTTCCAAGATTCAAAGGTCTCGACGTCAATTCTGTGACGTCACAATCACAGGAAGTTTTCAGACGGGTCTAGAAACTACTATTTGCAGGCGATCGCAGGGCCCGAGTCAGCTTTCGACGCCCCTTTATTCCCAATCATTCTTCGCATCTATGCTGCCATAACCGGGCTGGGTGGGGGGGGCGCCAAAAGTGAGTTTGCCCCCGGGCGAGGGAAACCCTAAGTACGCCACTCCATGTAGCCTACGTGTAATGCGTTTCTATTACCGCCACATATGAGGTATATTCGTGTTCTTTCACGTGTGTGTGCCTTGTTAGTGCCATGTATATGCTTACGTCTACTGCGTTGCGTATGTTGTGGAGACGTTATACAAAAAGCGAGGGTACGAATCTGCTGACCAGCAGATTGTAGTAAAAGGATTTGAGTGTCGTAGGCAGCTTTTTGGCAGGAAATTGTTAATTTTATGAATGATTGCTTGTGGAATATAGAAATTGACGTATGATTGCTTGTGGAATGCGGAGGTTACTCTTTTGTAATGTTTTCGGCTGCGTCGTTGCCGGGAGAAGCCAAGCAGGATTGCCCTGGGTTGCCCCAGTGCTTGAAACTGCCCATTACATCACCAACTTAGGCAAATTATTGAAAAAGTTGTTTGCTAGCTAGTTGTGTTTCAATTTGTTTGCACATTTATTTGCATTTATTTGTTACATATGATAAAAAGCATGATGCAAAACACGCCAAAACCGTTTGGCATTGACGGGTGTTTGGGCTGTTTGCGTTTGGCACCGAAAATGGTATTATTTGGAAATAATCGCAAATTTCGAATTTCACTATTATAATTTTTGCTTTTATGACGTTAGATTTTATCGTCACGTGACGTTGTCATAATAAACAAGGTTGGATTCTTTTAACTTAATCTATGGTAGGATTTTGTGATATCATCAATAGCTTTCGATTAAAAAGATACGACAATAAGCTTCGAAAGCAACATTGTTTCATCTTATCTACAGATTGAGATATATTATTTACAATTTTATGTCCTAAAAATGAATTATATTTGTCGACCTTTTTACCAGAATTACGTATAATACCTTCATACCTTCAGCTACGGACAAATCCTAAATTCCTGGAGCTTCACTCGATTTAAGCTATGATGTTTTCATGAGGTTCTGGTAGTTTTTAACTTTTATAAACTGTTCCCATTTTTGCAGTCTTGTCTATGGGAATGGAATTTCCATGGGATTTTTCCCACGGATGGGACAGTGGACTTGAAATTTGTCTCATATTTTGATCGTTAGTAATTTTAGGTGATAAATCAGGCATTTATCTGAGTTTGAATTCCATTATGTTAAGCTCACATCACATTAACTCTTACACGCAGAGGCTCCCAGTGCTACGGCGTTGTGATGCGAGGTCCCTGAAAATAGGATTATCGTGCTCTTTTTTAGCTAACAACAAAAAAAGAGTCACCAAGTTTTCAACGTCCATCGTAATTAGAAGTTTTGGAATTTTTATCTGCGGCTGCGTAGAGGCTATGGCCAGAGCCGGATTAAATGAACGCGAGGCCCCGGGCAAAGTCCTGACCGCGAGGCCCCCAACACGCTTAGCACAACTGGGTGGCGTTTCACATGCCCTCGTTTCAACTTTGCAGAGGCACCGGTCAAAAACCTCAAAACTGATAGGATTTGGCAGCCTCAACTTCAGAGACAATTGGGGGGGACAATGTACGGCGGTTCGGAAGTGGTTAATTTGTTCAAACAGAAAGTTGTATCACCAAAAAACGATCTTTTTGCTACCGTGACACTAAACAACAATATTTTTTCTCATACACTCTCTGACCATCTTCACTGCACAAATCGTCCATCCACATATGTGTTGAGGAACGATATGTCTACACTCTCTCGCAGATCAAAACGTACACCGTTTAGAAATATTGTTCTAAAACGAAATATCACCCAAAAGCAACTTGAACCGTACTACTTGACTGAAGTTTTGCGATAGGAGCTGTACAATAGTTACAACTTTAAACCGTTCCGTGATCTAGTGCAGGGGTCCGCAAATATTTTTTTGGCTTGATCCTAAAAAATGGTTATAAAATCTCACAACTCAGACATCGAGAGCATACAACTTTGTGGAAACTACTTTATAATTAAACATCACTTTTAAGACTACTATTGACCGCAGCAATTTTCTTGCACGAAATTGTATGAAACTTAGCACACAAATGAGTGGGCTAAATGATGGCATTTATTCGGTTTAACCAGAATTGCAAATTTAAAATGTAAATTTGAATTATTTCACGAACCCCTGATCGATAGTGGACAACAGCGCTTTGATCTAGGACTGATACCCTCACGATCGCGACAAGCACTTCGCAGCTAATTGTTACGACAGCGCATTATACGGCAATTGCAAAGGCGTTAGTGCGAAGAATACTTAATAACGAACTTATTGAAGTGACTCTGGTCTCTGTCACTCTGTCAATGCGCACTTTTTGAAAAAGAGTTAGCTACGAAAAGTTTCATGACGCCGCATTTCTTTGCACGCGAAATTGCGGATGATTGCTTCCAGGCCAGTATCTCCAAGAATCTCAGGCTCCATGCCACGTCTTTATCATTAAGGCTTAGCTCTGATTTCTCAGTGAGCACAAAGTGCAAAGTTATATTTGCTGTGGCGAGTTTTCGAAATTTATCTTCTCAGTTTCTTAAGCCTGCATGTTGTTCTAACTTTAAGTAAGTTGTCCTACAGCCTTGTCAACACATAGTTCTACTTCTCATTGCTTGAAGCAGTTTTGCGAGAATCTCTAACTTTCTTATTGTTTCACCGCTCATGTTGTTTTGGCGGTTGATTTATTCATAAATTATGACTTGTTTGTAGAAAGTGCTCGAAAATGGATATTAGGCAATTTATGAAAAGAAAAAGCAATTCTGATAGCTGAAATGCAGAAAACATTTCTGACAAAGATTGAGAATTGAGGTTCAACCACCACAAACTAATGGGCTAGAAAGGGTAAAGCGCTTTGTGAACGTCCATTTGGATTGCATCGTCAGCAACCTGAAAAGGATAACCAAATTTCGACGTTGTCTTCATTGGAAAAATTTCTGCAGACGCTCATGCATGCACTGATTTCGATCTAATTCTTGGGTCATAAAACGTGGTGCTGTTTGGTTCAATTCTTTTAAGCCACTCAAAAACAATAAGTGCTAAAATTGTCAGTTTCCTTAACCTATATACTAAACGTAGTAATCAAAAAGCTCTACATTTTTGACGCGTGTAGAACAGCCTAAATCATGAAAATCCAGTAAAAGGAATGTTTTGACATTCAAGCGCGAGGCCCCCAAAAGCTCGAGGCCCCGGGCATTTGCCCGGTTTGCACAATGGTTGATCCGGCCCTGGATATGGCAGTAAACATGCACATGATTTAATCTACTTCGTATACGTCGCTGGAATCACATGAGTTGGGACAATCACAAGTTGCCATGGTATGGGACAAAAAGTTATCTGTTTGCCCTTATATCACAATCTGAGTGAATAAATTCGACAATTTCCTCTAAGCCGAGCTTATGACAGGGTAAAACGTGAATCCTTTCAACCTAGCTGTAGTTAACTACTGCAGCACAACAAATCAAACTAAATTATTTAAAATATTCAACGGAATTTCGATCATTAGTAGCAGCGGTGGTAACAGCGTCGATATCTCATTTAATTGCTCAGAAACAAGATAGCACAAAACAATTGATAGTCACCAGAAAAATGCACAGACAGGCTATTTATGCTGCTTACGCTACTGTGTTGAGCTGGCACAAAGAACACCAACTATGCATGGACGCATCAAAAGGTACATAGACAACATTCAGTAGTAGTCATATAGACGTGTGTTTTCACAATAGAGCTTTCTGCCACCGAAATGGTGACCTTTGTTCTGTTGCTAAGGAACCAAAATACAAACATTTTAAAATTATAATCTAAATTGCGATTTCACGTTTTTAATGAAGCACAATGAATATTACAAATTATCCCAATTTTTAAATTTTCAAAGCATACCACATGTGAAAATTACACCTTTCAGGGCCCGCGAAAGTCACGATCGTGGTTTTTAAAGTTATGATCGCCCGTAACTCGCGAACGAATTAAGCTAAAGAGTCATTGAAGACGTCGTCAGATCCGGAAGACAGCAGCGAATCTTTTGAGGTAGGTTGTGCGCACAGGTGACGTCATTGTGAAGTCGCTTTGGGGGAAACCCGGTTTCCACGTTGCCAAGAAAAATGAGTTGCATCCATTCGAAAAGCCATAGAGCTTAAACCAAAAATCTTGGAAATAAACTTTCTACATAAAAATGTCGTTAAGGACCGTAGCTTTGCGATTATGATCAAAATAATTGAAATTTTTGTTGGGGTTCAAACGGGGCAATATCCAAAGATTTTGTTTTTTTGCGTTTTAAGCCACTTTTCTGGCGGTCAACACTCACGAACCGTCTCAAAATTACAGAACACGCGCTTTTTGGTGTCTTACAACATCCCACCAAATTTCAAGCCAAAATATTGACAGGAAAAATTTTTCTTGAGGAAAATTTAAAAATGCACCAAGTGAATCAGTCAAATTTTTGGTCTTTTTTAGGTCATATCTCCCTAACCCCTGAGGCTAGAAGGCTAATCAAGATCTCTGAAGATTCAGATTTGCTCCTAAATTATTAAAAAAACAAGTAACTACCTGTTGTACTTTGTTCACAGGACCCCAGAACGTCATCTGGAAGCCAATCGACCCAACCCACCCTTCTTCACCCCAAAATTTCAGCCCCCAAAACAGCGTCGTGTGCAAACACCGATTCTGTAATGCGTTATGGCTATCCATTCTTTGTTCTCTTGTGTTGGATAACTGCGTCTGTGATATTTTTGTTTTTTTGATATGGTGGTTTGTTGTTGGCACTTTATAACTACAATAGTCTTGTTAGCGCCACGACTGAGTTCGTACAATTTCTGGTTTCATTTCACTCGGTTTGATTTTGCCTTCTGGGTGTGTTCCCTGCAGCTCTTCCGCACACCGTGCGCCTGGTAAGAAGGCTACGGTACCAATTTACAATGTCTTGGAAAGACCCGGCCGACTCGAACTCTCGACCTACCAGCACCGAAGCGGACGCACTTACCACTTGTAGACATTTTTTTGAGAGGCTAACTTAAATAACTTCTAAAATGTGCAGGCGTAGTGATGTGTAAAGAATCGAAAACTGAATCTTTCCATTCTGTGCAATTGTTTTTAGGTTAATCTTTATTGAAAAGTAACGCAGATCTTGTTTATAGTTCAACAGTTTGCTCCAAAGACTTTTCATGGTTTTCAAGTCTGAGGTAAGGCTGATTGCGCATTGTAACCTTAAGATTGGGTTACCTGCTGCATGAGGCTGTTGGCAAACGCAACATGAGCGCCAGAATTTTGTAGCTGTGCAACAGCGCAAACGTAAAAGAGTAGCTAGCTGGATCTCCGCGCGTCTGTTGAAATCAATCAATGCAAAGCGAAGTTCAGCACGTGGCAACACGCAACGTGGCATTCAGGAAATTCGCCAGGCAGCAACATTACAATGTCAGGTCAGCAAACACAAAGACGGTGTTAGGTTTGTTTGACTGTTTGCAGGTTATGATTTTGAAGCAGGCAGTCTATTGCCCGTCAGACTCATCGCCAACCTAGGTTTCACTCGGGGGAATTTAAAGTGGGCGCGACATTGTAGATAGTATTTCATTTACGAGAATCAGATTTTACGGAGGTCTACTGTATTTCGGGGATTGAACTCTAATTTAGGGCAGGGTCCTGTCAAAAGCAAAATGAGCGCCAGAATTTTGTAGCTGTGCAACAGCGAAAACGTAAAAGAGTAGCTAGCTGGATCTCCGCGCATCTGTTGAAATCAATCAATGCAGTGTGCACGTGAGCGAAGTCCAGCACGTGGCAACACGCAACGTGGCATTCAGGAAATTCGCCAGGCAGCAACATTACAATGTCAGGTCAGCAAGCACAAAGACGGTGTTAGGTTTGACTGTTTGCAGGTTATGATTTTGACGCAGGCAGTTGCCCGTCAGACTCATCGCCAACCTAGGTTTCACTCGGAGGAGTTTAAAGTGGGCGCGACATTGTAGATAGTATTTCATTTACGAGAATCAGACTTTACGGAGGTCTACTGTATTTCGGGGATTGAACTCTAATTTAGGGAACGGTCCTGTCAAAACCTCTCTTGGCTTCAGGACTATCGCTTATTTACAACTTAAAGCAGTGGTGTAGGAGGCGGGGGCGCAGGGAGTTTAAGCGCACCCCAAAAAGTTTTGATTTGTTGAAAATCCGGGCAAAATCCTTAAATTTGGGCAAATCCCTGAAAATCCGAACAAAATCCCTAAACATCTAGGCAACATCCCTGAACATTTGGGCAAAAATGGCGCCCAACATTGTTTGACTTCGAAAAATTGCGCCCAAGGTTTGCAGAAAAACAAGTGAAAAACATTTTTTGGAGGTCACACCACAAAAACGGTCGGCAAAAGTTGCACGACAACTTTTGGGCAAGTTTGGGAAAATTTAGGCAAAAATCCTTTGCACCCCCAAAAATTTGCTTGCTCCTACACCTATGACTTAAAGGAAACAGCTGATCTGTAATGCCTTTTGTATCTCAAGAAGAGTACTATATTTAGAAACGTTCTATTCTTGTTTACGTAAGTGAAGATTTAAGCGACTTCGTACGCCACAAAGCTTTTGATACGAAAACTGAAATTGTTCACTTTACCTTACCAAATTTTGTGGTTAAATAAAATTGTGCTTGCAGAGTGCTTACGCCAAGTAGCAGATGCCAACGCGTTTTAATTTGGCGTGTCCCCCAGCAGGTTGATAGCACGCAAAAAACGTTTCCAGCTTTTCCGCGTATCCTTTGGTCTCTAGTCACGACAGTCACGTATCTCCAGTCCAGATGTTTGTAGCTGTGGTAGCCCGCTGGATGTCTTACAAGGGGAGACAAAATGTGATTGTACTAAATGAGCGTGAAAACTGGCACTAGCTTATGTTTGCAGTAATAAAACTTATGCTTCTGCTAACCCTATTTGCCAATACTTCAAATCGACTCTGAGAGCGTAAGTTAGCCGCGTACGAACATTTAAACGGACAGTTTACGGTTTACCTGGAGTGCATACTTGAGCTTTCCCTGAAATCGGGGTATGTGACCTGTGTAGCCACCTGAGGGTGACCATGTTTGCAGCAGGTCTCTTGATCATTTTAACTGTTGTTTCGAAGGAAAAAGTGTGTAGTTGGTCATAGACTCATAACGCTTTGTGATAAGTTTTTGCAATCAGTAAGGAAAATTTGGTAAAATCAATCTTTTCTAGTTATCATGCCTTAATGTCATTACACGTCCGTTGTCTACTCTATGCCACAACATGCTGTAAAGCGCAAAGCATAATGTGCACTAGAGATGAACGTGGACCGGAGTAGGACCAGGCTGAAACGATACATTCAATGTTTTTCGCGGATCAGGAACGGACCGAACTGCAAACTTCTTTCAAATTTATAGACCAAATCCGGACTGGGTTGTGATTTATTTTCCTTGGAAAATGTTTTTCTCTTCAGTAAGACAAATTTGTGTTTAGCGAGGTTTATGAGGTGACCGGAAAATTAATTATCCGTTTTCAACGCTTTAGGACGCTGTTGATCTACTTTTCAAATACACTTTCACTGCAGACGGGTTCCAGACGTAAATGCCAGGCAAGATATTTCGCAGAGTTGTGTAATGCCTACTGTATCTCTGAACGGTGTTCAAGAGAACAAAAGTTTCCAACAGATGTGATGCATGCCACAGCCGCGTGATATCATAGGCGTATCTAGGGGGGCTAGGGGACCATGGCACCTCCCAAATTTTAGTATATCTAGTCATTTGGTGTTCGAGAAGCGGTGTTCCAAAGAAAAATACTGTTACTCGCCTAAAATCAACATTTAGCCCACCCAAAATTTTTGAACGCCCCCAAATTTTTGGGCTGGCTACGCCATTGCATGATATATCAAACGATATTGTCAGTGCTCGTTTGAAACTACAGAGAGACTTTTGCCCAAAGAGCATACGTTTGAGTAAAACTATTGTTGATTTCTGTTGATGGTTTCGTTCGGTTCCTCAAGCTTTACTGAACTAGCCACTAAATCACAGACGTTCTCAGACACAGAATGTGCAGCATACGTTCACCGCTTGCTCGCATCGAGGTAAAGAGCGAAAACGTAGCGACGTCACAGGCGACTCAGCTTCAACCAGGTTCGCACATTGTGGCGTCATATGTACATGCAACACTCAACAGTTATACCTTTGTTTCTGTTGCCATTCTGTGCCAAGTTTTTATATTTCTGTGTTGTGACTTTGTGATTGCTAGATCAACAAAGTTCGGTGACAGCGCCATACTAATAAGTAGGTGCCCCGCAGCATACTTGATTACCTTAGTGTACGATTAGTAAAGCACATAAATGAAATACCTTCTTTTGCCCTAACTTTCGAGTGGGTCAGTTGCTCATCAACTCTTACAAATTAAAACACGAAGTTACCAGAAGCAGTTTGTTGAGTTTGTATACATTTAATGTGTTGTCTATGACACTATAACTTTTATTTGTACACTCAGTAACAAAGAAGTGTATTTCCATTAATATTGTTAAAAAATGTTACCTTTGCCCAACTTTTTGAAATTTTTCCTGAATGTTTCCCAACTTTTTTTAAATTTTGCCTGAATGACAAATCAAAACTTCTGGGTGTGCGCTTTCACCTCGAGCTCCTACACCACTATCACATGAGCGAGTCTTCTGGCCAACTCCTGGCTGCGCTAAAAACTCAAGTCCTCTTTGTACCAGATACGCCACCGGATTTTACTCCAAAAAAACTTTAGGGACCACATTTCTGCCCTTGATTGAGTTTACTACACGAAGAACAAAAATGTTGAATAGCCTACTGGTAAAAATAACCGCTGTCGATAAGGTTGAAATGCCGTTTAACTTTATACTGCTGATGGTACCTGGTGAGTATACCGAGGTTAGGTGGCGACCGGGGCAATTTGGCCCTTCCACGTGCGAAACCTTATGTCTTTCGAGGGCAAATGTACTGTATTGAAGAAAGCACTTGCGACATTGTTGGGACTTTTCGACACCCCCAGTTATTCGGCGCCCGGTGCATTGTGTCCCGCTTCCCCCCTCTTGCTACGCCCCTGGATGGTAGCAGTGTTTACCGAAACACCTACGGTGTTGTGTACTTAATTTATTTTGACCAGTATGTTTATCATTAATTGAGTGTTTTCTTGATGTTGAAACTTTGCTATAAATGTAGATATAATCGAGCATGAAACTTTGTGCAGGATTTAATTGCAACTGTTTCAGTGAACATAGTAAGAAGCCATGGATAATAATGTGTTCAAGTACACGACTGTGATAATGAGGAAACCATCAAACTCGCTAGCAGCAGAAGCTCTGAGGAGAGAAGAAAGCACCGTTAACATCGAAAGAGCGAAGCGCCAGTGGAAAGAAATTAGCAATATTTGGAAGTAAGAATGCCGTCTGAATGTTCCTTTTTCAAGGCCAAACTAAGCAAGACTGACAACTTAGCAGTGGCATGCCGAAGTGATATGGCTCCCGGGGCAAAAGAAAAGATTCGCACTCTCAAAGTGTTAACTACAGTATAACCATCTGTATAATTAGTAATTAGAGTTTGCGCAGTCCGAAAGATTACATATATGTTTTTATAAAGCATCGCAATCACTCAGTCCTCAAATCCCCAATAACAATCGACAGTGATGTCTCATCAGTATCGGATAATTTAAAGTGCAACTGGAGATTTGTTAGAAATTAGCAACTTTGTTACATTGGCAGACCGTCTTTTCACTCTTAGCGAATGTGAGAGCTCTCCATTTTTTCTCATGTTTGGGATTTAAGAATGATTGAAAAATAAATTTTCTGGTGAATTTCCCAGTGCTACAAAATGGTTCCCGATGTTTTTTGTTATAGGGTTATAATACGAGTCAAACGCATTGTTTTTAACAAGAATGTTTCTTTATTAGGACGTGGGTGGGCAATTTTCAGGAAGCATCGAAGAGCCATCGCTTTTGGCTTCGCAGGCCACAGCTTGCCTGTCATTGGGTATAAGCAGATAGATTTTACCTCTCATGAGTGACCTGATGGCAATGCAGACCAGTAGTGCAAAATGAATGTATTTTGCATGACAAAACGAGCATTTTCAGTAGACCGCAGACGTAATGCTGCTTACTGAGCTGAAACTCCATTCATCAGCAACATTTTTGGCAAAGCAGCCACCTTCGGTAATTGATATTGCAGCTAAATTTTTGAAAATGTTTTTGCTAAAGTGACAGAACTGTTGCCAGGGACAGATCTAGGGAGCACGGGACCCTAGCCCATCTTAGTTTTTGGGCCATCTTAGTATTTGGCCGTTTGTGTGAAAAGCGTGAAAGTATGCCCCTCTTGTGTGTAGTGCCCTCTCAAAAATCTATCTTTTGTTGTGCCGACTTTGGTTCTACATTTGCCTTAGATCTTAGCCTTTCCTACATTCGTCTAAAGAACAAATGGAAGTGCGATTTTTACTTGGAATTTATAGCTCTTTCATGGAGTTCAGAAGTTCTCTTCGTTACATTACCGCGATTTCTAGCGTTTTTAGCAGGTTTGTTTTTCGGATATAAACATTTTCATGAGGGACCGTGTTGCCTCCCTCGAAAATATCGTCTAGCTGTTGATCTGATTACCTGCACGTAAACTCCTTTTTTATAGTAATGGTAACTCCTAATTTTTGAACCAGACAAGCACAATCGATTCAGGGGACACAGGGCTTATTTATGCCGTTTTGAAATTGTCATTTTCCAAGCAATATAAAGTAGTGTTTTCATCCTCTATCTATACCATAGGCCCATAGACGCACGAGGCACGAGGCAGGGGGCGGGGCGAGAGCCCCCCCGGCTTGAAAAATTTCACGGCAAATTCTGTTTTCGGGGGAAGCGCAAGTTGCTCAAAAATCCTGAATGATAAAATGTATACATTCAGTAAGTGAATTCAAGGCACACTGTTTTTCAGGGCAAGCGCAAGTTGCTCAAAAATCCTGAATGCAAAAAGTATATTCAATACAGTAAAAAATTTCAGGGCAAACTCTGTTTTCAGGACAAACATAAGCTGCTCAAAAATCCTGAATGATAAAAAATATTTTAATACAGTGAAGAATTTCAGGGCAACTCTGTTTTTCAGGGCAAGCGCAAGTTGCTCAAAAATCCTGAATGATAAAAAGTATGTAGTCAATCTAGTGAAAAATTTCAGGGAAAACTATGTTTTTCAGGGCAAGTGCAAGTTGTTCAATAATGCTGAACGGTGAAAAAATTTTCAATGCAGTGTATTCAGAGTATATTCACTTGGGGATGGTCCGCGTAAGTTGGGCTAGTTTAGTTTGTAATCTGGACAAAACACGTGACTGGTTACAATGGCTTTTATCTAGACCAGCTATGTCCAACCCAAATGGCTTACTGAGCCAAAACGTATGTCACTACCTGGACCAGGGAGGCACATTGAATGACATATTAATGAGGGCCGCATATTGAATGGCTTACTTTGATCTTTTTTTTTTTTAAGCTAATGTACTGAAAGCGTTCGAGACCTCATTGCAATGGTAACAGACTTGATAAAGTGGCACTGAGGACCAGCTGCATCAAAAATGTCAAATTCAGGATTGTCAAGATAAGGACAGGTTGTCAGTATATAGGATACATTTACTACAGCGAAAACCTAAACAGGGCCGCAAAAACCTTTGACTGAACCGCATGCGGTCCGCGGGTTGGGCATATCTGATCTAGACCAAGCCCTCGTTTTCTGTAAAAATCGAACAATCGGATGTCGGTAGGTTAACAGCTTGATCAAAGAATTCGGTAAGCCCCTTTGAGTGCGCGTGTTTAAGTGCCTTAAGCGCACAGCACTTACGATAACACATGCAGGTGTAGGGTCAGACCCTTCGATCCGGAACCGTCGCTTTTAACCATTGCGTTGCGCTATCGAAATCGCGTACATTTTTGCATCAGTAAAGGCTATTACCATAAAGTTTCTTGTCTGGGAGAACACAACACGCAAGGAACTTCACCCCATTGAGTTAACAAGCAAGGTAACTACAGAATTTGCCTATAACGGCACCTCGAGGGGATTGCATAAAGACCGTTATTGCCTAATTGACGTTTCAAGCGAATTGAAATTCATGTAAAAGATGCCATCGGGACGGCACAAAATGTAACATTATAGGCGAATTGGCGTTACAGACGAAGCCGTTATAAACGAATTCAACTGTACAGAACAGATTTATAAGAAGTTTCAGGCCCCATTCAGATTGTACTAAAAAAAATTAGTTTCAGGGAATCAGGGAAAATTGTTTGTTTTTGGAGCAAACTGTTATTTTCAGGGAAATTTTTTCCGCTCCCCCCCAGTACAATGCCTTCCCGCACGCCTATGATAGGCCGACGATAAACAGCATGAAGACAAGTTTTGCACAGAAGCAAGGTATTGTCACAACACCCTCAGTTAACCATGAAGTAAACCCAATGTAGACACGTTTTTTCCCAGTGAAGCTCGCGAGAAATTGTTCCAGCTGATTTTACTAACATAAACAGTTTCAACAAGCAATCTCCGTTTGCGCGAAATCTAGTAAAAATAACCAAACGTAGGATCCAAAACTGACAATCTTGCTTTTCATCGGAGTTTTGCAGTATCTAGCGGTCTTGCGTTGTTGCGAGCTTTTTTGTCAGTGGAAAATTGAACATCAAGTACCGTTTCTTTTCTTTTTATTTTTTTGCAACCGCTCTCATACAGATGACCTGAATCTCTCTCACGCTCAGATGCGCAATATTGTCGGGTCGTTACTGCACTGATAAGAGTCTCGAGTAGACTAGACATATGCAGTTCCGCCCGTTTCAAGGTAAATTGTGAAGCTATGCCTCTGCGCAGTTTTGCAAATTTTTAGTTGACATTGAGTCGTCATAGGAAAGATTATTACGCGGGGCCCCCAAAAGCGCGGGGCTCTAGGCCATGGCCTATTTGGCCTATGCATAAATCCGTCCCTGACTGTTCCTACAAGAAAAACTGTAAATTTGCGGAGATCAATCAGCTGCTCTGAATTGCAACTCTGAACACGAGAAACAAACAAGGATCCAGGTCTTTTACCAAGAAGCTGAAGCATTGCATATATGTCTTGCACAAGCAATGTGCATATCTTGCGATGAACCTCTATCGCAACAAACTGCTTCCAAACCATTTTGATGACTATTCCAATCAGCTCTATTCGTTCTCATTCCACAAGACTATCCACTTCTAGCAACCTGTTTTTGCTTAGAGTTAGCTTAACTCTCATCTTCACAGAAATGTTCCCTTATATTTGTTGGTCAAAAAGTGTGGTCTTACACTCCATTGTTATTTTGTCTTTTTTTACTTCGTCAATTATTTCTTTATTTTCATACTGTGTTTACTTTTTGACCACACTGAACTCCTTCAGTGAGACTAGATCCGCTCTCTTGTGTAACACAGGCATGCTTTTTTCATGTGTAATTTTCCTTACCATGTTCTGTATTTCTTTTGCTTGTTTTTCCAACTGTCCGTATTTTATTTCCAACTGTTGTTTTTTTACATTTGTCAGTTATTTTCAAACGGGGTTGGTTGACTACAATGACCGACATGGTTTTTAACCAATCCATGTAACACAATGACAATCTTTGGTTACATTGATTAGCTTTCTTGTCATTGCGTTTTCATTTATTCCACCAGTGGCGGATCCAGGGTGGGGGGCAGTTTGGGGCAACTGTGTTATTTCTTTCGTTATTTCTTCTTTGCCGCGTGAGAACTGCCAGCCTTCATGGCTTCATAAACGCAGTCGCGTTCGCTCAACACAGTTCTCGACTTGCTGCTGTGCTGTATGAAAATGGTCTGTTTTTTACAAGTTTATTTTTTAATGTCTGTTGACCGCCTTGAAAGGAAAAGGAAAGGCAGCAGTAAAAATAGGAATGCACTATGGAAAACTTGTTACTGACACAAGATTTTACAAGCCTCCAAAATGAAAACGAAAAACCGGTTTCAGGGCTATTGCCAGTGCAGTTCGTGAGTCCGCAGTTTGTCTGCATCGTAGTTTTGCAACATGAAGGTGAGTGGATGAGTTTCTTGACGCAACTAATCTCCAGATTGTCAGGGGCGTAACGAGGGTAGATTATGCCCGGGACAAGAAGCAAGTTTGGCGCCCCCATTTTCGAATCTGAGGTCTTCCGGAGACAAATGTACTGTATTGAAGAATTTACGTGTGACATTGTTGGGACTTTTCGGCGCCCTCGCAGTCAATCGGCGCCCCCGCAGTATTTCAGCCCCCCAGAGTGGTTTGGCGCCCGGGTAATTACGCCCCCCTTGCCCCTCGTTACGCCCCTGCTGACTGAACCATAATGCAGCATGTAAAAGCTACAGACGTATACGTCAGCAAACAACTTGCCGCTATGTGACAGCAATGCACTGAACGTGCTCGATTAGCTCAAAGAATTATGACCTACGTAACTATACAACTGTGCAACTCCTCACTTCATATACATGGACAACACAGTAGTATTGAATTACTGTTAGGGGTGTAACGAGGTTAGAAGGTGCCCGGGGCAAGAAGCACGTTTGGCGCCCCTATATTCGAACCGGAGGTCTTTCGGAAGCAAATGTACTGCACTGAAGTACTTGTGACATTGTTAGGACTTTTCAACGCCTTCACAGTGATTCGGCACCCGTGAAATTGCGCCCCTTGACTCTCGTCGTTACGCCCCTGATTATAGCGCTCAGAGACGCGCCTCAACAAATCATGGTACACAGCTCTTACGGGAACTTTGGGATTTAAAGGGAGAAAACTTTTCAATTCTCCCGAATTTTTGCGCCACTTTGAGGAAAACGAACAGGAGCGTTTTGCAGGGTGATGATTCTGCTTAAGAAACATGCCCGAACATATCGGAAAGTTTTTCGTGAATTTTTTAAATCTTGTCCAAATCTCCCTCACTTCGTACGCCTATAGCTCTAACGCAGAAACTTTGGCAAAATACTAGCTATCTTCAGCTTAGTGCATTGAATAATTGGTTTTACGTGGTCATAACAATTTTGCTCAACTCTTGAATATTTGCAGTCCAAAATTGGGGGAATGACGGGGCCTTTTGCCTCCACCTGGCTACGCGTCAGGCAACAGTTACTGATGGCTGTGTGGTTTTGAACTTTTTGTTGCCATTGCAAACCCGTAGACAACTCACGCTGACCATGAAAAGACAAAGTTGGCATGGTTAGCGACATCTGCAACCGACAGAACAATGCTTAACTTATTAGTGTTAGATCATTCCGCTTGTATCATATAAATTTGAGCAAAAAGCAATCTTCTGGTGAAATCTTTAACTTTTTTACTGGTGACTTTGGTGTTGGCAAAGGTTCGCGATTTTAAATTGGTGATAGGCTGATTCTCCTCTGTGTTTTCTGACCTGGCTGGATAGAAGCAAATCCATCGCCAGATCAACAGCATTGGGGATGGCTGAGCTTCTTTGGGGCCTTCGTAATAATATACCATGGATTGAAAAATGACTTCATTGGGAGGCTAAAGCTTAACTTTGGAGGTATTGATTGTGAATTTGGGGGCTCAGCCCGCTTGCTTCCACTTCTGTTGAAAAGTGTCACAACTTTTTTTAATAACCTGGTCTAGTGGGATTGATGTTTTTTTCTTCACATCA
>JGI24159J19872_10004496_pt1 | contig 17784 bp, 12 predicted proteins | sample Ectturendosymbi4_FD_19872 | JGI IMG/M metagenome (IMG submission 19872) | reverse complement strand
TGTGTAAATTACAACTTTTTGGTTAGATGTCAGATACCCACAACAAGCTACAGTATGGGAATAAGTAAAACCAGTGGAAAATATTGAACCTAATCTTAGACTTCATTTATTTTCTTTTTTTAACTGTAACATAAAACCTTACCCCACACACTTATCTAAACACCAAATGCTAAGCCCTAATGATCAGTTTTCTCAGCGTATTTAGTATGTTGAATGTTGCTTTGCGCATGCGCATATGGCGTGAAGTCAGAAATTTCGCTTGACACTGGTGATTTAGCCTCCAACGCTGTTGTAAAACGTTCTGTTTTGTCTGTTCTTATTAACCAGCGTTGTGCAGAACGTGTGTGTTTGTACTATGGACTTCGTGTCTGCGGGAACAAAAATACATTATTATGATATGTGACCGTTTTGCGAACAAGTTGCACCACGGTTGAACAAGCACGATGACGTCATCGACTGAAATTTCATGAAAATTGCCCCCCCCCGAAATGAAAAGCTGGAGCTGGTTGCGCCACTGTTAAACAGTACATGTGTATGACTGCATCTACAGTGGCGTTTAGGTGCCTCTAACTAGTGAATAATAACGCTTGTTCATATTTAACGATATTCACAAGCCTATGTTGGGCTTGATAAGGCTAACCATCGCAATTTAATCTTCAAAACAACAAAATTCACCAAGATAGACATTTATGTTGGCCACCTACTTTTCCTTGGCCCCGCAGTATCTACCCCCACTTTTTAAATTCTAGAATCGCCACTGATATGGAGTCATACTCAGTCAATACATCAAACCTCTGCAAACCATGATATATGCCTCAAGACATTTCTGTAGTGCAATTCAGTAACCTAGATCGACAATGACGTAAAAGTAACTGCCTTTCAAGTTTTGTTGGTCCGGCATTTCTTCCGCAGCGTCTGTGACATCTATATCGCTAACGGGCTTCTTGTTGGGCACTCGGCGAGTTTCGCATTTGTTTGTGCTATTGCAAAAGCGATCAACTGCACGCCGCTCATAATAACCAACTTTTCTCGGCTCTCATTCAAGCTTTTCAGCAGACCGATAACTAGCGCTAATTCAATTGTAGGGCTTTGCAGCAACTTGTTACAGCGTTGAAGCTTTGAAGAATGCCGTTCCACAGTTCAAATATGAAAGCAATTTCAATGGTGTGCATGTATTCGGCCAAAGCAGTGTCCGTTCAAAACAGACTTGTTCGTACCAGATTTTACCGTTCTATTTTTGACAGATCACATATTCAATAACGGGTAATTCTCAATGAAGCTCTGCTCTACATGCACAAAAACTATCGTGGTGGCACTTAGTTTTCATTGCNCTTGTGGTGATGACAGAGAAAGGGTGTCATTTCTCGTAACGGCAAGCCGTNANACTGAAGCAAAAACTGACTTCGTGCAGGTAACTGGTGGGATGTGACGTGCAATCACGGTAGATCGCATGACCTTATGATCGACTCAATCGTAAGCAAAGACAAACCTATGGTCGGTCATCCGTGTACTGACTACGACACGTTCTTGGCAGGCGGTTGCGACATGTGCAGTGAAGCCGGATGCGCTCCTCTCGGGTAAACTTTTCAAACTGGTTTGTATTGTTATGTAGTCTAGTCTACTGCAGCCCCGTAGCCAGGTTTAAAGTTTGGGGGGAAAACAGTTTTTGAGGGCGAGATTTTTGTTTTATGTTTGAAANAAATTTTTCTGGACACAACACAATTTCGGGGGACACTTCTGCCCCCCCCCCTTGCTACGGGTCTGGTCTNCTGCGTCTAAAAATATTTGAACTTAACCGGTTGCTGNCGTGTGTTTAGCTACTACGCTACCGAGGGAGCACATACGAACGTTGCGATCAAATACTACTTGCGGACTCGAAGTGACGCACCCTACTCGTTAGATGTGGTCTGACTTTTCACCGCTGGCGACGACTGCTTCCGACCAAAAATCAATTTTCTGACAAACATGGAAATACAACGATTAGTGCTGCTTGTGTACAAATGCGAATTGGTCTCAAATTTACAAATAAAAAAGCGTTAATTTCAAGACTATCGCTGTTCAGTGAAATTGCAGCTTAAGCGGAGGTTTGACAGCTATTTTCGTGTCTCATCCAGACATGTCCCTTACTGTGGCGCGCCTGCTGAAAGGTTTAAGTAAGCACTCAATAGCGCGGTAATAGATCAGCTCAGACAATAGTGTAACAGTGTTCCCCTAACTTTTTGTCACCAAGGAGAGGTGACGACTGTATAAGGTACTTTTCGATCAATATCAAATTAAAATGGAATTCATCCCCTTCGCTGACGTCCCACCAACAAGGAAACTTTTAGGTCCACCAAGTTAATGGCCAAGCAAGTTGCATTCCAACTACCTTTCGCACGTCTTTGCTCCGTGAATGCCATCGTAACCCAGGGGTCCGCAGATACTTTTTGGCGTGACCCTGACCCTACAAAACAGTTCTAAATTCTCGCGACCCAATCATTTCGTGAGCATATCATTCTGTGGAAAATACTTTATAAATATAATTTTTAAGACTACTATTGACAGTAGCAATTTCTCGCACAAAACAGTAAATGATTNCATTTATTCTGTTAACGATAACGGCAAATTAAANATGTAAATATAAATTATTTCACGACCCACCATTTGCGTACCCCTGCCGTAACCCAGCAGGTTACCTTTCTGTTTGAAAAGCCCTGATATTTTTCTAGGACGTCAGTCCCTATATTTTTTATCAATCGTCCTGGTGCGACATTTCTCTAAAAGCATGCGTTAAACTATTGCACCTGCGTTCTTCGCTGACGAAAACTGAGCCACAGTGGATGAGTTAATCGCAAATATTAAACGCGGCAGCTTCGCCGAAGCGTTCAACACAAAGGCCTTCTCAGTGTCAGGTCAAGCCTTAAGTGGCAAACGGGGTACCTCCTTAGTGCTGCAAAGCAATCTCATCGTTTTCACATGAAAAGATCAATGTGACGCAATGCATCCAGTGGCGTAGCCACTAGCCAGGCCAATAATTGGGGGGCCAAAATTTTATATTGTAGGCAAATAACACTATCTTGTTTGGAAAAACGCTCAAAGCACAAAATGACTATGTGTTCTAAAAATTTTGGGGGGGGATTTTTTATTTTAGGCGAATAACACTACCTTGTTTGGAAAAACGTCTCTCAAAGCACAAAATAACTACATGTTCCAAATTTGCGGGAGGCATGCCCCCCATGGCTACGGCTTTGAATACATCATAGAATGCGCAGTGAAGGCAAATTGTTTCAGACCAGATATGTGCAAGAAAAAATGGACAAAGAACAACATTTTCTTCTTGCATATTTCTATGGAGCATGTTGATATAATAAGACACTGCATTGTTTTTGATAGGTATCGTCTTTCAAATCATCAACTGGCAGCTTATCACTCACTGAAGGACGCGGTGTTCGAAGTTCAAATAGTAATTTGCAATAAATCAACAGACGACACAGAACGAAACATGTATTTACAAAATAACGATGTGAAACTCGGTAACTTTTAATAACAACCCACGGCAGTTACGGAAAACAATGATATGTGCACAAGCGCCGTGTCGACCGTGATTCTACAGAACAATTCAATCAACTGGCTAACAACCTGCACAGAGCCATAGATACAAGCCATGTGTCACTACGACAGTGACCTTCGGCGCAAAATCGTAACATGCTATCTTCGTGACAAAGAACTAATCACATTCCAGTCTTGATTCCGATCACAATCTTTTCATCAGCAGCACAATGCGCCGCCGAAACTGGTTCACCAACTCGCTTCAGTTGCCATAGTACTAAAAAAACAAAGTAGCCAATGTTTAGCGTCAAACTCTACCAAGATACTTCAACGCATGCCATGAGCGTTCTGGACATTCATTCATTGGTATCGCCACGGCCTTTCGCGTCAGTCCCAACAAATTAAACTACAGTAGAATTCGTTCACAGCGGCTTCGGCTATAACGACGCTTTTACTGCGGTTCCCTGAAGTGACGTAATAGGGCAATTCTGCTGCATTAGCAAACGCGCATTAGCAGAAATCGATGTAAGGAAACATATAAAGACTGTGCTACAAATACACACAGACTCAAATTGACAACCGAAAAATTATGACGCCTGGAAAAATGTCGACTTATATCAAGAGAAGAAGTAGACACTTACCGGGGACTGCGCTGGCATGCCAAGCTGTTGCATTGGCGACATGACCCCCTGAAATGGGTCATTGGTGCCATGTTGGTACAAACCAGCGGGGGTGCTGGGGTGCATGTACTGCATGCCAGGATGCTGCGGCGCACTCATCTGTGGTATGGGGCTCGGTTGGGGGGCATTCATGGGGTAGCCGACATTCATCGTGCTCTGGTAATCTGGCACTGGCGTGGCTTGCATGGATTGTGGCGTTTGCGTCATAACCATCGACTCGCTGGCCATTGCTGGTGCGCTGCAGACACACAAGTTACAGGTGAGGCTGTCAACTCAAACGCTGGGTTTATTTTTTCGCTGAGACATTTTGGCCACTGAAGCATTTCGGTCATTTGTCCCATAGTAGTTTTGAAACTGGTCGTAACACTATTCACTAATCTGGATTTTCATACGTTATGGCCGGAATTGACGTAAGATTTTTCGGTCATTTAAAAAATTAGGTCTATGACCGAAAAAAAAACCTGAAACCCAAAAGCTTCCGGGAAGATTTGAATTGAAGGCGGGTTTCAATTTCTGGAGCATGTAACTGGACAACTGACCTGAAAGTACAGATCCGTTTACACAATCAAAACTATGCAGGAAACATGGGTTCAACAAAATAATTGAGAACGCAACTGATTTTTTCATGGCATTTAAGTAACCGCAGGAAACCACATATGTTAAAAATTAGCTAAGAATGATTGAAATGCTATGGTTTCCCTACGTTTTGGTAAATTGAGCAATTTTCAAAAACTTCTTGCTTAAGTCATAAACCGCTGATAGTTGTGGGGGATGTTCACCTGTACAGTTAACTTTTAAGTCAATAATCTACGACAACATACGACCGAACGTCACAGAGCCAGTGAGTTGTGGGGAGGAATGCAACGTCGTGTTTTTGTGCAAGTATCCTCTGCGCACGTTTGTTTAATACCTGATATGAACTACAACGAATAAACTAAACCGAAGTAATTTCTAACATCAATTTCCCTGAGGATAACACGTTGCTTCACTTTTACCTCAACATTTTGCCGCCAGAACCAGTCAGATCAGAAGTCTGAGACGACAACTGCGATCTTTGGCTGATGTTGAACATCAGTTCGTCCACGACATCTTGAAACTCTCCAAGCTCGCCGTCGTCTGAACTATCGTCGTCCTGAGTTAGTCTCGTCATCTGGGAACTTTTGCTCGGTCGAAACTGCGGCCTTTTCACTTTGTAATCGACATTTTCTCGTCCCTGCATTATCTGCAACGCCAGGTTTTCTTCGTCAACACTTTCGTAATCATCGCTTTCTGCCGACGAGTCGCTGCTCTGCGCTCTGCAACCTAATTTTGAATTCGCCGACAATTTCACCGGGGACTGGAACTCGTCGCTACTCAACAGTGAGCCTTCATCGCTGCTAACATCTAGAATGTTCTGGTCCGCATCCGAATCTTGAGCAGAGGAGACGTTCGCTTTCTGCTTAACTTTCGACACAATTTGTTTAAAGGGATTGTTGATTTTGGCTTTAACAGAACTAGCGAGACTACTGTGGGAAAACTCCTCCTGCAGTTTCGCAAGATTTGCTGCAACGACTTCAGATGATGCATGCTGATACTTAGAAGCATTGTTGATGGAGGAATCAATCATTGTGAATAGATCGTCATTAAATTCATCTTTACCGACATCAGAATCAGGCGAGCGTCGTTCACTTTGGGCGGATACTTCTTGCTGGGTTGACTTTTGTTCCAGGTTCGATTGTTCTTGACTCGGTTCAATGAGACCCAGCGTCGAACAGGAAAGCAATGGAAGTTTCGGTGACTCCCCACCAGAACGACCTTCACCACATTCGCTTATTTCGTTGTCATCATCGAAATCGTCGATCGCTAATTCCTCTTCGTTCAGACTTGCATCGAACAGTATGCGATCGGCAAGACCCGCCTTTCTTTTCCTCCTGGAACCTCTCGCCGTTTTAACTCCCTCTCTATCCGAGACGCTCTGCTCCTCCTCTCTGCGATCAGCGCGCGCCTGACCCCAGGTCGCCGGCGGTGAACTTTCGAAAGCGTCGTCAGACGCTTCCGCGTACGACAACACCGTCTTGCTCTTGCTCCGGCGCGACCTTCGAACGTGGGCGCTTTTTCTTTGCGTACCTTCGCCCTCCACCTCGTCACCCCCAAACCCCTCGTCTTCTGACACGGTCTCGCGGTGTCGCTTTCTCGGCGTCGACTGCGACCTTTTCAAAGCGGCGACTTCGTCCGTTTTTCCGCGACTGGCTTTCTTTGCGCTGCTGCCTTTCTTTTTGTCTCCTGAACAACTGCGCGCTTCGTATGATCTGCTCCCTGACTTGGACCTCTGCTTCGATGTTTTCTGCTCTGAGTTCAGCCACGCTCGCAGTGAATCTCTGGTAATAAAAAAATACACTTCACCACATCTTCGGCAGCATCTCAGGCAAAACACGTAAACACTGACTCTAACCAGCAAAATTAGTGGCTAAGTGTTTTTAAGCAACCCAAACCAACCATGTTTAGCGAAAGAGAAAAATCTTTATCACTGTTCAGTTTAACATCTGTTGCAGCAAATAAAAGCACGATGACATGTTATCAAAAGCTGAGCGATACAAAAACTAATCTGGGTTCACGTTTTCACCAAGCAGCAAAACTTACGGCTGATACTGCAACGAATGATCTTCGGGTATGTGCGGTTGTTGGTGGGTGTCTGGAATTCCTTGCATTCCTCGAAGAACAGTGGATGTCATTTGTGGATGTCCCATCGTGTTCTGAGGCGTCATGGGTTGTTGCATTGGCTGCATGGAAAGCCGACACTGACACAATAATCCTACAGCAGCTGGAAAAAGTGAACTTCGCCGAGCAACACAGGGATATGACCAAACGCCAAACAAAACCAACACACAAACGAATGGGTTTCAAAACGTAAGATATAGACTATGTGAACTAGTAGCAACAAACCTGAGGCGTCATAGGCGTTTGGGGCTGTTGTAAGGGGGTTGCAGGACCTGGGGTGGCAGGAGCCTCAAAATCACCCTCGTTTTTGCGACGTCTAGCTCTTCGGCTCTGAAGCAGAAATCACATTTGTTACTAGTTGACACTGAAACCACCTAAACATTCGCAACATACAAATCTGCGTGAACGCTGCTGTTTTTCATAGCAACCGACCGAAAACAAGCAGTTTTTTCACTTAGTTACACTCAGTTGTGAATCAACGTGATTGCAAGCAGCCCGGCCTGTTCACAAGCGATGCAAAGTGACGTAAAGAGTATGTTTAGCAAAATGATTAACACTCGAGAATTATATCAGTAAAAATCTGAAAGATTTGAAACGGTCAATGAGTAAGAGCTGAGCAAGCCACAGTTCGGTTGCTCGACAACACACGGGTACCTTGGCAGGCGCGGGCCGCTGTTCGTCGTCAGCCCCTTGTAGCAGTGAGTTGCGGTAAGTGACGAGCGGGATCCAACTCTGGTCTTGGTTTGACAACATCTGATGGTTGATATGCCGGTCCAAGTACTGGACACTGAAAGCGCAGAACAATGAATTCGATCGCGTGCAGCACAGCAGACTCGGCAACACTGTTTGGTATTTCGACAGTCAACTCCAGACGAAGCAGTTCGAAAACATTTAGCAAATTAATAAAAATATTTACAATGCGTGATTTGATCACCGCAAAATTAAAAGCTATTTGCAACCACAAATAAATTTTAACTTTTCACTGATCGATTTTGCTGAAAGGCATAAATAAAATTTAAGAAAAACGGAGCTATCTTCTGCACCCAAGCTACTCGCATCCGTGCGTCGCAGTGGATGTTTCCGAGTGACACAAGCTCGCACCGTTGTGAATTAGTGCTCCAAGTCGCATGGAACGACGCAAAAGAAAAAAACATCGCTTCACGAGCAACTTACACTGTCTTCTTGTCCTGACGCATCAGCTTCGCTGAGAATTCAACGAGAATTCCGAGGAAGCTGAGGTTGGGAGGAGCTTCTGATTCGTTGCTGGCCGCGCCGTCTTCACGCTTCAGTGCAAACAAAATTCCTTCCCTGCAAAAGAAAAGTCTTGTTCTCTTTTCACTTCAGCGCGTAGCAAAAAGTTTAACGGAATTTATTTTCGAGGGAAAAGAGAAAGATTACAATTTAAGGTCCAGGTCCCATTCAATAAATCACGCTTGTAAATGTTGCATGGATTGGGAGTTTTGGGGTGAACTTGAAGTTACTCCTGCACTGATCAATTCCGATAGAACATTTGGACCAAAATTTTTGTTCACGTAATTTGACTGATCTGATTGATTAGCAAACAAAAAAATAACTTTGTTGATGACTTTGAAAAAAAATTACGGTGAAACTAACCAACTGCTAACAAATGCGTCACCAAAAGTCCGTTCTTGAACAAGCATTCCAAACAAAATTTTCAGTTTGTTTTTAGGGCAGCCGTTCGCCCGGTCAGGCATAAAGTGGGATCGGTTGGACGTTGACTTTGCATGGACATTGCCGTCCTGGCCCCGGCGGAAAAAAGACCGTCACTATTTGGGAACCCCGCAGAAAAGGCCTAGTTCCACCAGCAATGAACATTTTCTCGAATCCCAATTCCCAACGTGCAGCGCTGCACGAGCTGCCAGTGCAAGAAACAAGCCTCACTGCCTGCTCGAGTCAAGGAGAGCGACCAAACCGTTCATACTTGTGCAGTTCAGCGACGGCGTCTCTCGTTTTGACTTGATCGAGGCCGAACGTCAGAGCGAACCTCCGCGCCAGCTCCTTCATGTGTCCGTACTCCTGTGAGCTGTGGTCGAGCTCCCCGCCCTGCTCGCGGACCGTGTCGCGGAAAAGCTGAGACGAGAGTCACGTGTGTCATAAGGTTTGCTGTCGCTTGGGCTTCCGCGCATAATCCTTGACGTTATTGGGAACGGGTAATCTGTGCAGTGCACTAGCGCGCCCAAGCCGTGACATTGCAACAGGAAAACTATGGCTGCCACGTTGACCCGAAGAATGTCTAAATCGATGTCGATTTACCCCGAAAAAATAAGTGTGTACACAAGGATTAACTGTATACAAGAGTTACGACATAGTGCAGAATATTCAAGGTAAACGCGGGTTGAAGCACTTCGTCAAATTCACGACGATGCTGGGATTCTGAAACTTCACAAAACGATCAAAGCAACGATCTCCTCGATGCACTGGGGTGTGTCAAAGTGTTGATCGTGAGGTAACTTCGCTCACGTTCTTATACGAGCGCCTTACCGTCATCAGACTGAGGGCGAGGGTTTGGGCGCAGGCGAGTTTGCTTATGTGCCTCGACCTGCTGATCGTCTCCTTGATGATGTCACCATAGTCGGAGTAGAACCTGCCAGAATTTTGAGAAGTTTTCAGAAAATAAAAAAAAGAACGACGCCATTTGGATTAAAGCTAAGATCGTTGATTTTCGATTATTTGGGTGTCAAAGCGTCTCACCAACTTTGGTATCAGTTCAAGTAATGTCGGTTTTGCAAACCAAGAAACGTTCTCGTCACGTCCATTCGTGAGACTTTGTATCCTTAAAACCTGGGGCCAACCTCTTCTGCGACTACTATGTATTTATAACTACGCAATATTTTAAAGTTTTACTGCACGTACGCGACAACCCGAGCTTCGTTACTATTCACCAACGTTTCATTGATTTCTCACAGAGTTGTTGCATGGGTATAAGTTAGCCTTATCAATGAAGTCAGGCACTCAGTAAAATTTGGAAGATGCTGTACTTGAAAAAATAAATTTGCAGTGGAGTAGCGAAGGTCCTATGAATCTCGATCCCCTTTAAAAATGGTGGGGGTTCGGACCACCCTAACTCCTCTTGTTGTGCTGCCCATAATTACATACACCTCAAAATAGAAATTCCTGAAACTTGTGCTGTTTACAATAAACAACATGGCGATTGCTTGCAGAAGAGAGCAAGGGTGGAAAGGGCACACAATGAAAATAGGATTGAAACGTATGGCAACCCGACGACGAATCACATCGTCCGGTTGGTATCATTTAACTTCTGCAAGAGCAGGCTGCTTTAAAAACAGTCTCTGAATGAACATCAACCACACAGCACAGTTTTTTCACTTGCCCTATAATCACGCCCGTACCTGATGTACTGTTGAAATACGAACGCAGCCAGCTTGAGATCGATCATGCTGAAGACAAACAACTTGCACAGCGCAGCGAGCAGAGAGCGACGACGATGGAGAGCATCGATCTTGGCTGTGTCGTCCTCGTCTGCAAGCGGTAGTAATGAGCAAAATATTTCGCTGGACCACTGTTCTCGAAAACGAGATCCTGGCCCAACATGCCGTTGCTAAGCGTGGGGTTGCGAGCACTTTTTTCACGAAATCCGAAACAAAATTACGTTTTCTAAGTTTATCCACCGTCGCACTATTTCTTCAAGGGCTGTGCGAGTACAAACGATTAACTCAAGAGCATACTAAACAATTTCTAATTTATGACTGGCATTTCTTAGCTTTGATTTCTACCCTTCACCGTACATTCTCTCTGGTTATATTTTACGAACTTTTGACTGTCAGTTGTCCTGGTGAAGGCCACTGTCAACAGAGTTTGAAAGGTCGATTCAACAGTTGAACAGCGTTTAATTTCAAATAAATTTCCTGGTATCTGGTTCGGCGAAGATACTTCAAACACGTTCTAATTGCGTTTACTTTCCCTGATGTAACACATCTCTTTCGAACATATCGAACCACATCTCGAAATATTAACTCAGTCCGCAAATGATTTCTGTAAGTACCTGTCTTCGCATCATCGATCACTTGTACTGCTTAAAATGATAAAACACGATTTCTTTTAACGAATGACAAAGAAAAACTTCAAACTGATAAATGTCGGCAGCAAATTACCGTAAATATCTCAACCTTTTCAAGACTAACGGAACACATATGTACCATAGGCATACCGTTCCTGTCTGAGAAGCCATCAATGCACCATAAATCCGTTTATTTTGACCTTTCCCGACCTTTTTAAAACTGCACGTGCTCAGTTTTGCTTCATTGATTTTTGCTATGACGTGATCTCTTTTCGCGCCATTCGCTTCATTTTCCATGCGGTGCAGTAGAAAGGTAGGGACACAAAGACTTGCAAGTGTTTTGGAAGGCTGGATTACAGTTACATTGGCTAGCATTAGACTGGGATTTATTGGGGTGTTTAGGATGAAAGTAGTAAGTTTGTTTCATGTATTTTTTCTTGAAGCTTACAGTAAGGCTAACGTAGTAAGGGTGATGGTAATGTAACTGGTACATATGCGGACCAACAGACTTTGTGTTGAGGATGATGGTAACTATTTGTCGCACCAGGCCTCAACAAACACATGGTTTTGTGATTCGTTTGTTTTTTTTTAGTTCATCAATGGAATTACCAGTATGGCTAAACGGTATAATACATCCGAAATTTTTGAAGCACTAGCAGGCCTTTCCAATACGGAGGAATCAGATCTGATTCTTTCTCGGAGTATGAACCTGAAGATTCTGATGATTCTCAATTGCCTTCAGATAGTGAGCAAGAGGAAGACCAGGATAGTATTTCAGCGAACGAAGACAACGATGTAAAAGCAACAGCGTTGGTAGTGTTGCAGATCCTATTACAAATGTTATATGCTCCAATGTAACACCTGGGTTCCAGCCACGACTGAATAGCCAAGACAGACCTTGCACGATTCATCCAGATATCACAGTCAGTAAAAGCATTCAGACATTTTTGAAGCTCTTTCCATTTACCTTGCTGCTGCAGATAGCTTACTACACTAACAAGAGATTGGATATATTTCAAAAAGCAAGAAAAGAAAAAGATTGCCTGCACAGATGTTCAACTGCACAAAAGCAGGAAAGCAAAAAAGAACAAATGTGGCAACTGCACAAAAGCAGGAAAGCAAAAAAGAACAAAGCTAATGTGCAGTGCTTGCAATATGCCATACTGCATTGATTGTTTCAAGCCGTGCCATTCCTAATTGGGTGGCAATGTAAATATGTCAACATTGCTTTGTGTGTTATGCCTGCAAGTTTTCATTCCGTGAATATATTCGTTTGCCAGCATTATGTCTTTCGGTACACACTTGTACCAGCACCTTTTAGTGAAAAAGCCTAGTGGTACAGTTAGGTACCTGGCCCATTTACCCCCCTCAAACCCTATTTTTTTCAAATTTTAAATAAAACCTTCTTAAAAATAATCCTCTTGAACACAGAAAATAGCTGTTGTTTGGTGGTTGTGACAAAAAAATCGACTTTTAAGGTACAATAAGAGTATTCGAAAAGAAAAAATCCTAACTGGCCACTTCAACACCGCTCATGCTTTTTTATTGTTTCTTTCTTACCATCATCCTCCTCTGGCATGACGAAAACAAAGTCTCTAACAAAGTCAAGCAGTGCATGTTGGAGTTGATCTGGCGCGCGTTGCACCAAAGGTTTCAATGTAGGGCAGGCATTGGCGAGCTGAGGAGCGAACATGACCAACAAGTCGCAGATTGACATGTAACTCGCCTCTTGCACCTGTGATTGACAACAACGCACAGGTGTGTACAAATTCAATGTTGGCATTGACAAAGTCAGCTTTTTGGCAACTGCGAAAAGACAGGTATTCCATCAAGCCAGGTTAGTAAAACATAACGATTGAGATGGGTAGAAACAGCTGAGAAACCATCAATTCTACCAAAAATTGAAAAAACAAGAACCGAAAAGATTTGAACAATTAACTCCGTCTAGCTCGTTAAACGCTCCACGCAACACCCAGGAATATGGATAGAAGCAAGACTGTGCGTGCTGGGAAGCTGCATCAAACACTGCCAACCTTCTTGTGAGGAGACTGCATGAGCAGAGCTTCGCACGATCGGAGATATTCGGTGACTCGTTGCCGCAGCTGCGAAATGGCCGCGCGTGGGTCTTCGGCGCCGNCACCCCCCGCACCCCCCTCGCTTTGGTCTTTCACTCGGACTAAACCATAGACTAGATCGTAATAAATGAACTTCACTGCCTGGCGCAGCATCTGCAACGACAGTTTGATCATGGTTAGCTTGACATCAAGGGAGTTAAATATAAGCAGCATGGGATGATCCACACTGGGAGTGTGAATATCCTTTATTAGTTTTAACATTTCGATTCAGTCAATCCAGACACACTTTCACACGTAACACCAAACAATCGAAGACTTAGCGAGAAACTTTCGCCAAGCGGAAACTGCGTCTCACACTGGCCAGTTAATGGTTAGCCGCACTCAGCGTCTTTGAATACTTACAGATTCTGGAATTGAGTCGGTTCTTTCCTGGTGCATCTGAATAATGGAATTGACCTGAACGAAAGAGGAAACCATGAACAACAAAATTTAAAAACAAAATAAAGTTTCCATGGAGTTATCATAATGAGCAACTTTCTTTCAAGCGCCACATAAACCACTAGTTCTGTTTTTAGTAGAGTTCTTCCAAAACGACAGCAGAAGGTATTTCAACCCCGTTTATGTGGAAGAGAATAAATGTGGGTAAGTGAAATTACATCAGCAATCCCCTGAAGATTAATTAAAAACACCAGACATGCTTCTATATTAACTTTTTCTGAATATCCTGCGAACGTGAGTCTGGATTACCACTCCCGTAATATTTTCAATGGTTCATCTCCCTGAAATGAAAGAACCTCTTACTTCTGAAGCTATTGCTGTTTTGAAGGACAGAAAGACCATCTTCTGGTCGAAACACGGTCAAAAAGTAAGAGGGGCAAGATTAGCTTGTCTATAAAAAAAACTACATGAAAAAAAACAAACAAGATCAGTGTTACAGTTTCAAAGACCAACTTGCAGCCACCAGCAGTTAATTCGTTTTATTATTCTCTATTCATTAAAGAAACATGGCTGTGCTGACTTCTACAAAATATTGAGACGGAAACATACATGCTGCTACACACGCAATGAAAAGAGTGACCGGTATGCAGCAGGCTAGGAACGAACATTATCAACATGTATGGGAGGTCGTTGTTTTTCTACTAACGACGAACAACTAGGCGTACAAACGCAAATAAAATTAAAAAATATAAGTCACAGAAATGATCCAAAAAGTTGCTGAAGGACCCGGACTAACAGTCCGCTTCCAACAACAGCCTGAAATAAATGACTACAATTTTTATGGAAAAAATCTCCTACGCTACATGCTTAAATTACTCCCCCTCCCCACACGAAAAAAACTTCGAATTGTCGCCAGGTATATTTCCTGGACTACACGCGAATTATGTACTCCTCACCTGGGAATGTAACTCGCAGCCAGTCAAGTCGTTGAACATATATAAATACGTGAGCCTCTTCAGTGATTGTGTCACGTTGTAAACCTCTTCCTCGTCAGCTTCATCGCCCTTTAAAACGACATGACGAAATAACTGAGGGTGCGATGCCGTGCACAACGTGGGACGGTGGATCACGACCAGTAGTTGAGGCGACTGTCTTCCAATTGAAACATTAATCGACCAACCTCTGCAACCTGAGGGACTCACTGTAGCCAGTCAACCTTTCCCAATCTAACAGTTTGTACATTACACTCTGCGGCATGCGGCGATTCAAATGACATCGAAGAGTTGTGCTGCATCTAGTGATTCTCATGGACCGCGGAGGAAATGCGAGCTACAGTTTAATTGATGACAATGGACGGTGTTACTTTTTTTGGAAAAGCAATTGACCCGGAAACGAGCTTTGATGTCTCATCAAATACAGGTGTTGCCCCTATGCGTTTGGGAAGTTCCAGTAAATTTTCGAGTTGGACCAAAGTGGGGCCGGAAAAAGTTGGAAACAGCTCGAATTTTTGTGCTGTACTGCGTGACTTTGACGTGTTCTGATCAGCGAGTAAAGCGGATTGTGGGGGTGTGTCCTGACCAACCTAAATGAACGACTGTTTCGACGAAGCAACAATTTCAGCTTCGAACCACGACTGGATCGGAACCAGCGGCCAAATTCGCTTTTGGCTTTGCCTAAGTAAAACTTGCGTGGAAAGAAATTCGTCAGACAAAGATCTTACGAAACGCAAAGGGGATTTTGGCGATGAGTACTTTGAAGTTTGGCGAAGACCCATTTGACGTAGGTTACAAATAATTGCATTTAATTGATGCCTGTAGAAATGTGCAAACCTCAATTTCTTTCGGTTAAGTCTACAACCCGCTTCAACTGTAAACATTGCTTTAACCACTGATTGCTGCTAATGTTTTGAAAGTTGCCTGCCAGTGGCTATGTTGTTTTTTTCCAATTATCCAATTTCCAATTACTTGGCTATGTTGTTTTTTTCCAATTTTTCCAATTTCCAATTACTCTCATTTTATAATCATTTCAGTGGATAGCTTTTCTCTACCATACGTCGTGCAGTCTAATTTGTGTCTGGTGTGGAGCAAATCCGGGTGAATCTGACGTACATTTTGCGCCTAACAGCATTTGAAGAGTAATGTTTCATCTTCTGTACGCTGGTTCAAGCTGGTCAGCAACAAGACGTTACCACAGCACCTGCTTCATTCACTTCAGACCGAATTCCATGTCCCTTCTGGAATGTCCTTATGGCCTACTACAGTAAACAATTTCTGATTTGATTTTGCTTTTCACTTATTACCACTAGTGGACACACCACTGTGCCAAAATTTTGCTGCAGGTGTCAGACATTCTTAACACAATCGAAGGCATTTCAGGTAATCGGCCATTACGCGGTGGGGTGGAAGTAAATGAACACTGCAGATTAAAGTCACATCATAGGAACTTATGAAAACTACTTTAAGTATTAAATCATGCTGTAATTGCTCAGAAATTATTATTTCCCAAGACAAGCTATAAAACCATGCGGTTTCAAGACATGATTAACTGTCTTCGTGCAGCAAGCCGAAGTTTGGTTTTACCATTGCTCAACATAAAAACGCGTTCAAAGTCCAATCGGACATATCACATCCACAACTCCGCCCAAACTCCAAAGCAAACACATAGTGGCCAATAAAAACAAAACTGAATCACGACACATTTACACTTTTAGCACCTAGACTGGTTTCACGCAATCGCAGCAGAAAGATGCTGAGATGAGAATACAGGAGTTGACGGGGAAGGGCACATCCCGGTAGATGTTAACATGAATGCAGATCAGACTTTCGCGATTTCTCGGTCGACTGGCACTGAGTGCTTCACTCCGATAAGAGGTGGTGGCAATCGCCAACAGGGAGTTATTCACAGTCAGATATCAGTATAACACAGTGTTTCACAATCTTTTTTTGGCTAGCGCCCCCTTTTTTGACAAACGAATTTCTATCGCCCCCCTACCATGCCTACATGTCAACACAATACACACATGTCAACACAATTTTTCGTATTGCATATTTGGTATGTTTGAAATTGATTAAAACAAGAATGAGCGCAAAGATTTAGTAAATTAACTCATTTAGCAGTGGAAACTGTTAGAGTTCATGACGGGCTTGATTTCGTTTGAACAGCATTAAACTTGGACAAGAAGGTGGAGATTGCTGATTCGGCATTAATGAGGTTAACATCATTCCCCTGCAATTGCAATAACTTCATTGAACTTCGTGAAGATATCTGTGGGCTGTGACAGCCAAGATACTGTATCTGTGACACCCTTTAACAGCCACCTTCTGTGTGCAGCAACAGGCGTACAAACTCTCTTCATCCTTAACCGAGTGCACCACATTGCCTAAACTTAGCAGAACACTTCTAAACCCCTTGGTGTCCTTTGGTCAATCCATTAATACCGTATTTTCCGCCTAATAAGCCGAATTTCAGGACCTAATTTTTGGACCTGATTTTTTGCGGGTCGGTTTATTGGGCGGATCATTAGCTTTGGACTAAAATCCATCAATTTAATCATCTTCATCGTCAGAAGCTTCGAATATTAGATTCCAATCCTCGGCAGATACCTTCGTCGTCGTACGGGTCATTTTCTGGTGTTATTAGCTGAGCCAGTACAATGTTGTCTTCCTCGTTGTCGTCCAAAAAAGGGCCTCTGCTTATTGGGCGGTAATACGAAAAAACCCTCATATTCAGAGCTAAAAATTACCCTGCCACATTTTTAGTAAATTGAGTTTGGAGCAGTGCAGGAGTGAATTTAATCTGCAGATTTAAAAGTATTTGAACTAAAAACCATGACACTTGCAGTCGTCCACTGGCTCTACCATCTCTCTCCCGCTGGATTTCCTTGGCGCTGCTCAAGCTAAAGTGCGTTCTGAAACAAACTTCTGTTTTCCGGAATCTTTTCAATTCTCTTTAGGTAACTTATTCTTGTTGACACCTAACACTGTCTGTAGAACATATAAATTGCCTTCTACTTTCGAACTGAACTCGTACAAGGCTATTATTATATTTGTGACCATTAAACCACTCCATCCCAACTTAGCTCCCGCTTTTGGTTACAGGTTGATTCTAGTGCAAGCGTGCATTCTCACACCTGACCGGTGATAGTCACTGTAACGAAACGGGCATTATTAAGCAGCAGTTTACCCGCGCCAAGAAGTACAGCTGACGAAAATCCCAATCATAATCATTTATTTATAGAGGAGGACAGTTTTACTGTGCAGCTTACCTTTAGTGATGGAAACTGCAGTTCATCAATTTATCTCCTAGCATTTCACCGCTGTTTTGTTTC
>JGI24159J19872_10004495_pt1 | contig 17784 bp, 8 predicted proteins | sample Ectturendosymbi4_FD_19872 | JGI IMG/M metagenome (IMG submission 19872) | reverse complement strand
AACGCCTTCGTTCTGACCTTCTGAACTGTGGTCGTCTGCCATTGATGTAGATACTTTGTTTGCGACGTAATCCGCGTGTTGTGTAAGGTGATACAAACTTAAGATCACTCAGATGTACTGATTTCCGTACCCGGCTGTATGCAAGTTTGCTCAAAAGTAGATATTCGGGCGTGCTGGTTGTGAACTGCAATGTAATTGAGAGCTCGTGTCTGCCGAAGTTAACCTCCTAAGCAATTTGATGCAAGAAAAATGCGAACAGAAGATTAAAAACAATTTTTTCCCTGCTGTTGTTGATACTTGTGCAAAGAACGGTTATACATGCGTTTTTCTGGTCTTTTCAGAGAACAACTGACTTCCAGCGAGAAAGCGAAACTGGAATTACAAGGCAGACTGAAAGAGCTAGAAAGTAAATTGGCTAAGTTACAGAAAGAACTGGATAACGTTTCAGTTGGGGGGACCGGAAACCCACTTGCAAAGCAATCTGATGAAGAGGTAGACTGTGACATGCCGCCTCCTGGTCACTTGACCGTATAAAAATGCGTGAAGGTTTCCTTACAATAGAAATATTTGTAATGAGTTAAGTTGTGCGATTTGTTGAATATCGGTCTTCTCTGCTGGCTTGCGGTTAATCACAACTATTTGTTGAATTTTATTTCATGATGTTATGTTTGCAGAAACAACTGCTTTTAAAGACACTATTTAGAAAGCCCTATTTTACGAGTTTTACACTCACTTGACGCTCAATCGTCTTGCTAGTCGTTTACTGTGTAAAAATAACTTCCACGATGCAAGTATAGCAGAAGTTTTGTACGGTTTTCAGGACACGGTACCGATGTCGCAGAGAAAGCGATTTACGCGGGTTGAGATGGCTCGGGTGTTAATGGAACGGAACCAATACAAAGAGCGATTGATGGAACTTCAGGAAGCAGTTCGCTGGACTGAAACGCTCCGTGCTTCAAGAAATCATCCTGATTTGAATCAACCCAAGACCAAAAGCAAATCATCAATTTTTCAATTGTTAGTTGTATTTGTCTTTAAATTTAACAGACATTTCGATCAAAACCTACCAAAACAATTTTTAACACACAGCCGGTCATCTTTTTATTTGCCAATGTTTGTTTGGATTTTTTCAGAGAAACTTCAAATTTTTGGTGAGGTCTCCCTTCCTTCAGCTTAATTAGCAGGCATTTTTGTTTTTCCAACTGTACGTGGTTGTTTGAAAATGTAACGTTAGTTTTCTTTTACCAAAGCGCACCTTTCCTGTGGTTGGTTTGTTTTGTTGCAATGAAGCAGTCGCAGCAAAAACTGTGTCAGATTTTGCGACTTGTGGAAAAACTTCTCACGTGTAACTCCCCACGCCATACCCACCTTAACCTATGATTCCCCAAATTCTGCACCGTCATCAACCACGCAAATATCTCGTGTTGTTTGTCACCAAATCTAACCCTGTCGAAAGACTTTTAGTTTGTAGTTATTTTAAATAAATTTTTTGTTTCTAAACTTTACCTAAGTTGGTTGACAGCGTGTTTATTGACTCGGTTTTGGTCGCAACAAATCCGACAATTCTGTGCTTTGTTACTTGTCAAGCAGCCGCGAAAGCCTTGCACTACCGTAAAGCCGACCTCGCGCCTCAGTTCAGCTTTTGCTTTCTGCAGTTTTAGTCGATTGTTTTCGAACAACAGCGGTGGTGACGCTCAGATGGTTTCGTCGTCAAACCAAACCCACATTCGTCGATCCGCCGGCTCTGATTTAGGCATCAGCGTTGCCTACAACGCTCCAATGTCGAAGGTAATTCCTCGCTCCCGCAGCACGACGTCATCCATGTATGGAAAATCGCCTACAATCGATACGCTGCGCGAGACGTAAGTACACGTCCTATCTCTCTGTTGTTGCTTGGCACAAAAAACTTTGTTATATGGTGTAGTGTGGATGCTGCATTCTTCACTGCACTGGCCAGTGTGTTATTTCTTGTCAAAATAACGCTTGATTCGGCGTCGTGAGCTTGTTTCCAATCAGCTGCACTGTCACAGCCTGCAGTGAACAAAGAAGCACTTAATGAAGAATGAGCACCACTTTTTCGCTTGAATCCGGAAAGTTATCGGGCAATTAAGAAAACAAGAGTAGTATTTGGCCGAAATCTTGATTCCGACTCTGGTTCATTAAACCGAAAATCTGTATCTTCTTCTGGACCTCTTTAAAATCAAACATTCTCTTCTGGGCTTTGCTTGTAAATCGTACTCAAAACAGCCCATTTACTCTTACAGCTTTTCTTGGCCGATTGAACATTTTTGTACTCAAAATGTCATTGTCTGCGATTTTACAGAACCAATACAGATTTTTGGAAAAAATGTTTTTTTGTGGCATAACCGCTTGACATTTTTGTTCAGTCGGCGAAATTCAGGTGGTTAAAGACAGGGATCTCCAAACCCGGCCCGCGAAGACATTTTGTCAATATTGAAAATAATATATTGAAGAAAAAATTGTTTATTCGGTAGAATGTGACATATCCTGAAACGATCACATTACGTAAGATGTCCGGCCCCCGAACTGTTGAGTAATGGCTTATGTGGCCATAGGTGTAGGAGCAAGCAAATTTTTGGGGGTGCAAAGGATTTTTGCCCAAATTTTTCCCAACTTGCCCAAAAGTTTTTGTGCAGCTTTTGCCGACCGTTTTTTAATGTCACCTTTTAAAAAATGGACTTCACTTGTTTTCCTGCAAACGTTAGGGGATAATTTTTTGAAGTAAAGCAACATTGGGCGACATTTTTGCCCAATTTTTCAGGGATTTTTTCTAGAAATTTGGGGTTTTGTTCGGATTTTCAGGAATTTTGCCAAAATTTTAGGAGATTTTGCCCAAATTTTCAACAAATCTAATTTTTTTGGGGTGCACTTGGCACCCCCGTCTGCTACACCACTGTATGTGGCCCTCTGCCAAGAAAGTTTGGAGACCCCTGGTTTAAGGTAATTGGTGCAGACAAGGTGAAGAACTTAAGCGGAACTTTCAATCCAAGCGGAATGGTTGAGGTGTCTTCGTAAAATAGATAATTTTGAGGCAGCTGTTTTGTATTACTCATTTGTTTGGGCTTTGGAACCTACGAACTATTTATGGCAATGCACTGAGTTGATTTTGTAAATAATCGTCTAACGTTTGAGGTGCTGTAACTCGTAAAGCGGTCAAGATACCTCGCACAAAACGCGGGTATCTGAACTGAACTGCACTATGTTGTCATCAAAAACGACTTCTTCATGTGTTTTTTTCTGATGGACGATGCACGTGGTTGCAGTTTCTTATTCAACATACGCATTATGACGCAACCATTGTTTGCTGATAACGGAATGGCGCTTGGCAAAGTAAGTTGGAAGCCTGGCTCTCGTGCGAAGCGGTTTTCACGTCTTGAATTATTCAAAACCTCGCCGAACTAAACATTGGATTCTCTCAAATTGTGCGGTCTTCTCGTGTATGCAGAATGTTGCGTAACTTCGTCGCTGCGGCTTGTAATGAAAGGGGCTGCATTGTCTACAAGACGTTTTTTGATCATCGCGTCCTTTTCTACAACTACTGTTGGTTTGTGACGAAAAGAGCTCCTGCGTAGATTTGTAATGGGCGCATGGTCTGGTGCCTTGCTTAACAGTCGCTGCACATCATGCGACGTTGCTTGAGAGGATTTTTTATGCTGACTGGCTCAGTAAAGCGATGATTATATGCAGTTGTAGCGCTCGAAGCTACCACCACCGTAACTTCGCAGTCATTACTACTCCTGGCAAACCTATTGTGTTTCAAAGATCTTTTGAATTTTTATGTACAAACACTAAAAACCGGCTAAATATTGATTATTACAGAATGTTCAGAAACCAATCGGGCATCGCCTTTAGCGCCGAAGCTCTCTTGAAGAAAAGGTTTTTACATTACTGCATGATTCAAAGCAATTGACATTTGTGCTTGTCCTTATCTTCTCAGTTGATTTATCATAACATAAGCAGCGTAGATAATATTTAGTTGATAACAACATGCCGCGTCACCGGCTGGTCAATAGCCAGCTTCTTCCGTGTTGGTTACGCTTGTAAGTAAATGTACGTGAAATACAGGGTGTTCCTAAAATTTGTTTTATTTGAAATAGATATATATCTGAATAACTACGAAGTCTAGGTGTATAAAATTAAACAGGTTAACCGTTTAGTAGAACAATATGTATCATGAAGATCAGATAGAGGAGTTCAAACGCGTGTGGATTTTCTTAACAATTTTACAAGTTTTCGATACACGAACAGTCTCTAACACAGCGCACATGAAGCCCGCTTCTGGGGCTAAGCACAAATGCTTCCGTAAGTTTCTGGACTATGTCTTCCGCTATTGTTGGTCGTCCAGACGCTTTGGCCCAACACAAACAACTTTGTTATTTTAACGTCTTGTGCCATTTCCAAATCTCCACTGCAGTTGGTGCTTTTTTTCTGGAAAACTCTTACACAAATGCACGCTGTACAGCCTTGTTTGACTGTGTTCAAGCATATTCCAACCCATGAAACACTTTGGTATTGAAGTGAATGCTATGTATTTATCTGCACAGGCAAACGCATGGAATAAAAATGTAAGTTTTTTCTACGCATGTTAAAATTTTAGATCATTTGATAAAAATACATTGGTGAACTTCATAGGCTGCAGAATATAGCAACAAATATTTCGGCACACCCTGTATATCAGTGGCTCCCAACCTTTTTTGATGCATTCCTCCCTTTGCTCATTTTGGAACTTTTCATTCCTCCCCTGTTTGTGTTCGTAGGCTAGTGTTAACTACAATTGGAGCAACGGTCTTCATTGACGACAATAACTTAAGTAATAAAAGTGGGACAAAACTAATTGTCAAATAATGGCACTAAAGTTTGTCAACAAAAACGTGTGCTAGTTACAAATATAAAGTGATATAACTAATTGAAAGAGCCAATGTCAACATCAAACGAGAAGTACAACACTGACAATGAATAGGTAGCTTAGCTGTAAGATGGAAATTCCTCCCCTGAACTCATGAAATTCCTCCTTGGGGAGGAATTCCTCCTCCCCGGTTGGGAACCACTGCTGTATATTAACCGCGCAGAACATATGAAGTTGGCATGTGAGTAAAATGAAGTAACTGTGACCGGATTAACAGAAAGGCCTAGCCTTGATTAAATACTTTTGTTTGGTATTGATGGTCAGCTGGTATGTTTTTTTGTACTCCTAACTGATGCTAACTCGTGAAACCTACTAACCATAATTCTTTACATCGAAACGGCCAACATTACGGTGCATAAATACTAGTGAGTGAAATATTGAATGGGATTTTATTTCTTGCCTCCGATGACCTGCATGGCATAACAGACCGGATGGCTGGCTGCAAATTTTCGCAGAAGCAGCGGTATCGACCGCGGTGGCGATTGCAACTACCAATGGAAGCTATAACGCCTTTTAAATGCATGCACTTTGTTTTTGTTAGAGATAGTGCTTGCGATGATCATCACCGTCGTCAGTCGTAACAATATCATTTGATAAGCGATACAAGCTTAATTGTTTTTGTAAGTTTCCTTGCTTCAAGGTTAGCTTTGATTTATGGAAACCTGCATGCGTGGGAAATGTAAAAATGAGCCACTCAAAAACTCAAGCATGTGTTCAAGGTTTTTCTTTAAACGTGCAGTGGCCAATCCTGTCAGTGTCAACCAAAGTTCTTTTAAAATTTGCTGCCTTCGTACATTAGTTGCATGATCAGTAAAATCACCAGCAATCAACCAACCGTCCACTGCTTATTGCTGTTGTTTTATGTGTTACTTTATTGCTAACAGGTTATCCATTGCTTACCTGAGCTAAAACGTGTGTGTACCTGCTGTTGTCCGCTTCTGCCCGAACCATAGCGTTATGCAATTTTGGTCAGTGTCTGGGTCTCCAGTTGTCTGTTAGCTGATGATTTAAGAACCGTTAGCGTTGTTTATTTGTTGGACCTTCTAAATAAACCCAACCAACTGACCAATCGCCAAGTTTTACTTTAAAACGGTCCTGCTTTTGATGTGCCGGAATTACGAAACGGCAAACACAGGGCCTTCCTGGAGCTGCTATACGGTATAGGAACGTAATCATCAGTTGTAATTACACCAGGTTTTTTTAAGGCATTTTAGGGACCCGATTCGGGTCACTAGATTTGAAAATCGGGTCCCTACAGGTCCATACTGGATGCCAAACATATTCCTTCCAAAAAAACCTGAATTACACTCAAAGCATTACCTCCATTTGCCGGTTGAAGTAGGCGCACATCGCACATCGAAATTTTAGAAAACAATGAAACGTAAAATTTAAGGCAGAACTGCATGTTATTCGTTTACCTGCAAAAGTGTTTTCATGTGCGAACCTACCGAGCGTTGGTACTCGGGTATTTGAGAAACTTCCCAGTTTGTATGGACCTGAAACCAAATCAGTTAGGCTTGTTCTCGTAGTTACAATCGAGTACCTTCGAGCTTGAATCCGGAACCTCCGAGTAAGTTCATAAGTTTGAACATATGAAGCTACTCTCATAAAGAAACCTCTGCCATCCTTGGCCTATTGTTCATGTAGCAATTGTCCAACATCGCGTGTTTGAGACATTCGCAAACTAACGCATTGCGCTTCACTAATGCTCAGTTCTATATGATTGGAGCTAGTAGGACTAATGTCAAGCATCTTATGAAGGTCGAAGAATCGTTTTTCGCAAATTTAACTAGGGTTAAAGGTTTTCGATCGGACCTTGGACAAACTTTTGTATGTTGTTGACACTGTGAAGTCCCTCGCACCCACTCGATTCATCATACGCAGTTCAGCGCTTGCAGCGTTCAAAAAATGGAAGACTTGATTCGGTCCGGCTAAATACGTGCGGCGAGCCGACGTCATGTAAAAAGCAGCTATAGCTTCACATTTATGATCTGTTCAAGGCCCCTTTGATTTGTCACTGATCATTAGTATGGTTTCTCATTTACCGTCCATCAAGGAACTGTTGGTGTAAGTTTGCGAGGCGTTGCTATCCTACATCGGAATTACCAAGTTCCTTTACGCTGCACGCAAGTATTTCTGCCAAACGTAATACTGATTTTTTGCATGCGTTCTGCAAGCGGATACGAACAAGGCTATGTAGTACCCAATGCTAGAATTTTCACACACTTTTCTAAACTCGTGCAGAGATTTCCATGTGTGTACTTTGGTACCTGAAACCTCACGGTTTCGGTATGTAGGAGGTGCGATTGTAAATCTTTGCCCACCAAGGGCTTAAAGTGTTGTTTTTTGCAAAGCTCCTTGTTTTAATCCGTCGGATATCGTGGTTTTACTTAGAGACTTAATTTCGAGCAGTGGGTGTGAATTTCCCAGCAAAGGCTGTTGACGCTTTCTCCAAGTTGCTTAAGCAGTGAGAGGGGCATTTAGGTTGAAGTGATTTGGCGTTGGCGAGAAAAAAAATCGTTTAATAGCTCTCAGTTTGAATTTTATTTGATTTAGATTTTAAATTTAACTTGGATTATACTTTAAAATCCTTTTGGGGGGCAGTTTTTGTCCCGATGTTCCAACTGTGCGAAATGCAATGAACCGTTTAACTGCAATCGTGCTTGCTGCATCAAGCGTTCAGGAGGAAGTAACAAATTTCCATAGGTGGAGATTGGCAGGGAGTAGTTACTACACCCTCCACGTCGGTTGTTAAAATTTCGTGCGAAATAACTAACCTGCGCGTTGTAAGCATGAAGAACAGAAGTTAGCGAGGTGGCCATTTCGTTGCAATAAAAAGGAAGTTAGTCGCTTGCGTTTTATGTAGTGGTGCTGCCCTGTCCGTAGGGGCCCATTTTAGTCCAGAATTTCTGCAGTTGAAAATTTCAAAGCGTGCCATGTCAATCTCGCCTTTGCTTGCAGCCCGACGTCCAAGCAAGAACTTTCTAAGAAAGAGATATCATCAAAAAGCGCGGACAGTAAACGGTTGCAGGTTGGTTTACAGTCTTTATTATTGCCTTGATGGAATTGTTGAAAACGTCTTGGCGTTCTTGTCGTTTTCCAGGCTTGCGGATGGAGTTTGCCCAACAGTCCTGCTTCGCCAAAGGAAGGCTCGAGAACCGTACCTGTGCCTGTTTACTGCGGGCCCATGCAAGATCAAGACAACCATATGAAGGTAGTAGATTCGCCGATTGGTATTTAAGATTGTTAATCTAGGAAATTTGTGACATTGACACATCGTAGCATTTTAGTTTTTTCTTCGTAAACCATCAAGAATGCGGGTCATTGTCCCTCCGTGTCATACTAACTTAAGGTGGGAGGCAACTTCGTCTTGTGTGGTAGGGAATGCAGAACTTGTACCAGCGTACAATGCGCTCCCTAGGTTTGCAATGAAACTGGCTTCACAGGAACCGCCTGATCGAAACCATGGTTTTGTTGTCACTCCACAATCCTCAATACTTTTCGGGATGCGATTGTGAACATGATTGTGACTCGTGGTGCGGACTCGAAAGTTGGTATCATATTTGCTCCTCTTCATGCGCACTATCAGAACCATCAAAAGCAACAGGCGTATCACTGTTTAAACCTAACCAACGAGCTTTTGAAGCAAAATAATTTTCAAGTTATGCTGGTGGTTTTACTTAGATCACTTAAACCAATTCCCATATATCACTTGGCGATCAGTTAGGCGTGGGTTTATATTTACTTAAAACAGCTGCTACATCTCATTAAGCGGTGTAGCAAAATCGGTCGCAATGTTTTTTTTTTCAATAACATTGTATATTGAAAATCATTGTCGCCATGGAAATGCATGGTCAGGTCTAGAAAATTATTCAGCTCATCCTGTGATGTTTTTCCTGTCTATTTGCACTAATGTAATTTAAGGATTATTTGGAAACCAACCCATTAACCCATTATGCATCTTTTTATGCGGGGTTTGGCTGCAGCGCGTGATTGCAGTCGTGTTAGAGGTGTTGCGACAAGTAACACAGGAGCCAAATGACGACAACAAGTATTCAGACTATTACAATTTCACAAACTCGCATTCACCTTGAAAAGTTCATGAACATCACGTGCTGCTGAAGCGGCATTCTGCGTTGCAGCGAGATTACGCGCGGCGCACGAAGAACTACGTGGTTGGCCTGAACTGAACAAATCCTGCAAGGAGATAAGGCCGTAGCAGGGTTTGGTAGAATGAAGGTAAAACGTCTTGCGCATCGGAACACGATGCAATTTTGCCTTTTTGCCCATTAATTTTTCGGAACAGGGTCGCCGGGTCATGAAAATGTTACTTTACATGTAAGAGCCAGTTGGCCGTCACTGATCTACTAAAATGCTTGACCTGAGTCCGTTAACACTTCGACAACGTTCCGTTTCAAAATAAATTACAATCACTTTTTTCAGATCTGGTGCGCCGCTGAAGTGAACGTCGCTGGGGGTGTCACGAAGGATGGCGGAAATGTTGTTGGAGCGAGCAGTATTTTCTACGGGGACTCCCCAGAAAACATTCCGGAACCTGATGAAGAAAAACCGGAGGATTTGACGTCGGATGTCGCGCAACTGAGTGAGGCGAGTGCGATTAGATACTTGAGTATAATGAATATGTGTTTTTGGAAACTTGAGTCCACACTTGCCTTGTTCCACTACTTTCATAAAGGTCTCGCAGCATTCGATCGCAGTATCAGCGCTTTGAAAATCTCTCTAGGGCCGCTTCAAACGATACAATATGCAACTTCATATTTCAAAATCCGAACAGTGTGATGCTCAAGTCTGGTAACAGATCACGTCGTTTATAAAGCGCTGAAAATGTTTGATTAATGCACGTTCGAAGTACGGGTGCCTTTTCACCGAGAAATTCAGCAACATGCATTTTAACTATGAAGTACCATCCTTCAGTCCTGTTCTACAGTATATACAAAAAGTTGTTGTCTCCTAGTCTGCGAAAAAGTTTTGATCAAGTTTGGTCCTTCCTTCCGTTCGTAGTCATCTGTGCTGTGACAACTGCCAGTAATTTTTGTGCCACTTCACACTTGTACAGATGCGCCACGAAGTATGTCTCCATCGCAATTTTTTGTGCGAAAACACCGGAACCGATTTGAAAATATGAAATACATTAAATCAAATTAAATTACCCGATGCTTGACCAATCTCCTATTGGTCAATTCGACCTTGTTTGTGAAATGCCGCGCCTGCAATCTACCTACCGAGCAAGACCCACGCCCTGTTACGACCAACCCTTCTTACGGTCAAGGCAGCCAAGTGCGTTGATGGTTAAAGTCACGGCAAATTTACAAGTGATTGACATTAAGAGATGTAGAATGTGCCGGCAACTGTCGCTTGATCATTTGTGTTTAACTGTGCATTGGCTCCCACACACCGAAGCCCACCTTTGCAGTAACCTGCATTTACACGCATTGTTGTCGCGCGTTCAGGAACTAGAGTCGCAGCAGGAAAGAGCTCGTTCACAAACTCTCATTCGCGAAGCTTTGTCGTCGTTCGTTTGGCTTGTGTGCGACGATTCCCGATCTGGGCCAAGTGCGAAGGGCAACGTCGTCAGCGTTATCGATGCAAAGGAACCAAATCGATGCCTGCAGAGGTTTTCAGTTGGCGGTGATGACGCTCACATTCTGTGCATTGCAAGTTTGCCAGGTTAGATGCAGATGGGTTGGGTTGCGAAGGTTGTGCGTTAACTTGTCATGTTCAAGGCACTGGGGTCGAATGTCCGTGAGTTTGTCAAATTTATCCATGCTTTCAGGGACTGGGCAAAATGAAATTTAACAACCCATACTTGTTGAGTTTTTTCCTCTATTTGAACAACAGCTTAACATCGCACATTCCCTGTCAACATAATAGTGCCTGATACCGGGTTTTTCCTTAGTTGTTCATTTCAATCAAGTCCGTTCGAGCATAGATCTGTGATGTTTCGATCGGTTGGTGACAAGCTCGTATCCAATAATAGTTTTGAATATAAATCACCAAAAGTTTAAAGGATACGTAACAATACAATGATACTAAGAATGGAGGAAAAACAGGTTTTATTTAATCATTAATGGTACGATAAGGACTTTCGCGAAATGCAACTGCATTGAACGTTTAGTTTTAAAAATTATTTTCTCAGTGAAAATATTGTAAGTTATTTTATTTGACCCTGGAAGTGTGAGTGGAGTTACTAATGAAAGTCCTGATTTGAATCATAATAATAGTATTTTAATCGTACGTTGATCGAACACCCAAGCTCGTGAGAGACAAACATAAAATTAACATTGTTAGTGGAGAGCTCTGAGCATGATGTGTCAATATAATGAAGTGAAAAAACTGTGCAAGGCTTGTTGGTTGTTAAAACCGGTTATGTCGGGCGGCGTCTTGCTTGGCAGCGAGCAATGAAAGCCATGTCTCCACTTAGCCATGTCTTTCGCAGGCGCCATTGGTGAAGACTACAGCAATTCCTCAAGCGAAGATGCCGACTCAGTATGTTGCAATGCAGGTACGCGTCATGAAATTTGTCACGTGCCAGCAGCGAGTAGGTTTCTAACATTCAAACGATGCATTTCCTGTGCAGGTGATAGTGTCCTGGGAACGACTCAGTCACCTGCTGATTTTGACGACAATTTGCAAGGTAAAGAAACAACTGCGTGGGTCTGTTACGTAGATGTCCATTCATCATTCGCGCTGGCACCTTCAAGTCAAGGCCTATCCCGTCGTGTGCGACGATGAGCACGGCGTCGCTCACAATCTTCCAAGAATGATTTTTTCGATGTTTGCTTTCCAGTTTTAATGGCTGACTTCCACTCTCTTTTGTTGCAAGCGAGTTTTTCCCATGAAGTACTTGTTGTGCTAAATGCGTTTAGGTCACGCTTTAGCACGTCCCGGAAACGCAATTTTGGACGTCCAATCGATCGGGGAGCATTGCGTGGTTCACTATTGGCAGGCGGTTGTCCTCCATCCAGCACACAGCACCTATAAAAACAGTGAAAAAATTTACCTTTTGCCTGCGGAGTAAACAATTAACTCGCCGATTGTTCCACTAGAACAAGTATAACAAATTGTGGAATTCCGGAAATTTTGCGGTCTTAAGCTTTTCGCGCCATGTTGAAACTTTCGGGTCCTTCACGATTTTGCTGCGGCTGCCACTGAGATCTTACACTCCGTTAGTCCTTATGAAAACGAGTTTTTGTTGTTTCGCTGGAAGCGTTACTCCCATTTCGTCGAAACTTCATTCTTACCTTCCTTCTAGCTTTGTTAAAATAAAAAAAGAACCTGCAATTATACACGATGTATAAACAAATGACATTATGCTCTTCGCTGTTTTGATTGACGCGAAATTCCGCTCGGTTCGGTGGGTAATACCCCGCAGAGAAACCGGGATTTCGCGCGGTGAAGTCTTTTGACAAACGTGCGCGAGTGAAAAAACTTCAGTTTTGAGTGCTTTTGCCACAATGACGTTGGGGCATGCGATTGGTCCGCTGGTCTGTTGCTTTTTTTGCGATCCACAAATGGATGTGATTGTTTTTTGTTGTTGTCAGGTATCGAGCCACCTGCCTCTCACGGTGACGGTCCTCCCACCGACGCTCAGCAGCCAAGCAAGGTAAATGTTGGCATGGAACTGATTTTAGCTGCTCAACTACGTCACTGAACGAACAACATGGACTCGTCTTTGAGCATATAACGGCTTTTTTAAATTACGTTTTTCGTGAAGTTCAGACAGTTGGTAGTCAACTACCGCTGTGCACAAACTAATATGGCAATTCGCTGTAGTGCACCAATCGTAGTGTTAATACAAGTTCGCTATTTTTCACTGCGACGTTGTTCCATCCTTAGAAACAATCTTGAGTAAAAAACGAGGCTGAGCAACGCTGCGTGTTGATGCATGATATGCAGCGCGTTTTCATCAGCATCGTGAATGTGTATCAAACGCTTCTTTTTCTGATAATGTTGCGGGTTGAGTTTGATTGTGATCTAATGCTTAATTTTGACAGCATGCCTGGTTAGAACACTCAGTTTAACTTAATATTTTATTGTTTGCTTATAAACTGACGCTTTGGGCACGGTAATGCCTACAGGCACGACAATATCGTTGCTGCGTATTTTTTGCGTGTTTGCCATGGACCAAGGATGCGGCGTTGTTGTATTCGTGGACGTTGCAAGTTAGAGCTGATAAAATCGCCGCCATCTTTGATGCATCGCTCGCTCCTTCAAATTTTCAAATTTGTCTTTAACTTTGTATTTCGGTTGGATTTGTTCGGGTGACTTGTAATTGAACTAAACATCAAATCAAAAGAGCCCTGTTTAACAGTAAATCGCGGGACCCAAACGCGACGTTTTAGTCAATCTTATTCGGAGAGGCAATAAGAATAAGGCAACTTAACCAGAGGAAGATATCCTCACCAGCCGAAACCGACGAAAAAGCGATCCACTCAAACTTTCCTCTGGACAAGACAATAACATGATAGAAATGGCATCTAAATGGGAAGAAAGACTGTGCACCCAAAATATGACAAGAAAGACGACCCACAGGCTTGGGCTGCATCATTTCTCCACCAAACTCTATCACAGAAAGCAAACGGCGTGAAAACAAAGGCAGTGATTACCCACAAAAGATCCAGCACGACTTGGCAACAACTAAGCAATTACAAGCACCTAGCTTAAATAATGACGAATAAAAGCAAACGGAAGGTCGTCAAATGCAGTTACCATGAATAACAAACAAATTTATGGTCCCATTGTTTCACGTATGCTGGCAAAAGATCAAACTTTCCCATTGAATCAAAACCTGACATGTGCAAACTGTGGTATAGATTTGGCGACTTGTGTGATATGCAATGAAAAGTATGTTGGCCAAACAGTAAACAAATTTTCGAAGAGATGGTCATCGCACCGAATTTATTGGAACAAACCGGTAATGGTAATGGTACGGTAATGGCAAAGATCAATTGAACTTAACGTGTTACTATACAGCGTTCCATGACATCCTTAATAAACCACCTGTTTATGAATCTTTTTGAAACTCTTGGTACCTGTGAAAATAAATGGCTGAACAAGTACAACTTAATATTCAAAACATAATCTTCTTTCGTTTGAAATAATTTTTGTCTCCCTTTACCAATTTGTTTGTTCTCATTTCTTACCACCCATGCAGTGTTTTATTATTTACCGATTTTGTGCCTCCGCATCGTGTGGCATGTAAAGGCTCTCCCTAGAGCAGGGTTCGGGAACATTTTTGGCTGAGGGAGCCATGAAACCTACACATTTTTTGTTGTATTTCCGTGAGAGCCATATAATATTTTTCAACACTTAATACAACTAACATACTTAACTAACGTGTGCATTTTTTAAGCAATATCAACAATTTTAAACAATGGTAAATGTCTGAATTTTATTTTTAATAACATACTTCTTACTGTTAATGCGACTTCTGGTGCTGCATTGTGTTGCTGATGGCTTTGTAGGAAAATTACAGAAACAGTTTCATTCGTAAAATCGTGTTAAGAAAATATCAAGCGAGCCAGATGTCGTCATCAAAAGAGCCACATCTGGCTCGCGAGCCATAGGTTCCTGACCCCTGTCTGTGACCGCCTTTCTTTCTGCTCACACAAATTCCACCACTGCTTTGTGTTTAGTCATCGCGGCGTTGCTCGTATGTGGTTCCATGACTGTGGTCTTAGTGCTTTGGAGTCAGATAGTTTTTCAGTTTTTGCGAAAGCAATTATTTGTGAATGGCGTATTTTCCGATTTTTACTTGCCACAGCTTGTGTTTTACTTTTAAGTTTCTTGCGTTTGCTTGATTTATCTGCCTTTGCTAAAATTAATTCACCCGTAAACATTGCTTTCAGATCTTAGGAAGATCTCAGGACTGATGATGTGTAAAGTTGCGTGAAACCGTTTTCCTATTAGTAATTTGCTGATAGATTCGACTGCGTCACCTTAGTGGAGACTAGTTACTTGAAATGATATGCGCAAGTTTGATTCATCGCAAAACCATGAAAGCAGAGCCCTGGCGACTGATTTCTCAGAAACTTGCAGCAAACCTAGAGCTTTTAATTGTTGTGAAAAGAGCTCTGTGGTCATTTTAGTAAACGTCTTTCGTCTTTGGAAAAGCAGTTGGAGGTGGAAAAACGGATTGTTAACATAAAAAAAAAACTTTTTCGGTCGATTCCACTCACACGCTTGCGTATCTCATGGGAGAAAACATGCTTTTCCCAGTTCGGATCTGTTGAAAAAGTACAGACTCCCACGACAGACGGTGACAACTTAATGGCTGAAGAGCTGTCAGGAATTTTGTCTGAACACAGCGAGACAAGAACGAGCCCAAACAATGTTGAGCTTCGAAGTCTGCAGCCTACCATGTGGTTGGGATCGCAAAATGGCTTGTGAGTGCTGTCTTTGTTCTCTGCGAGACTTGTGACGTACAAGTGCGATAGAAGTTAAAAGAGTACTTGATTTAATTTACCCCGAATACGTTGTGTTACTATTTTGGTGGTTATTGATCTGTCTTAATTAACGTAGAAAGACGTCACAGTTGATCCACGGGCGTCGATTGTCAAATCGTTCGCTTTCTCTGCATCAGGTTTGGGTTGTTTCACTTACCCTGGTATAAAAAATTTGCAGTAGTTGACTGTAGTTGGCACACGAGCGTAAAGGATTTATTCGCGTAGCTGCGTTGAGATAAGTGGTCGCAGCAGAACTTGGGGTCAACAAGTCTGTCAGTCAGATCATCATGACCAACGTAACCCTGACGAGAAATCATCAAATTGTAGCAGTGAAAATCGAACTACATTCGAGTAATATCTGCAAGGCATCAAACATGCTTACGGAAGCTTGTGAGTAAAGGTGCCGCTCAGTGATTTGGTGGTACATTGGATCTCTCATTGTTCGCATATATAGTCGAACATATCGCCTAGCTATCATTTTTTGAATGATGCGTTGCGTGTTTCGCAGTGTCTACGTCCATCCCGCCATCACCAAATGGAACAAGTGTCTTCATCAAGTTCGTCTGAACGACTCGGTTCTTGCACTCGCGCACGTGAAGGGCAGGGCGCTGGCTGCGCTGGCAGATGGGACGGTGGCCATCTTCCGACGAGACGATGGTGAATGTTCATTTGTTTGGTTGCGGTAGAGCAAAAGATTGCTTGCGATGAAAAAGTTTGTTGTGTTATTTGCTGGCTTCGTGAGCTTCACAAAGTCGAATATGTGTTTGTCGATGCTTGACGTCTGTTCTGGTAATGACCAGACTGGCGATTTAAAGCGAAGAAACGACTGAATTCGCATTTGTCAACCCCTTTGTATCGAGCGTTTCTCATTGCGTAACGCGCTCTGTCAATAAGAAGCTCCACCGCTGTTTGACCACGCGCACGTCTTTTCTGAAACATTTTCGCACGTTTCAAGTCTTGAATTGATTGTTATTCAGGTGGAGTGTGGGATTTGAAGAATTACTACTTGCTGGATCTGGGTCGCCCTCACCACGCAATCAGATGCATGTCGGTGGTGCATGATCGCGTGTGGTGCGGGTACAGAAACAAAATCCACGTCGTCGAACCGCTGCTTATGAAAGTCGAGGTAGAAGTCTGCATTGCTTCGTTTTGTACTGATTTGTCGCAAATGATTGCCAGTGTTCTCTCCACCACGTGATGTGTTCCCAGCCACCCTGGCGATCCGGAAAAAGTTTTTGGTTTTCATTATATTGCGTTCTTTTTCGCGCTTCGTGATTCGATAGCATTTCATCAGGCGGCAAGTGGCGACGAAGTCTCAGGTGTGCGCTGAAAATACTACCTGTCACTTCGGGGCTACAGTGCATAAAATTTGAAACCTGACGAGTGCCTGAAAATCCTCGCCAGTTTCGTGAAAGTTGGCGAAGAAAAATACTGGTTGTTTTTCGCCTGTGGAGAGGTGGTGGCGGTCGTGTTTCGCTCTGCAAAGCCACAGAGGTTGTAGTTTGCGGAAGAACCTGATGGTTGTTCTTTACGTGGGAAACAAATTTCAACAATATGTTTCAGGGTTGGTTGGTATTTAGGAACGGTAAGCTGTCACTGGCTTGAAAGCATGTGTTTGTCTGATGGAAGCTGCTCGGAATTGAACCAAGGTTCAAAGCACTACCTGCACGTTTTAACAAGTTCGTTTCGTATTTGTAAACGCTGTTATTCCCCATCTATTCGCGTGCAACAAGTCAGCATGGAGATAAATATCGACCCTAACACATGGGTGCAATTTGGTGGGGGACACGGAGGACATAATATGCTTTGTCCCCCCCCACTTTTTTCTCTCTTTATTTGGAGAGGTTTCAAAAACAAAAGTGATGTTTGTCACGTTTTGTGTGAAGAGCTTTTCATGTTAGATGGTAGGCCACACATAGTCAAGGTGATGTTGAAACAGAGTTTGGTGTGATATCACTGATTCTATTAGTTAATTTTAACTTCGATAAAATAATTTTTAGCGTTTTTCATGTTTCTAGCGATCGTGAAAGATGTTTAACTTCTTTTCCGAGATTTTACCCTGTGTGGTGTACTGTTAGAAAGGTTATTTTCTTGTAACAGTGAGAGTATTACAGCTGCACATGTCAGAGACCATAGTACAGCCATGATTTGTTCCGTGCAGAAATGTAACTGGCTTTACTGTAACGTTGGTTTTCACCTACTGTATTCAGAAACAGACAGCGTATAATTTAATGATGCTAGTGTATATGATGTTAGAAAGTTAGATTTTCACGCAAATCTCTGCAAAGCTTTTTCACGCAAATCTCTGCAAAGCTTTTTCACGCAAATCTCTGCAAAGAAGACAAAGCAGCACTATTGTGGAGACTTAGTTTTGGGATGGGGAGTTTAGCA
>JGI24159J19872_10004494_pt1 | contig 17786 bp, 12 predicted proteins | sample Ectturendosymbi4_FD_19872 | JGI IMG/M metagenome (IMG submission 19872) | reverse complement strand
TCCGAGCTAAAAACTCCGCATCACATGAACGACAGTTTTGAATATTTTATTCGGGCGATGCACCCGTTGTCATCGCGACATTTAAAATTGAACTCACCAATCGGAGCTGTTCTTTACAAGCATGACGAGAATAAGCAGCACGGCGAAATGATCAAGGAATAAGAAAACCGACAATGACGCAGGGGACGAGGTGCTCTAGCCGCCACCATCACCAATAAACCCACATACCGTAAAATGAGGTATTTTAACAGCAGCAATACAAATTGCAAGTTCTTCAGAAGATGCAGCTAGACAACGAACGCGTGATGAATTTTTGAGTGTTGTTAGGTAGCATCTTTGTCCAACAAAAGGCGTCTGTGGATGGCTCTATCTTCACACAGGTTTCTGGTCATGTGCAACCCCTTACTTGATGATCGTGCGTAAACTTGCATTGATGAGGCGAGGAATAGAAGTCCTGAAGGCACGTGCATCAAATATATCACAATGTTTTTCACCAGGCGATAAAACAGCACAAGCAAAAGAAACGTCTCCCTCTAGCCAGTGAACGTGACTTTGATTGAAACAAATCACAATCGTGATTATAGCGTCTGTTCAAAGCAGTCGCGAAAACGCAAAAAGCAACTGCAAATTTTCAGCAAAATCGTTTATAAAAGTTCGTAAGAATTCAAACAGTGCTACGTTTATAAGTTGCACAACGTACCATCAATCGCCCCACTGCACAGTCCCCCCGTCACATTTGCTAACAGTGAAGCAACACTCGGTATGGCGCAGCGCATTTTTCTAATGGCTGAATTCCAATGCGTCAAGCCGACTATGCTGATGAGTGACGAGATTCGGGAAATTTGCTACACTACGCATTTTCTACACACGCTACGCATGATGTGAGAGCGGGCAGTCGGGTTTCGTTGTTGCGTGGTTTAAAATTGAACGATTGTTGCGTCAGGAACAGTCGAAGCCAGCACAGGTTGGGGCAAAGACAAAGCGACCCAGTGCAGGTTGCCGTTGACGTTCGTGGAAGACATCGCTGCTACAGTGATTGCCTGCTCGTCAAGGCAATCTGTGAAAAAACATAAAAATTTATAAAAAATATACACACTACGTATTTCAAAGCAGTGTTGTGGGAGCTAGGGTGTAAGCGCACGGCCAAAAGTTCTGATTTGTTGAAAACTGGGGCAAAATCTCAAAAAGTTTGGGCACAGAGGTTTGGACGATTTTTAACAATATTAATGAATTTGCATTTTTTGCTATGGAGTGGAAAAATGGAAGTGTGTTACGTCATAGAAAACACAATAACCATATACAGTATATATATTAAATCAACAAACTGTTTCTAGTAACATCGTGCTTTAGTTTGTGAGAGTTGATGAGCAACAAACAGCTGCAGAAAATTTTCAGGTGGAAAGCTTGTCACTAAAAGCATTACAGGCAAAATATCCTTTGCACCTGAACAAGAATTGCCTGCTCCTCAGGGCCGTCGCCAGCGGGGGGGGCAGTGGTGCCCGGCCCCCCCATTTGAAATCTGTGTCCCCCCCATTTCACGTTTGGCCCCCTGGCTGCTGCATACATCCAATACAGTATTTTCAAAATGTGGCCCCCCTTCTGATTTTTGGNCCCCCCCCTGCTGCTAAATCTTGGCGACGGGCCTGCTGCTCCTACACCTATGCTTCAACACAGCCACAATAGACGACTTCGTGAAACTAGTGAAAATAATAATGCTGGCGTAAGTCGCCAATTACCATTCCAATGGAAATTATCGTGAATGCACTTAACGCGATGAATTTCGTAAGAGATCTGTGCTCACCGAAAACCTAAAACCACAAAACATTTTATTCTTATACTTTTCGTCAGCTTTAGTGTGTTCATGTCTGCTGTGAGCTATTGGCAGCAGATAACAATATTGAAGAGACAAAAGTAACGTTTGTGATCACAGAAATCGCTTCGAACACAGCAGCATTTACCTATGACAGTGACCAAATGCTTGGGCGGGCCCTTGTAAATCAACAAGTTCCCTTCCAGTACCACTGGCACGGCGAACGTCAATCCATCCATTGATGTAAGCACCGGCTTGCCGTTTGTCACAGAGACTGTGAAACTGGAGATGAAAACACCGCGATCAAGCTTTAATTTTAGAAAAATTAACAATTTTTTCATAGTTGACGCTTGTCAATGTGGCAGATTAAGTGAATTCGAAAGGTATCTCTGCTGTGAAAATCGACACTGGTTTCGCATTAGTAGTGGATTGAATTTTCATTCGACTGTGCTCTGACAAAGTATTGAACACAAAGCTTCCACCAACAAAATTAACTTCACTAATGCAGCTCTGCTTGACAGGGCTCCTTATATGGCGGCGTTTTTTACTTAATACTCACCAAGCAGATGAGTGCTCCGTCTTGGCCGTGATCGTACAGCGAGCGTTGCTGCCAGGCTTGTGGCTGACAGAGATCTGCAGCAGGATTATAAAAAAACAAAGTAATGTTGAAAACAGTTTAAGGTGGACGACAGCGCCAGTCACGCTTGGACAAACGTTGCTACGCGCTTGGATTGAGCTAAAGCGCAGAAAATTAAGTCTGTAAGCTGGTTACGCAAAGATTATTATATATCGATAGTTTAATACCAATCGGTAAACACCAACGCTTCTCGATCTGAAAAAGGCTGAAAACGCGCAAAGGAACAGGCTGCAAGAGAGTTTCAACTCAATGATACTCACTTCACTGCATTACCGAATATCGGTATAGGAGTTTAATCGCGTGCCACGGAAAACGATTACATATGGTTCTTAAATGGGGATACGCGTAAGACACTTGAAAAATTCGTGTACCGCAAGGTGTACACAAATTTTTTAAGTATCTTCATAATGAGATTTTTGCGTAAAAGAACAATTACAGGTACATATAATATCAACTTGCTCATTATTATAGTGAAGGGGTATTTAATAGACAAAATATTGCCCAAGGGGTACATCATTAAAAAAGGTTGAGAACCACTGATACAAGGGAGCAAGAAGCAGAAACTCACTTCAGTTCCAGTCTTAGACAGCAGCGTGTAGGCATTGACGAGGTTAACATTGTCAGTTTCCGACTTCAAGAATCCGTTGCTGACTGCAGCGCGTATGCAGTGCTGGGCTTTGTCGAGAATCTGACCTGTTTTCAAACGAGCGATTAATGGCACCAGTTAATAAACGACCAACAGAAGCCTAATGTTCAAGCACAACCAACAGGCGCTACCGGAAATCGTCAGCCGAATCAAGTTATTTGAAAAAAGCGTACGGGTTTGAAGCGAAGCGCCGTCCTTGACGTCTGCGCCGCGAAAAGACTTTTGACGGGTCTTTATATGATTAAAAATCGGACACCGATATTCGCCACCCCTCTTAACAGATTGTCAAAAGTGGAATAGAAGAGAATAATGGCGCAAGGATTTTTCGATAGTTTTCTTCACAAGTGAAGATAAGACACTTGCGACAACCTCTTTTCAAGTTTTTACAACGATTAAATGATTACTGTGAGAATGATTTAATTTCAAAGTTAGTTGGTATGCTTCACTGACCACAAAAAGTAGTCATTTTGTATGGTCCATAACTTCGCGAAACCTTTACCAATTTCAAAAAAATTAAGTTTGTTGGAATCAACATGAGAAGTTCTATCTGCTTACTAAATTTGAGGAAAATCTGAGATGACCCAATTCTGAACATTGAAATCAGACGTATGAGCGAGCATATATATATATATATATATATATATGCACTGTCAACACGTGACGTAGTTCTTTTTTCTTTTCGACCGAAGTTCACTTGTGTTGCAATCACCATGCGCGATGCACCACGAACGGGAAGTGCGCTAAGAATAGCACCTATATTTATGTAGCGCGAACCAGCAATCGCAGAGTGATCAGGTCGTGTAATCTCTATTGTTGCTTGCTACCACAGTGTGAAGCTTTGCGCGCTTGCCCCTAGGGCCCTCCGAAGCTTGCCCCTCGGGCCCTCCGAAGCTTGCCCCTCGGGCCCTCCGAAGCTTGCCCCTCGGGCCCTCCGAAGCTTGCCCCTCGGGCCCTCCGATCGCAGCAGTTGGTTGTTGAAGAAGAACTTGGGTGACGTTTCATACATAAAGCACCAACTTGGGAGCGCTAACAAATCGGAAAATCTCGGTGTTGAGTTTATTGCGCGACAAACAATTTCTTGCCAAGTTCTATTTGTTTGCTTTTCCTTTTAACAAAAACATCGCTCGGAATGCGCAAACAAAGCGATCAGCTTTCGAGACAACTGTTGTTAATCGCCTAATTGCTACGAAAATTGTCGTACTAGCGGCAGCTTGTTTCAAGTGTTCACTGGGTGGTCGTTGCACGAGACGCTCTCAAATTTTTATATCGCCAACCCCCCCTCCCCCCATTTCGGAACCTTGAATTTTTGCCGCATCTCATTGAAAAATGGTGTCGGCAAAATTCTGCCATGGTGGCGGAAGAGGAACAAACTTAAAATCGTAAACGTACGTGGTGCGATACGTGAAGCGGAAATAAAAGCCGTAAACTTGTCTTCCGGTTGTTTTTTTCACGTGCAGACGTCAGCATTCGACTGTAAACTATCCAAGCCTATAGAGCGTTCGACTGTCTAACCAAAGATGAAGAGGCACATACACAGAACCAACCTTCGGACTCGACCGTCACTTGCTTCGTACACGTAACCAGCAGCTGACGGAGCAGCTTTCCAGCACAGCTCAGGGCAGCAATCCAGTCAGACATGCCATCCTTGGCCGCTTGCGTTAAGGCAGGTGCGTTCAACTGAAACCGATGATTGGAAACCAATGAAGCGTAACAAGAAACCAACGAAGCGTAGCAACCGGCCTGTAATAGCGCTTCGAACTCACGGAAACCTGTGGTGGGTGTGAAACTGTCTGTATTTTACATCAACGCTACAGTAAACTGTGCGGCGCATTTTTGGACAGGAAAATATTATTTGGGGCGGGAAGCGCAGTCTGGAGATAGAAACTACCGCGGTGTTTTACTGGTGGCGTGACAATGCCCCCCACGAACTGTGGGGACAGAAGTCGACGATGCTCCTGCACCTTTGAATTGTTGTTGATTTGTTGCGGTTTCCAGCTTTCTGAGCCGCAGAAATCATTTACTTTTACTTGTGACACTTGCGAAACTTCGAATCGGGATTGAGTTGATTTGGAAACTTGGGTTCACAAGGTGCCCCGGATTAAGGGTCCAGATGATGATTTCTATGCCAGGTTTTAAAATCTTTGGAGCAGAACCGTCGCCAGAAAGTCATCACTGGGCTTTACGTTGTGCAGGGGGATTTGACATTGAAAATTTGATAAAAAATGCACTGATTTATAGTGTTTCATATTTCAATTTGGGAGGGCTTCGTGTTTTGTTTGGGTGGCTAAGCCCACCAAAGTCCCCCCGTGTCGGAAATTATGTCACGCAATCCAAACTCGCGCAATGGTTTTCGGCGATATCTCGCGTCTGGTGGACAAAAATAGTTAAACAAACGCTTTTCAAAGACATTTTTCGTGTTGTTTTATCACGTCTTATCTGAATTCTTTAACCTGGCCGTGGCCCAACACTCCGTTCTTGCAAGAACCACACGCAACCTACCACTCCGAAATAGCTTTTTCCTTCTGAGACATCGGCGATCTGCTCCGCGATCTCCCTTCCGCAGCGACTTTGCGCTTCCTTGGTGCTCGCCCCCAGATGAGGGCACGCGACCACTTTCGGATGCGACACGAGGGCCGTGTTTGTTGGGGGTTCCTGCAAAAACGGGGGAGACTTTAATAGAGCTGCCGGCAGGGTTGGGTCACACCGTGATGTGGGAGCTCCGCTTTACTTGCAGTTTGCAACGAAAAGTTTCCAGAAAGAGAAAAGTTTGTAACGCCAGAGATTAAATCTGCGCAACAAAAACGGACTGTTGCTTTCATCTACTGTTTGTTGCATCATTACTCGCGTTATTTCATTCATTAGATTCGAAAGATCGTCGTCTGCGCCGGAGAAAGAAAAAACACGACCACAGACCTTCAGACGCAGAACAAAATCACCTCCACAAAGACGTCTAAACCTGCTCCCCCGCACTGGCCACTTTCCAGCGCCCGAAGCAGGGCGTCTTCGTCAATGATGCCCCCGCGGGCGCAGTTGATCACTCGGACGCCTTTTTTGCATTTTGCGAACGAAGCGTCGTTCAGCATTCCTGCGCGAAGCAAATGAATCTTTCGACAGCTGGTAAACACAACGGCTCTCATTGTCAAAATAGATCGCGGCTTCGCGAATTCTAAGGGCATCGAGTCGATAAACATCCGGTTCTTTGAATGCCTTGGGGTCCTTGCACTAATTTGTTTTTTCTTGTCGCAATGCTAACTATTGCCAATTAAACTCAGCTCGTTGCAAAACACCTGAATCAATAGCGACGCATTTTGGTCGAGGCAGAAGAACTTCGGCACCTGAAGAGCAGTGACCTTGTACTTCAAACCACAGCTTAAAAGCAACACCAGCGATTTGATGATTAACGCCGCTGATCAGGTTAAAACCACGAGCGCTCGACAGGAAACGACAGCTGTGTTAAGAACTTGTTGACGAGCGGTTTGCTCTATGTGGCCACACGGGCTCTCACCTCTCGTTTGCGGAATCAGCGGAGTGTGAACGGTGATGTAGTCCGCTTTAGGCCATATGTTGTCCACCGTCATCCACTCAATGCCGCACTTCGCGGCTTCCTCCTTGCTAACTAACGGATCGAAACCGATTGTCTACAAACAGTCGAAAACAATCACCAACGTCACACCACACGCAACTTTACAGGCACATTCAATTGATTCGTTTTCATTTGAACAAGATTACTAGCGGTATTCGAAATGATACTCGTTTTAAGGAAAACGAACTTTTGATACACAAACCAAATAAAAGCAAATTGTTAGCCGGGCGTCCAATCGTGCCTCATTTTCATGAACAGCAAATGACATTTTGAGTCATGAATTTACCGTCATGCCAAATGACTGCATTCTGGCTGCTGCTTCCCTTCCAATACGGCCCAAACCTATGATTCCAAGAGTCTTTCCGAACAGCTCGTGACCCATAAACTGCAAAAAGAAAAGGATCACTTCATTTCAGATGAGAACGACACCAACTCTCGTAAAAAACTCCTAGCGTTTTCATGGAAATAAAAGTTTACTTTTAAGCATTTTTGCACTGATAGTCAAATGTGAACTAAGTGAGTACAAAACCTTCAGTCTTCATTTTTTTGGAATTGCATGAAGTCAATTTCGTGCAGCCACACGCAAATGCCACAGCATAAAAACATGTTTAATTTTGAACTCCATCATCTATACCAAAAATCGACGTTCCTTATATATACAGCCGGTGTCAAGCGAAATTTCTGACCTATATTATTGTTTGTCATCTATTTTGCTTCTCAGAGTAAAAGAATAAAGTATCGTGATAATTTTTTTTAATGTGTGTTGTGTAAATTAAAACTTTTTGGTTGGATGTGAGACACCCAAAACAAGCTACAGTATGGGAATAACTACAACCATTAAAAACATTGGACTTGGTCTCAGACCTCAATTATACTTCTTTTTCTAACCCTATCCAAACCCTAACACGACACACTTACAAACCCTAAACCCTAATCATCAGTTTTCTCAGCTTATTTGATATGTAGAATATTACTCTGTGCGTGCGCACATGGCGTGAAGCCAGAAATTTCGCTTGACACCGGACTTAGGACAAATCAGTCAATTATAATACCAAGCGCAGAAAAAGCCGCAGGTCTTTGAAACAAAAATGCATGACACATCGCGTATGTGTAAAAAATCGAGTGAGTTCCGTCCGTGCGACAAGATCAGGAATTCGTGCTCTACGCAGGGCGTACATGCTTTTAAATTACAGCGAGATGATGCTTAGCGCGCATACCGCTTTCCTGTCCCATTTTCCAGCTTTCATCGAAGCGTCGGCAGCAGGGATGTTCCGGCTGAGAGAGCAAATCAAGGCGCACGTGTGCTCGGCGGCACTTAGCGTGTTGCCACCGGGAGTGCTGCGAAAACCCGGGAAAATTACAGGAAAATTAACAAGGCACAGGGGTGGAAACGAACGTTCAAATGTCTGTGTCGCGTGTGAGCTAAACTTAGGGGCAGGAACTAAGCTTAGCCTCATTTCAATCTGCACAACATTTCAAATATCACAGAAGACTACCGTAAGAAACAGATTCAGAAAAAAGGAAGAGAACAACCATATTAACAACATACAGAAGTCAATAAAATCAACTTGAAATGTCCCCAGCACATTTCCCAGTAACATTTTTCAATTAACGATTTGTTGCGTTGCAGGGGTTTGCGTACAACTTCCAGGTTTGCTTTTTCGCTGAAAAAATTATAAGGCTTCAGTTCTAAGAAATAATTAGTCTAGGCCAGTGGTTCTCAAAGTGGACGGAATCGCCCCCAAAAGGGCGATGTTGAGGGGCAAGGGGGGCAAAACAACACAAAGGGTGCAAAAACGCTCAACCATTAATCGATCACTAACGCAACTTCAATAGCCTTCGATTATGACTTGTTAGTTCCTTACAAATTTTAATTTACTATGATAATCGTTGTAGGTTGTTGATAAAACAATTTATTCGTTGAATTTTACTCTGGATCATCTTGTGCCCGGCCACAGGGTGGATTATTTTTACAAGAATTCTGAACGTATTTTTAGCGCTGTAATACAATTCCTTAGTTCACCTATTTAATACTTTCTTTAAATAAAATTCTTTAAATTTAGCACCTTACGTTTGCTTTATCAGGCTTGGAGGGCGGAAATGACGTGTCGGAAGTGCAAAGGGGGCAGTGGAATAAAAAAGTTTGAGAAACACTGGTCTATGCAAAGGTGACGTAGTCGAATCAATCAGCAATTTTTAAAAATAGGATATCGCTTTCACGTAACCACACGCATCCTCACCCCGGAAATCTTATTCAAGCAATCTCAAATCTTATTCAAATGGAATCTGGTTCTAATGTTTTATGACAGTCAGCTGATTCTTCAACTGTTTGTAGTAAAACTTGAGCTGTCAATTCTCTTATAAGCCTTATAAATATTCTTCTGACAGATAAAAAGGATTCTGAATATACACTCAAAGCAAAAGTTTTCTTACTTCATCACCATGACACCATGCTTGGTAGCACTTTCTATGTCTACATTATCCACACCAGTTCCTGCTCGTCCAATGATTTTCAAGTTAGGAGACTTCTGAATGATTTCATCATCAACTTTGGTGGCAGAGCGGACTACCACCCCATCATAGTTCTGAAAAACAGTTAATAAACAAGGATTGCACTACATGACAATTATGCACTTGCCAGCAAAATACAGAACACAACAACGCACTTGTCAGCGTTTCCACAACTTCAGTGTGAAAACTGAAGGTTTTATTAAATTGTCACAAAATTTTTCAATAAGACTAGTGATAAAGAATAAATAGAACTTTTCATACTGATGGAAGCTGTAGGCAAGTTTGCACTTGCTTAAAAGATATCAGCGCAGCATTAGACAGACTTGATCAAGCAGTGTATTAAAAATATAAATTTTAAGGAAGGCATCCACATATATGAATAAAGCCAACATAACCAGGGAAGCGGTATGCAAGTCAAATTAATTATATCAAAGTACCTCAACATTTCTACATTGGTCATATCTATTGCACTTGTATGCAAAAAACTGAGCAGTGGGTAAAACTAATGGGAGATGTATAACACAGTTGGATGAAGCCCAAAATGTTTTCAACATAATAGCTTAGTTTCATTTGTACCAGTAGTAGGTTAATCTTATACAAAAAGTGTTGAATAACTATTCAGAATTTTCACATCACTTTCTGACATTGAAAATATGTATGTATAATTTCTACACCACCTTTTAAATTAAAATCAAACAAACAAAAAACAGCAAAAACTAACTTTTTAACAAAGCAACAGTTTACCTGTAGTGTTTTTACCAACTCTTCTTTTGACAGTTTGTCTCTTTGAAGTGTGGCTTGGATTCCACATTTTTCTAAAATTCCTTTAGCACTGGGATCAACATTATCAAGCAGTAGAACATTTCTAATCATATTGGATAGTGTAAAAGAGCTGGAATTCACTAAAAAAATGCACACAGGCTTCCACCTACATACAAGCGTTGCACTTTTGTTAGTAAGATGGTTTAATATTTGCATGAAGCTTAAGAATGTTGCAAAAAATTTATCTAAAATTAGGCTTTCTAAATCTGAAAAAAAACAAGAATCAAAATTACAATCTAATATATACAAGGACCCCAGAAGCTAAAAATTAACACATTAGCATCTAAAGAACAAATTGCCTTGCAACGAAAAAGCTACATGATTACCCATAAGAACTACGGAATAACAAACTACAACTAATCACTACAATGGTAAAGGGTTTTGAACCATCAGGAAATTTTTAATCTAGGAAATCAACTTCATGTAACACTACACACCCTTAGTGCTACGAGCGTATTCAAATAGAGCATTCTACTTACTATCTAATTAAGTTGCAAATCCTGCAGTGCTGCAAAGTTGTCAAAAGGCAAGCAGCAATGTGCCACAGCCAGAGAATATGGCAATTTGTGAGGAGAAAGCCTCTACAATGAACAATGTATGCATATATCAAAAGTGAAAAATCTCTAAAATTGTAATGCTACATCAACACTGGTTTGTTAAAAAACATTTTCATCAGTCATCAAATCATTTCCTATGGTTAATTGTGCTTGAACTATGAAAGAATACCCATGCATAAAAACTTGTTCTTGGTTCCATACAGACTGTACAACACTGCAATGACCTGAAGTTAGTCTTCAAACAAAATTAAATAGCCTCTTGCCAAAGGAGGTGGATGTCATAAGTTATGCACAGTTAAAACTCTGGCAGTCATATATGACATGCAGTATTGCCACTTTGCACCTGCTTTTTCACAAAAACACTAGTATAGCAGCAATATTTCAGTAGACAAAATATACATGCTTACAGAAGTGCAAATTATCCATATAAAACCAGAGCAGTATGGAAAAATGGATGCACAACAATAGAATTGTGACATCAGTAGACTAGTTTTGCTGGTCACCAATAAATTCTGCTAGTAAGTTCTCATTCAACAACAGAATACAACAAACGACTGTTTGTCTTTTGACAAGTCTTCATTTCCCTTCAACAATGTAATGCTTATGCATGCTGCTGAGCCAATGCACGAGCTGCTGGTGTGTTGTTTCTGTGTTTGTTTCTCATCAGTGATTGTTGCGTGCAAGGTTACCACGTCCAGATGAAGAAAAAATGTTAAATATATTTGTCAAAACATGCCAAATAGCTTCGAACATGCATTTACTTGATGAACTTTCAGTCTTGCTGGGAACAATCAGGGCAAGATGCACTGTGGATGTGAATCACCTACTGTCTGCTGATTATAATGTGCTTGGTCTCAGCATCAATAGTCTTCAACATCTTCTGAATACGCGTTATGACAGTATGCTATTGAACATGAAATTGTTTTTAACTGGAACAAGACAAGACAGTTGGTGTAGTTTCCCTTAAAAAGCATGAACAGCTTGCAACAACAGCAGTTGCCTTGAATATTGCTAAATTTGCTAATTAAGTCAATAATAATTAGTTTATAGCCGACTCGTGGTCTACACAGAAGCGATCATAGACACAAGAGCACAAAAATGGTTTGCCACACATTAGCGCATTGCACAATCGGTTTTGCACATGACCAACATGGAGAGGAGCAAAACACTTTATCATCACCACAAAGATATAGTCATTCACAAGAGCACAAAAATGGTTAGTCACACAGTAGAGCATTTCAGAATAGGTGTTTGCACCTGACCAACATTGAGAGGAGCAAGACACTTCAACAGCATTTCTTACTTTTTGTATGCTTGGGTTGTATACATTGCACATTCATTTTTTACTACACAGAAGCAAAACTGGTGATATGTGAAAACTGAAACAATTCACCAACAACTACTGCATTTGGTCTCCATCATATAGGAGTGAGGAATAATAATTGAGGAAAAATGAAGATTTATGAAAAGCATCAGACATTGAAGCGAACAAAAAAAATCTGGATGAAGATGCGCATCATATAAAAAATTGATACAAATTGTTTCTCAGCAGGGCAAATAACAAAACAACATCAAATATGTTGGTGTATTTCTTCATGCTACACAGAAGGATGACATTATGCCTAAATATTTTTTGTGATGCATTATGCCTCAAGATTTTTGTACCTTTGTAAATTTTGATTGCCCTCATGATATGGACCATGTATGTATCTGGAACTAGTCTTGTTAGGTCATAGACCAAAAATAACTAAAAAAATTAAGCAAATTTGGTCAATGCCCAAAAAGGTAAGCTAGCTGGGTCTAGAGGATACCATTCAGCAAGTTTTAATACTTCTATGGGTTAAATGACTAAAATCTCTCAGTGAAAAAAACAAAAAATCTTTAAACACAAAAATAAAAAAATTTCTTAACAAGCCAGAAACTGTCAGTTTTCAATTGCGCAGGCATGTAGTAGCAAAAATGAAATGTTGCTCTAGAACCAAAGTTAGAATTTTTGCGTAGGCCTATTGCAAAAATTAATGAATACAATCAGGAATCTCTAAAAAGCACCATTTCTTTTTATACAAAATCCTGAACAGAAGATATGTAAATGCCAGTCTGAGTCTACACAATAAACACAGGTTTTGAAATAAAACATGTAACATACTGTAGTTTTTAAATAATGAATTTGACAATCACTGGTGCATACATAAGCGTTTAGTGTTAGAAAGTTAGATATGACACACACACACCAACAAAACACATATTGCAAAAGCAGTCAGAGAACCACAGGAAAACCACCAGGTTTACCAGGTCCGCATCGGCGCATGGACCAAGTGCTCCAAATCAGGGCCCGACATGGGGAAGTGCCACCCCGGGGCATGTCGAAAAGTGCTGCCCCCCACCACCACCACCTTCCACATCTGGATTTCGATTTAGAAGGTAGCCTAACTTAAACGGCTTCTGCTCAACTACAGTACATTTGAAAACAAGTCTGGTTGGAACAACCTAAATGCAGCTCTGCTACAGTTAAAACACCGAAATTTTGCTTCTAATAGTTCGTTTATAATTATAAAATATCTACTTAACTCTCTCTAAAAATTTCTGCCTGCTGTCAACTACTACTCACTACTGTACTTACACAGTTACGTAGTTTTTTTGCAGTGTCGGCCAATGAAGGTAACTTTTCTTAACCTCTTTTAATTAGCGCTTATCTATGAAAGGAATCCATACCGTACTGAACTGTTAGCCTGCCACATTAACTCTGCATTAAGTCAAGTTCTAGCTTACTTTCAGCATAAAATGACTCAAAACTAACTGAAAGTTATCCTGCTTTCTTAAAGCATATTACCTGTACTGTACGTAAGATGGCTGTCTATGGAAAGAGATCCTTTCTCAGCAAAGAATCAGACATTTTAAGACCTTACAGAGTATATATTTCTCCTACGATGTAGACATCATCAGCTCTTATTCAAATAGAATCTAACGCCGAATAATGCCATTAGATATTTTACTTTAGTAAAATACCTAAGATGGCTTGCAACTGCAGCGGTTGCTGCAGTTCCATTGAAGACGATGGAAAAATGATGCAACAATAAGCCCCCAATTTTACAAATGGCCATTGAGCGTCGGCAACTCCTCTTTATTAATAATGGTTTATTTTAGACACAACGGCCCATGTCACGCTAACACAAATTAACTAATAAAGGTGGTAAAGTAAGCCACGGGTTAAAGCGAAGTCAAGCCTTTCACGACGGAATTATTTCATAACAATGCATCATCAGGCTGAAGTTAATTTTGAAAAATTCACTGAAGTGAAATTCCGGGACATTTTGCTAACCGGGACGGGACACCGGGACAGACGTTTAAGCCGGGACAGTCCCGGCCAAACCGGGACGTATGGTAGGTCCAACTTTAACCAAAATCTAAAACCTAAACCCAATTCTAACTTCAGGTTCATTCGTGAAAGACCATTTGCTATTCCTTCTTTTCACCAAAAGTTCCGCCCCGGTGCATTCCCCCCGCCCCACTTTGTCGGGGCCCTGCTCCAAATCGCTGGTCAAAATTTCCAAAACAGCTTTAGTAAATGCCGAAAACAGCCCGAAAAGTTGAACACAGCCCGGTCTGAAAAACATTCTAAACAACAATGCCAACGTGAACAGCATTAAAAAAGGCCGAAAACATGCCAAACTGTGAGCACATGCCTTCTGCATTTTCTCAGGCCAAACCACTTTCTTAAATAAGACGAATTTCTGAAATTCGCCATTAAAAATGCCAATTTGGCAACCTTGAATGCACGTACCAATAAACTGTATCTAAGAAGCAGATCCTTTGGGCTGTAGGCAACAATCCTGTTTTCAGTTTAGTTCACTGCTATTAATGAAATTACCTTGAATTCAACCCTAAAGAAACTTTAGTACGTATCAACCGTTATGAAAACCGGTTTTCTGTTTACTCCGCCGACAACGTGTTAGGGTGATCATGCGTGAAGACCCAAACGATATGCACTCCTTGCTCGTGTGCACGTGACCTCTGCGTGTACGGCGTACCGTACGCCACACGGCATATCAGCAAATGGAAAGTTTTCAGTTCGAGCGGAAATTTTGGAGAAAAGTTGGGCACTGCCTAAAAACGTCTTACTCAGCACACCATACGTCGCATCCAGTGCAGGATGACTGCCGAATTCCATCATTTTGTTTTTTTGATTTTTTGTTTCCTTTGAACTCAGGGGCGTTGTTGAAACACGCCTCTTTTTGGTATGGGAACGCGTTCCCACTTCCCACACCTTTTTGCACTAGTAACGTTACTTGAAGATTTAGATTTTTATTTTAATTTCTACGTGTAGCGCCTGGAGCAGCATAAATGAATAAATGACAACTTGACAAGCTATCTCCAGGGTTGCCAATTTGACATTTTTGAAGCCAGATTTTTAAATTCTAGCTTTTTATAAACACCTTTTTTGTCAGATTTTGTCTGACTTTTTCACCTTTTTTTCAGTCGCAAAGGCTTGCTTTGCTTTGGCAAAACATTGTCTGAGCTGCACATATTCAGGGGGAACAAGGGGGCATAATTCCCCAGGTGCCGAATCACTGTGGGGGTGCCGAATGACTGGAAAGCGCGGAAAAGTGCTAGCAATGTCACAAGTACGTCCTTCAGCAGCTCATTGGCTTCCGAAAGAAAAGATCTAGGCTCGAACGTGGGGACGCCAAACTTGATTCTTGCCCCGGGCGCCATCTAACCTCGTTACGGCCCTGCATATATTCATTACAAATCTCCTTTAACGAGAGTCTGTGACCACGCAGGGCGCACAGCATATTGCGAAGATTTTACTGTTGCCCTAAAAATGACAGATGTTATTAATAAAAAACAAATGTACAACAGTGTAATTACGGGGAAAGAAAATGCTTCTTAAGATTGGAATTGTATTATGACAATGTTTCTGACGAGCTTTAATGTCTATTTTGAGTTTGGTTTGATTATGCATGTTTTATGAGTATATGTCTTAAAACTGCTATAGCCTTTTTTGGGAGAAGGTCTGGCTTCTTTCGGTGAACACAGGTAGGCAACCCTGATAAGTCTTGAAATTTTCAGGCCGTTGCGGAGCAAGTTAGTTTCAGCTTTCCAAAGTGGATTGCGAGGCCTAAAGAAGCTTTTCGCGTGTGAGGGCATCTAAGCGATATATGCGTTAGAGTTCGACTTTAACCTAAATCTGGGGCGTAGTGGTGGGAACTCTCTGGAAAATATTATTTGGCTTATGCGGAAAAATGTACTTTTACTTTCCCTGGAAAATAATTATTTCGACACGCCCAGGCCTGAATGCACGGGGGACGTTTGGGGGCACTGACCCCAAATATTTTTGTTGTCCCGTAAATTTCGTTGTTTCCTGAAAATTTGTATTTAAACATGTAATGAAAACAAAAATATTGTCCCCTAAATGCATTTTGCCCCCCCACACCTTACAACTTGGCTGCGGCCTGTATGGGCCTACCGCGAGATCTTGTCTATTTAGCCAACCATTGCAGAACCGACGCCAGAAAGTTTTCAGTATGGGGACTTTGGATTTTTGCGGGGGGCCTGGCATTCTGAAAATTGAGAAAAACTCCACTAATCTTTAGTGTTTTCAATTTGGGGGTACTTGGAGTTTTGTTTGAGGGGCTAAGCCCACCAAAGCTCCCCGTGGCGACGGGACTAAACCATTGTCGTATGGTTCATGACGAAAATTTCGCGGCACAGTCGATTGTCGTTCATGGTGCACCGAAGCTCGAGGCTAGTGTCCAACTAGGGTTGTAGGCCTATTTGTATACATAGGCTACCCCCAGTGTCGGATTAAAGGTAGCGCGGGGCCTGTAGCATATCAAAGGCACGGGTACCTAAGTTGAAAATACACTTGAACAAGTGAATAACTATTAAATCATAAATACTGTGGGCATCCATGTGACTACCATACCATTACGCATAGGCTAGTGAATTTCGTAAGTACAAAGAACCTGGTCCTAAACAGCAACTGGTGGAGATGGGCAACATACCTTTTTTACCAAAAACGTATATACGTATCTTTCTACCAAGAAGGAATACATCACTGCACAGCCCACAAGTACAACACAAAGATAGTAAATGCTTCCAGATTCATCAACAAGTTTGGTCATTGCTATATTTAGGCAATGTAGTCACAGTATAAGTGTCGAAGTCGATTGTCAAAAGCAGCAAACCTACTGCCTAAGATTGCATTTTGTAGATTTTGCCATAGCAAATTTGTTTATGATACTGGCCATAAGCGTACGAGGCGGGGAGCTGCCGTCCCCCCGGCTTAATTAATTTCAGGACAAACTCTGTTTTCACGGCAAGCGCAAACTGCTCAAAAATCATGAATATATAAAATATTTGAACGCAGTGAAAAATTTCAGGGCAACTCTGTTTTCCTGGGCAAGCACAAGTTGCTCAAATATCCTGAATGATAAACAATATTTCAATACAGTGAAAAATTTCAGAGCAGCTCTGTTTTTAAGGGCAAGCGCAAGTTACTCAAAAATCCTGAATGATATAAAATATATATTCAATACAGTAAATTCAGGGCAAGCACACGTTGCTCAAAAATCCTGAATGGCAAAAAATATATTCAATGCAGCGAAAATTTTCAGGGCAAACTCTGTTTTTCAGGGCAAGCGCAAGTTGCTCAAAAATCCTAAATGGTATAAAATATTTCAATACAGTGAAAAATTTCAGGGCAACTTTGTTTTTCAGGGCAAGCACAAGTTACTCAAAAATCCTGAATGATAAAAAACTTATATTCAATACAATGAATTAAGGGCAAACTATGTTTTTCAGGGCAAGCGCAAGTTGCTCAAAAATCCTGAACGGTGAAAAAATTTTCAATACAGTGTAGTCGGTGTATATTCACTTGGGGGTGATCCTCGTAATTTGGGCTACAGTAGTGTGTAATCTGGACGAAAGTCGTGACTGGTCATAATGATTTTGATCTGGACCAAGCCCTCGTTTTCTGTAAAAATCGGATGTCGGTAGGTCAATCGCTTATTCGCTTTTAACCATTACGTTGCGCCATCGAAGTCGCGTACATATTTGCATCAGCAAAGGCAATTACCGTAAAGTTTCTTGTCTGGGAGAACACAACACGCAAGGAACTTCACCCCCTTGAGCAGAGCCGGATTAAAGGGTAGGGGGGCCCGGGGCAATTTTTACTGGAGGGCCCCTATGACGTAACTAATGACGTCATCGTTTGTAAA
>JGI24159J19872_10004492_pt1 | contig 17790 bp, 12 predicted proteins | sample Ectturendosymbi4_FD_19872 | JGI IMG/M metagenome (IMG submission 19872) | reverse complement strand
GCTACCCCAGAAGATGTTGTTCTTAGAGTTCACGTGACCTGACAACAGAAAATGTGCCTCATCCGAAAACTAGACAGGAAATTCACGACATCCGAACCGTTCTTTGAATTGCAATTGAGCTGCATGGATAGACTTCTGCCGAAAATATGCCTCAACTATAAATGTCTTTTGCGCAGTAGTCCATGGCATCTCGAAGGTGAAATTTGGTAGACTCTTAGAACATTACTTCTACTTGGTAAATCTGAAAAATAAAAATAATTGATTAATTATTTCAAAAATTATTCAAGTTTAGGTGATGACCGTTTTTTGTGTCACCCTGTATTTTGCTTTCAAAGGGGCCCCCCAACAGCGATTGTAATGCGTAAGTACCTTGCTTCCAATTTTTTTTCCAAAAAATTCTGAAGAAAAAAAACAATCAAGTAAGAGCAAAAATTTATACCAAATGATAATTTTTGTCACTGTCAGAGAATGAAGCTTCTCACAATATACCGTAGTGTGGACTGGACGTATGTGAAAAAGGAACCCCAGCTTTAGAAGCATATGTAGTGCATATGAAATCCCAAACGTTTAGTTGTGTTCAAACATAGACCTGTTTTATTCTTTGTTTAATACGGCATTTTGTAGTCGATGAACACTTGTAGGTTTTTACAAACACCACACAAACTCGCCAAAGATTCCCCGCCAAATTTTTCGGGAAACTGACACTAAACTTAACCAACTCTAACCCTTGCTCTAACCATAACCCCTAATGCGGCATAGAGAAGTGCATCACACCGTGGCTCGCATATCCCCTTTCTAGGCTTGAGTAGAAGGTCTTATCCAGACGTGGGGCGATTACATCACAAATGTAATCGATCACGATTACAATCGCGATTACATTTGTCTTAAACCATTCTCAAAAAGAAACCAAAACCCATTTGCGTGGTTTCAGGCAAGTATAATTTCAGACAACATACGTAATGAATGAATGCAATAAACAAATTATTAATGTGTAAGGATTAAGGTCCGGAAAAAAGAAAAATAACAATAAACTATTGACTGAGATGTTTGGGCAGACAACAAACCAGTTGCGTAAGTAGAAGTTTGGGCCAGGAGGGAAAACTTAGGTGAAAGAAACCCACTGGCCACCGTACGGGGCCCACTAGCCAACACTCAGAAAAAGCATGAGAAATAATGGTGAACCCGGATGTGGATTGCTATACTAAAACCCTAAATCAAAGGAAAAAAACCTTAGGAGTATTACTTACTTTAAATCAGCTTAATATGGTGTTGAAGTTGGAATTATCTCCAAAAAATTTTCTGTGTCCAATGCTGCCACTGCTGTAACGTATTTAGGTAATTTTGTAGTAGTGTTCTTCATCTTTGACCTGTCAACTGCATTATGCTTCAGTAGAATGTCGAGTGTTTAAAACCCCGCAGTTCATGAAGAAAACCATTTTTAAATGTTTTTCTTTTCCCACAAGTTTATTTTCGCACAGGAAAATGTATTTTTCCCAACACAATGTTTTTGCCCAAAACCCCCAACACCTTTGTTAAAAAGTTGAAACGTGTTCCGAACATTTGACACCTTTGTTAAAAAGTTTAAACGTTTTCCGAACATTTGCGTTTTTTGACGACACTTGGCCAATTTCTTTTGTTTTCATTGCATCGTTACCATACATACCTGATAGTTACCATAGTTTGGTCAACTGGTTATTGAACTAGCTTTCCCATATTTTGAACTGATTTAAACTTTTGCAAATGCCTTTGGAATGTCATTAATTTTTGCATAGCAAAGGACGATGCAGTGGTCTCAACTTTCAAACAAATTGGTCGCTTGAGTGTAGTTCGCAAGCGTTTTCGTGCCATAACCACACGTTTGAACTTCTTCAGGTTACGGTTTTTTCTGAAGTGATTGGAGTGAGTGTTGTTACCAATGACCACTACGCATCTCTGAAACTGGCCGAAAAACGCAAAAAACAACTCACTGAAATCCCAAAGAATACTAAAGCCGAAATATAAGCCAAGTGGAGCCCTGTTGCTACGTTTAGCTTGTCAGGAAGGGGAAATTTGCCCCACACACCGCCTTCAGTTGCGCCACAAACAGTTTAAATATTGATTAAACAAAAGTAATAGAGTGTTAAGATGTTTGTTGCAGTTGATAAACACCAATGCTTCAAATCTTTTCAGTCAAACGATATCTCTCAGGCTTGAACTTTCGTCCAGCAACGTTGAAAAGTCGTGTGTTAGTTATTTCAAAATTGCTGATAATTTCTTCAAACAAACTGCGGGTTACGATTTTTCAGCTGCGCGAAGGCCGTTGGATCGTCTGCAAGGCAGCATAGCATTGTACAGTTTCATTTGAAATGAAACGAACAGTGATACCAATATAGCTGCGCATCTGTCTGATGGACAATAAGTCATCGGTTGACACAAGCTCACTGAATTAGTTGAGTTTTTTACCAGTATCCGTGGGTCATCTCTGTTGCAATGCTAGTTGTCTACGTTGTGGAAAGGTGCTTTCCACTTGGGTTGGATTACCTTGTTCCATTGCAAACAGTTTATAAATTACTGTCATAATTATATACGTAGCCTAGTCCAGCACTTACATTCTGAATATATACAAACAAAACTTACCTCTCCTCGTAATGCACCGTTATCTCTTCTGTTCCCGAAGTTTCAACTCGTTTTTAAGAAAAGCTCTTATTTTTGTTGCTTAGTCTCACTACTGTACTTCAGGCCTATATCTGGAACAGCGAGAATTCGCTACAAACGCTGTGCTTGCCGCTGGATTTAAAGCACACACAGGCAAATGGCCTCTCCTGAAACATAACCATAACAAACGGTGATTAAGGAGGAAACCCGTCACCATAACCGCGGGTCATCGCACAGTGATGCAGGGTGAAGATTTCCAAGTTTAATCGCTAAAGTAATCGTCGATTACGATTAAATTGGCGATGTAATCGAATACGATTACATTTAATTTTTCATCAGTTCAAGCGATTGCGATTACTCAGTAAACGATTGCCCCAAGTCTGGTCTTGTCACGGTTGCCTGAGTATGATGACGTCGTAACAGGGCTCCCTTTCAGCTTTACCTCGGCCCCCCCAACCCCAGGTCCACTACTGCGTACAACAACATTTAAGTGTTTTTGGATAGAAGGTGAGCAACATACGGAAAGCTTGCCTAGAAAATCCAAAGTGGGCTTCACACAAAATTAGATCTTTCAGCGCGTTGTTGTATTTTCGATTAATTTACTATGGAATTCGATGGTACTCGAAGCTTAATTCACTGTGCGATAATTAGCCAGCAATGGTGTGCTTGTGGGGGGCAAGCGAGGCACTTGCATCGCCTGTTTCAGGGACCCTTTGGTGTTTCGCGAGTAAATTTATCATTTTTAGTGAAACACGTATTATCCACTTATGTAATATACTCCGAAGGAGATCATAAGTACTGCGAAAGTAGCTCTGCTTTCAAAAGGGCCCACAAGAGCAACTGTAATGTGCAGGTGTTCTGCTTTCAAAAGGGGCTTCAAGAGCAACTGCAATGCGTAGGTAGGCTCCTCTGCTTTCAAAGGGCTCTCAACAGCAATTGCAATGTGTAAGTACTTTACTTTTGAAGGGGCCCCCAACAGCAACTGTAACGTGTAAGTACTCTGCTATCTAAGGGGATCCCAATAGCAACTGTAATGTGTAAGTAGGCCTACTTTCAAAGGCTCTCCAAATAGCAACTGTAATGTGTAGATGCCTTGCTTTCAAATGGACCCTAAGAGCAACCCAGCAACTGCAAAGCTAGAGAACTGGGGTGCGATGCCAGCTTACTACCGCTTAACTTGTGTCTCTAGCTTTTGTCCTCCCAACTCTCGGTGTTTTCAAAGTCGTGCATACCCTTTTGCATTTTCTATTGTGTCAGTCTCACGAAATCATCCTTGGGTGGCTCGCATGTCCCCTTCCTAGGCTCGATCAAAATGTCTTATGACGGATGGTTGAGTATGATGACCTCATCAGAAGACCCCTTTTCAGCCTTGCCTCGGACCCTTACAACCCTAAGTCCACCACTGCTAGCCAGTAACTGGCAAACAGAAAGTTTGCTTTGACATTTTAAAAAAGCCAATCACACACCAACATTCACCTTTGAAGTAATGAGCATAGTGCTCGATAAAGTTTCCAAATTCACTTATGCAATTTCTTCAGTAAAAAATGCAGTTGTGTGAACTTGACAATGACTCAACCGCTTGTAGAACAAATGCGTGCAGACAACTGGCGCAGAATTTTGAAAACACGAGTTGGTAAAATCTTTCTTTTTGTTCAAATCAAGTTCAGAAACGAATCTTAGAAGCGTTGAAATATAATTTATATCTCCAGTTCTGTAGCGTTGTGTCTCACTGCGCTTGACACATGAAGCTTGTAGCAGCAGGAAATATACTCCCGAAGTATTTTCTTTTAAACCTCAGATGCACAAACAACGACCACCACTTGGACCAATGACATAACTGCAGACAAGGGGACACGAACCCGAAGTCAATATCTTTAGGAGTAAGCAGGTACGCTGGAACAGCGGTATATGGGCAGTGGGCAGTAAAATAGTTAAAGGCAATGCAAACAAGAAACAAATAAATCGTTACCAATAATGCTTGTTTCTGCTCAGCAACGATGTTGACCTCAAAAATACCAGAAATCGTATAAAACCATTCTGAAATTTCTGGGTGCGCGAATAGCTGCAATGAATTTGTTGCAATTCGGTCTTGATAAACCTTGAAATTACATAAGATCCTATAAAAAGGTACCTCCGTCCCCGTTGGTACCCTTTCCCGTCATGCACGCGCTCTCCGACGTCCCTGGGGCATGGGGGTTTCCGTTGTTGGAAAGGTTAAGAATCACTGCACGACGTGAAGAACTATTTGATGGATTACATCAGCGTGGTCCCACTACGTCTGACCTATGGGCCATTTTACAAAAACGCGACAACTCGCGGGCCACTTCCAATAAAATGATGTAGCCTGAACGACAACAGATTCACAAGAGTTCAAACTAAAAAAGGGAAGACAAGTGAGGGGTCACTGAAACAATAGCAATTTGTTCCAAATCTCTCAGTGGGATACCCGTGGCTGATGCTTCCGTGACACTATCGTACAGTGTTTCGGCACCCGTTCGACTTCTATTTTTTAGATTTGATTGCTTCATCATAGAAAAAATTAATGTGCTTTCACACATTTCGCTGACTAACTCCCAGAAGCTCTCTGCAGTCTCTTACACCGTTATTATCGCACATTTTTATGAAAAGATGTTATGGTTGTTTAACAGAAAGTTGTTACAGCAGGTAACACAGCAGGCAAAAGAGGTTTTAACGTGATTTAGTGACAAAGGAAAACAACTCATCGAACTACCGCGCACTCGCGCTCATATCAATATTCACTGTCAAATAAGCTCACTCGAGCCAATGCGCACTCGCGCCCAATCAGTAAATGCGTAGAACGTTCACTATCAAATGAGCTCACTCGAGCAACTGCGCACTCGCGCCCAAAGAAACGATCACTGTCGAACAAGCTCACTCAACAAATACAATTACTACCACCTGAAACCTACAGGTCGGTCGGCTTGATCAAACAGTTCTGCAAAAAACAACTGGTCACAAAGGATCACCGCAATATCGGTTGAATAAATCGAAGAATCGGTTTCACCACCGCCAAGCTGGCCGCAACAATCAACGTTTTCACCACCAAACACACAACGCCACGATTACTGCAACTCGTGCCCCGCTAGCGATTCCACAACTTTAAAACATGCAGGAGCCGCAGGCGCGTCGTGATTACGTGACTTGAGACTTGGAATGCTCGCCACTGCGGGGCGAGTGACGTAGTCAATGAAGCATCACACAATCATAATCTTGCCGTAACAGAAATTACCCACTGCAGGAATGGGCAATCAATTTGGCTAGCGGGCCACTTTGAGATGGCCGCGTTTAGCGAATAGACAGACATGATTAATTTGTTGGTACTGAGTTCATTGCGCCAGATGCACTCTTCTAATCTAGACAACGAACGCCAGGGCACCGAAAGAACACAGAGGTTTTCTAGTCATGCGTACCTTCTAATTTCATCGCAAAATAAATGAAAAAAGCAAAATGGTACACAGAAAAGGTAGTATCCATTGTTCTTGTGCAAATGCACTTTATCCAGCGCAAGCAATTCAGTGAGACAAATGTAACCTTACACGCCTTTCAAGAAATTTCAGATTTGAAGATTTTTCCTGAATGATTCCGCGGGCCACTGAAAACGATGTGGCGGGCCACATGCGGCCTGCGGGCCTGTGGTTGGACCACACTGGATTACATGGCCCTCCTTGTCTTAAAATATGATCGCAGGAAGGTATGTTTCAAAATGTAGTTTGGTAGAAGTTGTACTGCACTCTTTGTGTTTTGCAAGGCCAAATAGGAAATAACCTAAAATAAATCATTTTAGCTGAAAATTAATATTTCAATTTTTCACAATGCTTTAATTATTATTTGTTGAAAAAGGCGTTGCTGCATCGGAAAAGATGGCCTCAACTGATTTGGACGCTATGGCTCAGTGGAAAAATTGGATTTTTCAAGCAGGAGAAGCACTGTGTGTCCAGCCAGCAGTCATTGCTGGTAAGTATACGCGATCCACACTTTGTCTTATGTTAATAAGGTTTACTCAGGACAATTCAATTTCTATTAATCAGGAATAATCAGTCGTGAGACAAGGGCTGGAAAAGCGCTTGGACCAGATGGCTACGGATCTGACGGCCACGGTTATGGCCTTATGCAGGTAAACATTCACAACTGCATATACTTTTCGTTTGCAAGTTCAATGCTTGACAAGAGAAATGATAAGGGGATTGATGCATGTAATTTAGTGATTCGATTTGAGAACTCCTACGTACGCAAACACCATTGCCTGGTGGTGTGCACAAATACTGCAAAGCACAGTTTGTTAAGTTGGAAATGTTTTTACCGTCTCAAGAATACATGGTGTAGGCCATTTTCCATTTTTTTCTTAGCATTTCCTGACGTTATTTTTGCTCAATCAATGCAGGTTGACGATCGTTACCACACACTTCAAGGAGGACCGTTTTCCTACCAAAACATCTTACAAGGTACTGGAATTCTAATCGACATGATCAATGGGGTGGCCAACAAACATAGCGACTGGACACAAAACATGGTTTTAAAAGGAGGCATCTGCGGGTACAACAGCGGTGTATCTAATGTGGAGACGTATGAAAACATGGATGTGGGCACAACTGGAAACGATTACTCTAATGACGTCACCGCTCGCGCGCAATACTATTATCGAAATGGCTATAGTTTATTCAAAGTTTAGCTCCTAACGACAAATTTTGACAAACTGGTGATCGGTGCAAATATAACAGAAAGTAATTGAGAAAGTCTCCTGATTTACACTTCGAACATTGTACACTGAAGGATATTTCAACGTAAAATATAACTGCGGTGAAAAATGAAATGGACTTATTCATGCTAGAGTATTGCAGGCCGTAGCAAGCTGCTAAGATCAAGAACACTTGCTCTGCTCACCTTTTGTTTTCCGTATTGATTAATTTAATTATTCCTGTCGTAAATTACTGTACTAGTTTCACAAATTCAGCCAGGGTTACGATTGTGCTAGCGTGGTGCCTGCGAGAAAGTCGTAACGAAATCCAAAAAAAACTTTCCGTTTAAATAATTTTATCAATATACTAGTCCATGTGCACGTGCACAATTTGAGTTTGGCGCACGGTAGCAAAGACCTACTGTCAGGAACATGTATGAATAACCAAATGAAAACAATTTGTAACTAGAACTAAAAAAGAAAAACTATGCTGGAGAAAGTTATTTCCATGTCTACGGCATCATGCAGTCAACAGCCTTAAAATTCTATAGTACAGCTACAAAAACTTCATTCATGCTTTTTCACACCCGTTTTTCCTTTGGGGAGGGTCGAGGGAGCAGCAGCCTTAGGACTCGAAATACCTCACGGTCAACAGCAATATCTGATAGTTCTGCTGGCTCCACACCAAGACGGACCTAGCAAGGTCGGAGATGTTAGCCACTCCACATGGTCTTTGGGCAACCTCTGGGCCTCTTTCCCCTGGGTGTAGCCAACAGTACTTGTCTCGCCAATTTTTTCTGGGACATTCTGGACACTTGGCCGAACCAACGTAGCTGGGATCTCTCTATTTGGAAGAGAATGGCTCAATATTCAGGGTTTTACGAATTTCATAGCTGCAACCTTTGTCGCGATATGTCACACCATGAATTTTTCGTCCAGCTCTGCCGCGTGCACTTGGCATAGTATTCTTTCGGTCATTACCCAATATCCATAACCATATGCAGGGACGGAAAAAGCCATCTCAGAGCCCTAGGTTAGATCCATTTTCATGCAGCGCTCCCTCATAGCAATTACCAGAAATGTTCCCTTATGTTAACACAATCCTGTTCAATCAACACAACCTTTTTGCAAAATTGCTACCGGGCTGTATTTAGTAAACGCAAACGAACAAATATATTCTGACCTTAAAATTGCCGGATTCCAGTACCCATCCCCGCGAAGAGCCTTTTCCGTTGTACATATGGCACAAATAACGACATTTTTTTCCTTCATGTATATATTATCTACAACATATATCATCTGCACAAGAAACCGGCGTCGCAGCATTCATAAAAACAAAAAAATTTAGCATAGGCCTCAAAACGTTGTTATACAGCGTACCTTAGTCACAATTGACAAAGTGCCACGTGCACAACAAACCTCTGACATTCGCAAACGCAATCAAGTGCGTGCCACCTGGGTTAAAAATAAATTCAGGTGGTGCGTTCTATAATCGCAATTTTACTGGTTAACAAGGCTACTAACACCAACAACGCTGGCATTTCGACAGCGTTTCCTAACCTGACTACACTGGATATGCTGAAACATGATTTTGTGAAACTTCGACATAAACGTGTTCCGGTAAAAGCAGTGCAGCCAGAAACAATCAAGAAAAGACTTACGAAATGAAAAGAACAGAGATGGCAGTGGTGTAGGAGGCGGGGTTGCAGAGGTTGAATGCGCACACCCAAAAGTTTTGATTTGTCGAAAACCCGGAAAAAATCCGTGAAAATCTGGGCAAAATTCAGTTAAATGTTTGCAAATACCTAAAGTCCTGGGCAAACTACTTGAATATATGGATAAAATTGGCGGACAACGTGGGAAGAATCACATGAAGACCTTTTTTGAAGGTCATCCCAAAAATGATGAAATACTCACAAAGAGTTTGCCCGCGAAATTATTCGGGCAAGTTTGGGGAAATTCGGACAAAAATCTTTCGCACCCCCCAAAATTGACTGCTATACACCTGTGAGAGATAGTAACTTTGAAATTTGCAGTGAACTTAATAACGTATGGCTTGCAGATCATGCCGAGCTGGCTCTGACAGCACGCTATTGATAACTTGTAAGGACCCTAGGCATTGCAAGGTCCAAGCGTCCACACCACATGCTACAATAACAAAAATCCATATTCTACATATAATCACCTTGTGAATTACAGAAATAAGGTTTGTCGTATATTTGAAAAATTTATTAGTTGAATAAAATGTATATTAAATTACGATAGAGCTTACCTAGTACTGTATATATGAAATTGAAACTGATAAGAAATTATTAACCATTATGCAGCAAAGCAAAATTATTGTAACACATTTATCTTTTCATAAGCTGCGTGAACGTGTGTTCCCTTCACTTTCATCATGTTTATTCACTTTTACTTGGTGGACGTTCGTCACTTTCTGGATCACACAATGGTATTTGTTGTTTTTTTGGCGCCCGTTTCGGCCCAGCGCCCTAGGCATCCGCACAGTTCGACTAATGGTAGCGCCGGCACTGCCATAAGTGAGGATCGGAACAAAGACCGATTTAGAAACTGACCGTTGTGCGTACGGTCTTTGCAGAAAGGAAAAGCTCCCGCAACGCAAAACTGCGTTGCCTTTGCCAATCCGTGTCAAGCTTGTTCGATCGTAACTCGCGAATACCACCCAAATATAGTTGAACTTCTTCACCTGCTGCATTGTATTGCTGCTTTCTTGCAGCGCGCTGGTTTTGGTTTCTGGAAAGACATAATACCTCGGAATTTTTAGTATTGATTTTCATTTCGACTTGTTCGAAACGCAGGAGAAAACAGATCAAGTGTACTCATATGTTGAAGACCTCGATCAGAAGGTGCTAGCAATGCCGGATTACCCACAAGGCTGCTAAGGTTATAGCCTTAACCCCTGGAAAAACTCAGCCCTCGCTTTTTTTGATTTGTTGCCCTTATTACAAGTAGCTACCAAATTATCTCCTAAAATTTATCAAATTTCACAAAATACCTGATCACACTAACTAATGCAATTCAGGACTCCTTCATTTAACAGTAACAAAGAGAGACAGAGAACAATAGTAATATTTCTTATTTTCCAGTGTGCTTTATGTAGCTTAGTTTGCAAAATTATAGGCTCTTCTCCAGTAAACAGCATTGGGCCCACCACAATACCCTCAAACGAAACATTTATTCATGTGGCACTTGGTAGAAAGCAACATATCCTAAAACAATCAGATTGCGTAAAACAGAGGTGGGGAACCTGCGGCCTGCATGAACATTTGATATGGCCCGCATCAAAATTTTCGTTACCAAGTTAGAATATATCATTGTGTCAAAAAGAAGCTTCATGATAAGCGGGTGCTTAGACAGGAAGTCAAGAGAAGTCACTCTTGCTCATAGTGAGATATAGGTAGAATTTTAGGATAAATTCAATTGATTTTGCGACCCGCCAGCGATAATGCACATGTCATGCGGCCCGTGGTAGTAATAGGTTCCCCACTCCTGGCGTAAGATGTCCCGCCCTCGAACTGTTGTGCAATAGCCTATGAGGCCCTCTGACAAGAATATTTGGAGACCCCTGAGATAGACAATGAAGAGGAGTGGTGAAAGCACCCACCCTGCTGGAATCCAACAACTGCTGTGAACGTTTGTGATTTTACTGGTATTATAGTACACAACAATTCATCGAACGACAATTTACGAACGACAGTTCATCGAACGGCAATTAATCGAACGAAAATTTATCGAACCGATAGTTTATCGAACCATCAATTCGTTGAACGACAGTTTATCAAAAAGACAATTTATCGAACGACAGTTTGTCGAACCAATGAAAGCAAATCTTTGACATGTTTTTTTTTGTCAAAGAAGTTGCCCTTTTAGTATAATTAGAAAGGTTTTCATGGGTTCGCTAATTATACTCAGGACGGTTGTCACAGAAGCTTAAGTCTGCTTAACCTGCCTATAGTTATTTTGTCACAATCTCATCAGTATTATCGATGTCTTAACGAAGGTAATTTTTGAGTGGCGATGCGCAGACAGAGGTTTTTGTTTACAAATCTTTTAATATTTAAACAGAATTCGCATCTCACAAGCGTTACGTACGTTTGGTTATCATGAAATCAAACCAATAAATTGCATTTCAAATTGGAATCATCAACAAAAATGTCCATCAATTGTCAAAATGTCAATTCATCATACAGCATTCATTTGAAAAGTCATCTTGTCCATTTAGAAGGTTTCAACATAGATTGTGGGTCCAGGAATCCAACATCCATCGTTGGCCATCGTCTTTCTTCGTCTGTCATGTTGTGTCAGATTCCACCGTACTTATACTTGAAATTATTTTTCTTCAATTCATCTTTGCAGGAGGTATGCGTGGTCGAACGTCATTTCTAAATTTATTCTTTTTGGTTCTTCCGGGGGTTGTCCGACACGAAAGCTGTACTTGCTTCTCATGTGGCCGTATATGGTGTCGAGTGAGGGCTCTCAGTACACCTCGCGATTTGTCGGAACTGGCGTGTCCTTTTTTTTCGCACTGGCCATACGGTGTTTTTCTATCTATCTTTGGTAAGTGTTGCTTGTCACCTTTAGTCACAGATTGTCACCTTGAGTGACTGCTCGTCACCTCTAGTGAACTCCCTGAGACTTCGAGCCGTATGAGCCTTTACGTTGACTCGTCAGTTGACATCCTTTTACAAAGTGTTCATTTTTAACCATTTTTCTTCATTTTTGTTTTCTAATTCTTTCATAGGTTTAAAGGCTTGTGAATATTGTCCTTTCAAGCTTTTATGTTCCAGTTCATGTTGGAAGTACACCCTCAAAACCGACAGTTACATACACCCTCAACACAGACAGTTAATCGTACAACAATTTATCGAACGACAGTTCATCGAACAACAATTTATCGAACGACAGTTTATTGAATTGACAGCTTATCGAAACGACTTATCTGATTTAATTGTCGCAAGACATTATTACAGCGTGGTCACTGGTCGCCACGCTGTAATGTACAGCTGAAGTCATAAATCTCTACTTAATTTTTTCCAAGTTCAAGTCCGTTTAATATATCTTTAGTATTGGCTGGTAGTTAGCAGGCGTCAGAACCGTCAAAACCAGAGGTTAGAACAGCAGTGAAGCGAGCAATTGTGAGTGATTGTGACATAGTTTAGAAATGGAATTCATTTTATGTGAGAACGGAAATGGCTTTGAAAGGATTGATGTGTGTCAGAAACAAAACTAAAAATGGCGTAAATTACTGAAATGGTGAGGAATACCTTAAACGTAAAAGTTGTATACTATCCACAACCGAGGAAGACAGATTCATGAGAGCGCTATCTGAACACAGTCATTTTATAAGCAGTGACGAATTTACGCATAGACTATGGCCTAGGGCCTTGCGCAACACCTTCCCATGGCGACTCATTATTGACTTAAAATTTGCAAAATTGCACAGAGGCAAACTTTACAATTTACTTTGAAAAGAGCGAAAATGTAAATGTCTAGACCAGTGATTCTCAAAGTTTTTTGACATTCCTCCCTTACAAACCCAAACTCTGTCAATTCCTCCCCAAAAAAGGTCACGAATGATAATTGCAAAAATTTCACACTACCTACTGTGAAGAAACAATAGACGACTATGAACAAAACAGACTCTTTTATAATATCAGTCACTACAGTTGAAGCAGCTTCCACCTGCAAGTTACTGCGATTGCTACTTGGCAGGTGCTTGGACCACTTGACCATGGAGTTGATTGGTAATCGCAGTTGCACCCTTGCCACTGGCAATGGCAAACGGAGCAGGTTACGACGCCTCAAAAACGGCGTCACACAAGGATCCGTCCTGGCACCTTTCTCCTCAACATTTGCATCTCTGACCTGCCAACCACCGTCTCCAGAAAGTATGCATATGCCAAGGACCTAGCAATCATGCATGCTGATGGAAACTGACAAACAGTGGAAAGGGTGCAAAGCAAGGAGATGGCAACCATAGGTGAATACCTCCAGACGTGGAAGTTGAAGCTCAATGCTAAAAAAGCAGTGTTGGCTGTCGTCCACCTCAACAACAAGGAAGTTAAACGTGAGCTGGAAGTCTACCACAACAACGAAACCCTGCTTTTTGCTCCAAGCCCACATACCTCGGAGGAATGTTGGACAGGACAGTCACGTAGCGCCGACACCTCGAATAATTTCGCAAAAAGATGACATCATGCATTGCACTCTTGAGGCGGCTTGCTGTCTCTGGCTGGGGTGCTGGAGCAACAACGTTGCGAACAGCCACCTTAGCCCTGGTCGATTTAACAGCAGAGCACTGTGTTCCTGTCTGGTGCTGCAGTGCTCACACCTGCCTCATTGACCTTGCCATCAACGACGATTGCGAATTGTGACTGCATGCCTGCGACCTGCACCAGCGGACAACCTTCATATACTTGCAGGCATCCAACCTGCTGAGCTTCGTCGCATAGGAGATACATTTTCTTTAGCAGGCCGTGCCATGGATCCTGGACACCTGCTCCACTCAACGCTCACCTGTCCATTGAGTGGGAATGCACGGAATCTCAAATCGAGACAACCCATTTTGTACCCGCTGCTCAACAACTCATCAGTTCAACTGACGACAGTAACAGAAGTGCAGTGGAATGCATAAAGGTTGGAGTGCACTACGAGACTTCATACTTTCACCCTGACCCACCCTCCTGGAATGGCACTGCCCAGAACAGCGTGCAGCAGTGCAGCCAGAATGAGGCCACGGCCCCCTCGGAAACCAACTTGCCAAGATTTTCACTGGTGCTTTATTTCAATTTTCAATTGTTCGGAAAGAAACGCAAGGAACAACGTACATCAGGTGATTGACCAACAGAGCAAACCACGTGGCTGCGCCACTGACAGTGTGGGTCCGGCTCATCCTCCTCCGCACAGCTGTCAGACGTTTCTGCTCTGGTTTGCACAATTGGAGTATGGCCGCTTCTGCGGCATGTGAGTGTAGCGCAGAAGATCGAACCGTTGACCACGTTATCTTCCAATGCTCAATCCATCGACCTCCCCATGGATTTCACTGCCTGATCTGGATGATGAAACAATCGACTGGCTGCTCAGCACCTTCCCTGAGATCTAGTGCGGTCAAGCAGTGGACTGAAAGAACTGGTTCAAACGATGAAGAAGCTTGTGCTTGCGTACTGTAGACATTCCCATCTAGACCATTGGTTCCCAATATGGAAGGAATCCCTCCCCAGGGAGGAATTTCATGAGTTCAAGAGAGAAATTTCCACTTTATAATTAAGTTAGCTATACGTGTAATCTGAGTCATCGGAAAAATGACGTTTGAACACGTTCAGCCACCCTGTTGAATCTGTGTAATAGGGGAGGAATGAAAAGTTCCAAGATGAGCAAAGGGACGAATGCATCAAAAAAGATTGGGAACCACTGATCTAGACAATCCTCGCTATGCAGTTTTTTTGTCTGTTGAATAAACTAATAGGAATAAAAACTTTAGGTTTTTTCCACAGCTTTTCCTCCCCAACTCCACCCTGGAACAAATTTTCTCCCAGGGATTAAAAATTCCTCCCTTAGTGAGCCAAGTGGCTCCCGTTTGAGAACCACTGGTCTAGACTCTTATCAGTACAGTAACATCACGATAATTATGTTTACTACGCAATAGAAGTATTACAATACTGCCTTTAGTCAATAGGCGCAATTTTGTTGTAAAGAGTGGGGTACAGCTTGGTGTGAAACCAATATAGTCATTGGGTCGATGCAGAAGTGACGTTTTATAAATACAGATTACCAATCTTAATCTAGAGGTGTTTTGAGAGCAACACTAATCGCGCTTTGTCCTTGCAGAAGGTTTACATGTTAATATCCTTAAATTGTTTCTGGAGACGGTACTGTAGTTCAGCCTGCTTCCATTAATATCGTATTTGGATACAAACAAGCACAGCACTATAGTAGAACATATCAATTGTGTTTTATCAGAGCTGTCAGTTGGAGTGCACAAAATGCTGAATCGCATTGGTCGCACGTGCATATCACTCTTATAGTACAACACCAGTTTTCATGCATTTTATAAGAAGTGTGGGTTAGGTAACAGCACGATTTGATGTCTTGTTCAAGTCACTTAATGTTACAAAGACGATAAATACTTTTCTTGCACATTTCTGTTTTTTGAAAAAGCTACAAATCTTTTTAATGCAACTGGGCATCATGCATGCAGCTCCACGCCTATCAAAATCTCCACTGATATCCTCTTACCAGCAGGAAAAACATTTGGCCTAAATTAGCGTGATTTCAACTTATTTTTACTGTTGGTGGGTGAAGGATGTATCCTTTCAAACTCCCCTTGTTGCCTCCTGCATACGTACCCACACAGAGTTGTAAAAGGACCTCATTTTGAAGCCTGAACCCGGCTGGAGTCCGAAATCACAAGCCCGAACCCGGCTCGAGCCCGACATTTATTTTTGAAGCCCGGTTTAGACCTGAAAGTCAAATTTATCGAGGGAGTTATGATATGCGCAACTGCGAAGTAAAAAAACGTTGTGTGCAGGCTTAGTTGAAGTTACACGGTTTATCACACCGAACATAGCAACCACCTTGACAAAAACATTGGCATAATCTGGTACCAACGTAGCATGTTAGTCAACGATAATAATGCGGAATATAATGTTTTTCAAGAAAAAAGAAACTATCACGAAACTATCTACGATGGCGCTATAGGCATAAAAGAAACACTCTAGGACAGCGCTACCTATGAAAAGCCTGCTTGTAGGCTTTTTAAAACAAGCCAAGAAACGCGTGAGTGATTCATCGTTTCGACGCAACGCCATCGCGTGTTAATTTCCTCACCGCTGTCGCCTTCTCAAAAAGAGTGTGAGACTAATCCCAGCAGAGAATAAAAGAACGTAGCTATGTTTGCAAACAGAATTAGCTGAAGAGAAATCACATCACTTTACTCACAGACGTTACCGCGGTGAGTACAACTAATCTACGTCACGAAAGAAAAAAATCGGTGGGCCTACTCTTAATGTTATCAAAAAGTTTTGTATGCAGACCCGAAATATTTTGTCAAACTTAAGCCCGAGCCCGGGCCCGGCCCGNCCAGACACNAAAAACCCGGCCCGATTTATAACTCTGCACCATGTCAAAAGTTTCATTCTAAGAGTTCTACTTGCATAACGACAGAAAAATATATTTGAGGTTAAATCAAAATGCACAACGGTGAATCGGCGAAAAAGTACCAAGTTTCACCTTTAACACGAAAAGAATGTCCAACAAAATTAGGTGTGATGTATCTGTAAAACAAATGTTTCGCACTCGGATAAAAACATTGCTGCATTTTGGTTTGGTTAAACTCAAGTAAATCAGATGACTTACGAGCCAACGTATTCAGCACAAGCACAAAGTGTAAGAGTCACGGAAAAAAATATCTTTTGGACCTAAATGTAATCTTATCCTTATTTCCGAGTCAAGTCCCTACGTTTTGAGCTATAGGTCAATATACACTAGGTAAATATTCTAGGCTACTTCTCCAACGTTTTGATTGAAATTCTGTTCACTAGTGGTTGAAAACAGTATTTTGCGAAATTCCCCAACCCAAAACTAAGTCTCCACAATAGTGCTGCTTTTTGTCTTCGGCAAGAGATTTGCCTGAAAAACTATAACTTTCTAACATTATATACACTAGCATTATTAAATCATATGTTGACTATTTCTGAATACGTGACAACCAACGTTACAGCAAAGCCAGTTACATTTCTGCACGGAACAAGTCATGGCTGTACTGTGGTCTCTCACATGTGTAGCTGTAATACTCTCACAGTTACAAGAAAATAATCTTTCTAACAGTACACCACACAGGGCAAAATGTCGGACAGAAGCAGTTAAACATCTTTCACAGTCTCTAGAAACTTGAAAAATGCTAAAAATTATTTCATCGAAGCTACAATTTATGAACTAAGAGAATCAGTGATACCACACCAAACTCTGTTTCAATATCAACTTGGTTATGTATGTGGCCTATCATCTAACACGAAAACCTCTTCACGCAAAACGTGACAAACATCACTATTATTTTTGAAACCTCTCCAAATACAAAACCTAAAGAGAAAAAAGTGGAGGGACATGGTACGTTATGCCCCCGTCTGAAAAAGCGGGGGGCACATCCCTCGTGTCCCCCACCAAATTGCGCCCATGCTTTAATTCAGACATGTGCGGCCCGCCGCGTTGTTTGGTGCGTCCTGCGTGTGGTTTTGTTCTTGATCTTGAAATGGTATTTCAAATGAATTACATTCCTGAATTTTTCGTGCTACTCATTTCACAATCATCCACAAGCTTTTGCACTTGATCAGAGGTTTGCAGCCCTTGACAAGAAGCAGCACAAATCGTGGAATCAGAGTTGTTGAAAATAGGAAGAATACTGGATGTCAGATGGGTGGCTTCATCTTATAGGGCTGCATCTG
>JGI24159J19872_10004490_pt1 | contig 17799 bp, 10 predicted proteins | sample Ectturendosymbi4_FD_19872 | JGI IMG/M metagenome (IMG submission 19872) | reverse complement strand
ATGACAAGGCATCCCATTGCGAAACAAGTCGTGGTGCAATCAGGTGTAAATCTAGGAAAAGAACCAACCGTACTTTTTAGCGGGGAAAAATTATATGGTATTCTTATAAATTTTTACTCAAGCAAATCTAGCCTATTCTTTTCATTTGGAGGTGAGGTGCAATGTCAGCTGATGAAAAATATACGGTTATAAATGAATACAGGTTTTGCTTTTGGCACTGTTCACATGCAACACAGTGGTGGTCAGTAACAAAGCAGTTCTACGTCAACGTCAGNAGATTTNTTCTGCTTCGGTTCTAGGTTGAGCGGTTTTATTTGTATATAAGTTTATTTTTACTGGAATAGGAGCAACAACACTTTTATATGAACAACTTGTGTGGTTACCCGCACCACCATTAGTGCAATGCCATTAGCGGTATAAGAATGTGTGACTAAAAGATAACAACAAACTGGACTTCTAACTAGATTGCAATACATGATAAGATCAAAAATGTGATGCTTTTTCAGTTAGTTTCAATTGAAGCTTAGGCAGTGGCCAGGATCAATTACTAAGTTTTGTTCAGGGCAAAATGACCACATGAATAAGATGTTGTAGGTCCTGAACAGAATTTAGGTAGAAATCAAGGTACGTCACGAAGTTTTCTTGTTACTTTTTATAGAAAGTGTGTTGCTGCGGAGGCTGATGATGTTCAGGATATTTGCAAATAAGGGACAGTATGGCAAAGGATGCAGTTAAGAGAAGATTGTTTGCGCTGAAACAAAAATGGTTCTCCTCGAAAATTGTGAAAAAGTAAGGTTTACACCTAACTCAAATAAATGCCAAAAATTTTCAACGCATTTCCCGCAGCTATTTGGGCACAAAGGGCATACTCAGGGATGTAAACAATGGTTTGCGATGCTGAGTCAAAGAGTGATGAAACAGTCATTTTTTGTCAGATTTCGTGACTTTCCACATGCTGGTGATTCTCATACGTTGATCAACCAACCCATCCACTTGTTTCTAGTCGTATTCATTTTCTACGTACACAGTAACAACTACATTCCTAGAATCGATTTTGCAGCAGCAATTACATTCCTAGATTCAAACTATATGTACAGCATGGAAAGTTAAGAGCAAGAATGGCATGGATATATTATCGGTGTTTCATATGCATGGAATCACGATAAACCTTGAAATATTGCATTTTTTTCTTTATCACTCATTGCGACATTTATAGCTAAAAACAATATTTTATGCCATGAATTTATCTTGTTTACAAATATAGGTCTTAAAATAACATATAAGAGCTCAGTGGTATTAGCTGTTTGGTGTGCAATCTAGTTTGAAATATCTTTAGGATGTGTTAACTTCCCACTTTCGAAAGATAATCTTTACTTTTGAAATTAGTACCTACCTATACATAGCTGTCGAAGCTCTGGCCTGTACTACAAATGCAATTTTTTGCCGGAGCTAAAAAAACATAAAGAACGGGAGGCTTGCTGCAGGACACTGGTTTACTTATTGCGTTATTTTTCATCCAACGTCTTCAATAACATTATGAAGCAACTTTCTATGACTACAACCTCGTCCTTTCCGCGATCCAAACCGATCGGCAGTATTTGCACATTTATTTTGTATGTAAAAGCAGAAGCTCTCAGTCCGTGTTGTGCGTATCACTAGAGGGACGTGACAGTCCAACATGTAACCAGCGCACGCGTACTTACAAGTTCATAAATCTAAATTTTGTTTAATTTTTTTAGAAACCAGTTCTCTTGGCTCACAGTTATTTTGTTTTGAAAAGCTAGAAGTAAGAGCAATTCGGCAAAGTTTTTAGTGCAGATTTCTTAATCTTTTCCAAACCTAACACCCAAGTTAGTTTTGTATGTAGATATCAGACAAGCAAGAATGAAATGTGTTTTTCATAGTTGATATGTGGATTAATTCAAAATGTTTTAATAGATTTCTTAATTCAAGAAGCAAAATTAGCAACCGTCTAATCAAGTAAACTGTCTAGCTTTCAATTTGTTTGAATCACGAATGCGACAAAAAACAAACTTTGCTTCTTATTATAACATGATAGCCATATATGTGATATGAACACGTTCTTTGCCACTTAAATTGATATCACAAAAAACAAGATTTGAAGTACATTTGTGAAAACAATGGAAGAATTTATTTGTTTGCAGTTCCAACATTTTAGTTGAATGTCATAAACGATGAAAACACTGCAAGCCTTGTGCCAACATTAAACAAACGCAACTAATAAGTTGTCCCAACAAAAGGTATCATCATACTACCAGTGCAAATATCTTATTGGATTCACATAAGAAGGCTACACGAAAATATCTAAAAGCAGTCTACGTTCGGTTTGATGCCTCAACAGAGGTGTTTCCGACTAATGACAAAGCAACTCCGTTTTAGCGGTTCACTGAGTGAACTAAAATTTTGACCAATAAAGGTTTTTCTAGATAGAACCAAGTGCGCAGCAACATTACAGCGCCAACAGAAAGCTGGAACTACTGAGGTTGAGTCAGCAGAAAGGAGAATAAAAAGAGCCTTTCATCAGTTATTTTGCATAGTTGTATACACCAGATCATTCTGAAGGTAGAACTTAGTGAAACGACAAACAAACTGACGGTATGGCTTACGCAACCAACCACACTAAGCCAAAATTTTGCAGCAACATTCCAATTCTTCAGTAAGGTTTTCTTGCAGCTATCTTGGTTTCCATCCATTTTGGTTTTGACAGACGTCGTGAAGTGTTTCAGGCATATCATTTGGTAAATCTCTGTGAATTGTAAGTTGCAATAAAACAACAAATATAACCGCATCGAAATTTACCACGTTCGTTGATAATGGTTAATTTAACTAGTTAGTGCACCATTAAACCATTAATCACAGCAGAGTTCCTTTTTGAAATACAATGGCAAACGCCCCAATTTTGCAAAACGTTTGAATATGGATAAAATTTTTGTTATGGTTAATTGGTTGCAATTTCCTAATTTTCTATATAAAGATAAGTTCAATTTAATTCAAGTTAGAGAGGAGCGAACAAATCATGTTTTAATTATATCTCAGTTTCAACGGCTTAAACATCTGATTTTCTAACGTAAGAAAGAAGTGGAGTTTGTACAAACTGTGTGAATTTACATAAACATTTACGTACTGTAAGTTGCAGCAAGAGCGCGAAGAAGCAAGATATTTAAATACTGAACATTTCCGTAGGTTTCATTTTTTTAATTATCACCACATTTAATCACATTTTTTATTAACACAATATTTAAAATTCATGCAAATCTCATCTCAGTTTTTCGGATTGGATTTGTTTTGAAGGTTGTGATTTTGTACTGAGTTTAGTCGGTGGTCAACATCTTGACGTGGAAAGTGGAAGGTTGCTTTCTAGAAATGGGAAAAGTTCTACGAACTGCGAGTGATCCACCTGGGCAAAGAAGTGTGTACGTAAACCCAGGTACTTTATTGGTCTTGCAGTATAACGATGCTTTAAATCCATGGTTCTCAAACTGTGCGTCAGCACGACGCCCTGGTGCGTCGTTTTAATTTCCAAGGGCGTCGCACAGAAGTAAATTCAGTGCAGTTTTATTCATTGAGTTGCTGTAATAAAAGTAAAATTCAGTGCATTCATATAACTTTACGGAAGAACAGTTATTGCATAAGCGATTATACTGATAGTAGATAGCCTATAACTGTCGCTATCGTTTACTAATAAAACGCATTGCACAAATATTTACTTTGTATCAGACAAATGAAGGCTACAGTAGTCAGTTATAAAGTGGATGTAAACCGGAAAATAATATTGCAACCTAAGCGTAAATCCGCGATTGAAAATGACAGGCCTAAAAAATCTTGCTAGTGTAACGACAATGATTTGGGGTCTGTGTTTATCTTGTAGAATGGAGAGATGAAATTTGTTAAGCTGACTTTTACGCTGTATTTTCTGTCTGTAAATGTTGAAGATCTTTTATCATTGACAAAATAGGGAGAGGTATTTGTGCATGAACTTCAAAAAACCGATAAAAGTGACCCTAACAACGCATCTTCGGCGTTAAAGGAAAAGTGTTTAAGATGAAGATCGAATCCAGCGCACATACCTTAGCTTAGGCAAATACGAAAAACTTGTCATGTAAACTGTGCCACGTTTCATTTATTTGGAAGTTCTGTGAGTACTACACATCATATCATCATTATATTGGCTGTTTATGGTAGATAGTTATTGTATGTCCATCTTAAGTCGGAGTATCGTAAACCAGAACAAAATTCATCTGTAAAAAGTACAGATGACCTTTCTTAAATATCTTTTGTTAAACAGGAAACTGGGAGATAGAAGCTCATCGACTTGCAACTTTCGATAAGTTTCCTGATGCAGCCAGGAAAAATATAAGGGAATTTTCAAAATCAGGATTTTACTACACTGGATTCAAAGATCGTGTAAAATGTCATGGGTTAGTATTGTTATTCATTTTTTATTCACTCTAACAATTTTCCGAAAACAAATGTCCCAATTATAACATCTAGCTGTGGAGTTTGTGTGGAGCAATGGCTGGATAGTGATGATCCAGCCCAACCTCATTGGCACGATCAAGATTGTCCATTTCGTCAAAGAGTTTCAGGTAAGTTCGTGATGATCAATTGCATTGCTCATTTCGGATAGAAAAATAATACTTGATGCAAGACATAAGCCAAATACGGACAGAAAGCAATGCATGAAAACGATGAAATATAGTCGACCAACTTAAAATTACTCACTGTAAACGATAAATATTTGGTTTTCTGTGACTGAAAAAAATTTATTATCTTGACCACAGTTTTCACCACGAGTAATTTTGTACCGCAACGCAATACTTTAATGAGGACCAAGATACCTGATGCTAAAACCAAGACCTAAACCTCTTAGTGAAAGGATTTTTTCAGTTTAAAATTGTCTATCAAAAAAACGCTGAGATAGCAAGAACTTTTCAAAGTTGAAAAGATTAACATTTCACCTGTACTTATAACACTTTAACGAAAGAGATAGAAAACAGTGGAAACAGGTTTCAACAACTGTCTCCAGATCAGTATTGGACACATCGCACTTGAGTACCGAATTGCAGCTTTTAATGTTGTTTCAACTTCCTTCGGTTTGGTATGCAGCGATAATTTATCCCGAACACCTTGTTACTTTAACGTATTTACAGTCAAACCAACAACATATTTGTGTTTCAGTGTTTGCGGGGTTGTTTTCTAAAAATCAAGTTTTTTGCGTCGGCATTGTTGGCAGCTGGAATTAGGATGAACCGTCCATGCGATAGTTTTCATTGCGTTGCCACAACTGCGGACACATACTCGCTTGCTTCTCAATGTCCCATTTTGATTTAACAATTTTCAATGTCAAAGCTATTTTCAAATAGCATTGGTTAAAAAACAATATTTATCTGAATGAAACGGCATTTCGTGCCTGTCTTAATATTATGATGACCTACCAAATTCAAACACTTACCATTTACATTGGTATTTGAACAAAAAAGAGCATTAAGTTACTTGGTTAAAAAATAATGTATGCTTTCAACCCAAAATGCTATATTTTTTCGTGAAACGCTGTGATTATCAATGCATTAAAAAGTGTTTTCTAGGCATTTTTGAAAATTTGAAGTGCTAAGAAATAGAAAGAAAAGTATATATAATATATATAAATGCTCTGTGTAGTCCAAATCCAGATGTCAATGTCACATAATTTTTAAAAAATTTGTGCAAAACCTAATAAGCATGATTGCTTTCTTTATTTATGTTGAAATTGAAGTTCCAATTCTAAAGACTGAATACATGGCTTCCCCATGTTGAATCGTTAAAGGTAAACAACTTCCCATACCATAGAACAGCATGTTTGATTCTTGCTTCAGAAAAGTTGGACCTTTGAAAAATCGGCTGCGGTAGTTGATCTGCATGTAACAAAAAATGAAATTCCTCAACACTTTTGCAAAAGTTGTAGATGACATATCATGCAATTGCGTGCATTACCACATAAGCCTTCTTGTGTTTATTCTAAAATTTTTAAAGACCCAATTCTTTTCACAGGTTTGGCACATGCTTCAGTTGGCCAGCCATCAAACGTTTCCCAACAATTGACACCATCAACCAGTAGACAATCTTCCAGCATATCACGGACAAGGCATTTTGATGAGTCTCAACTTTCTGTCTCAGACCCGATAGCCTTGCACGACTCGAATGTATCGAATAGGGAAGCAACGTTTCCTTGCAACAATCCAGTCAATCCTCATATGAGTGAAGAAAATGCTCGTCTGCAAACTTTCCGTGACAGGATCGACCACTGGCCATCTCATCGCATTCGAGCGACTCCTCAAGAGATCGCACATGCTGGATTGTATTATCTTGGTAAGGAACAGAAAGTTGGTTACGCCCAAGAAACATAACTATGGATGTTTAAAAAGTAAATCAGGAAAAACAAGAGAAATGCATGAAATTTACAATATACATAGCAGTTGCACTTCTGGAACTTAAAATTCTGCTATAAAAATTTTCTCGTTTTTTTTGAAGAAATTGTTCTTTATTAGGTCAAGGAGACCGGGTCAAATGTTGGTATTGCAATGGAGGGTTGCAAAACTGGGAAATATTTGACAATCCTTGGTTTGAACATGCAAAGTGGTTTCCTATGTACGTATATTCGTAAAACGTGTGTAAAATTGTTCCAGGTATTTTTGGTTGGGTGTTTCAAATACGATTTTCGTAAATTTTTCAGTGTAAATGACTGCATTTTTAAGCATGAAAAAATTATGGCCCCACCGTGTACTGCATCTCTCCCCCAAAAATGAAAACCTGCTGAAACATCTGACTCAAAACAAGCAACTTCATTTTAAGGACGAGAACCTGGATCAGTTGCAGATTACACAATGCCTGATGTCTTTCACAAATGCTTGTGGCATAACTGCTGAAAAAACAAACAAAGATGAAATCTCTCGCAAACCTATTACTCAGCGAAAATGTCATAAATCCTTTAAATTTATCAAGCACAAAGCAACTGAAATGCAAAATGTAAAAATAGTTTTGAAAGAAGCAAAAACTTATGACGTTGCGCAGCAATGTACTTTAAGTGACAAGTTGCATGTAATTGTCTTTGACGCTATTGCTGTGAAAATAACATTTTCTCCAAGAGAGTATGGATATGGTATCATGTAAGGAATCGGAGAAATGGGGATACTAAGTTGTCACCGAAAATCATAAAACTGTTTTACACGATTGCAGCGCACTTCCAAAGCGTGGGTTTCGGATAGACAACTGCCTGTCTGGTGTTTTAAGTGTTTGAATCAGCGAAACTGTTCTCGGTGTTGTTAGAGTCATTACATTAATATGATAAACACTGCCTACAGGACAAGATGTATTGCCACAAAATATCTGCAAGGCGGTAAACGCTGACGTTCAGTTTTGTATGTCAGGAGACAACGTATAAAAAGTCAAAGCACGTTTTGAACGTCACAATTTTTGAAAACAAAAACTCACATTTTTCATCGAAAGGTTTGTCTCAACATGTTGTTTAGATTAGCGTTAAAAATGACAAAAAATGTTCTCTTTCTCAATGTTTTACGGGAAGCGTTGCCACATGTAAGCGAAAGCGTAAGGAAGGAAAGAATTTGCTCTCTCCTCATTAAAAAGCAGTGAAAATCGGGAAAGTTCCAGTAGAATGTCAAGTGGAATTTGTGTGAAACCTTGTTAAATTGTTCCCTCAAGTATCACTGTTGAAATATCGAAACAATATTCAAAAGCCCTTGAAAAAGTTTGATCTGTTTCTAATCGTTCGGAGATTTTTTCTAAAAAGTAGGAATACCTGAGAATTTGGGCAGAGGTGCTATTGCGAATGATTTTTTCTTCCAAACTTTTGACTGTCAAATTTTACTCGAAGCGTGCTTCGAGGGCAAACTATTTTTCTCTCTCAAATAGCTCCCTTTCTTACAGCTTTCGGAAAATTTGCTCTCTGCTCTACAACATAAGACAGGCTTGACTTAGTCTTTCAAGGATATTGTTGCGGAGTGTATGAACACTGCAAACCGTTTAATCTTTCTTAACCCGGCTTACATTCTATGGATTGTATACTTATGTATCGTTACCGGTTGCTTTTACAACACAGGTGTGAATTTGTACTTCAAAGGAAAGGTTTGGACTACGTGCATCAGATTGTCACTAGATTTCCAAACATAAATCGGCCTGAAATACCCAATCCAGTTCATGTTTTGTTTGGTGCAGATCATCCAACAGCGGCCTTAGTTTTAACAAAGTAAGTGAACTCAAAGCCAGTGCCCTGTCTAAAGTGTTTTGAGTCTGAAATGCATTTTAAACTTGCAACTGATGCAATTTTTCAGCAATATCGAGCATATGACCAGAAGCGATGAAGCACCGAAGGTAGTAGATCCACGCAAACATTTTAAAGAAATAAATGATAAAATTCGACAAGAAATGGCTTCCTCAAAAACAGTGCAGCAAGCAAGAGAAATGGGATTCACCGATCAACTCATTCGATCTGTTTTACGCAGGTAATGGGAATTTTTGGGCAGACTACTGCTTACGAAAAACCTGCTTTTTATTTTCTTTCTACGTTTTCTGAAGTTGTTGAACTGTAAGCTGTTGTAGTATGCCATATGACCAAAGAGTGGTTCAGGATGTACCAAGGCACACGCATTATCACATTATGCCATCATAAAAAGTTAAATCAAAAATACGTGCTTTTTCAAAATCATCACTCAGGATCAATGGCGTAGCAACGGGGGGCACGACCCCTGTCGGCACCTTTTGGGGGGCGGCATTTGCTGAATAAAATTAATTTTTGAAAGGAGTTTAAAAGTTCTAACCAGTGGCGTAGCGAGGCTAAGTGCCGCCCGGGGCCGACCATAAAAGTGCCGCCCTTTCCACCCCTCAAATTTGCTTACAAAAATTTCACATGAGAGAAAATCATTTTTCGTGCTTATTTAAAGATATAAGGATTAATGAATTATCTTGAAAATCACAATCAAACACTCACAAACTGACATGATCCTTGTTTTTCATTGCCGAATATAAGTCTTGCTTTTTCTTCTTGTCGCTACCTTTCTCATAATTAATTTTTCTATTTTTTGCTTTCTTTACATATGCATATACGAACCCGACATGTTTCGTCAAATTTTCTTCCCTGCTGGTTTTTAATCTCCGGTAAGCCCACCTCGTGGCTGTTTAATAGTTTACTTATTCCAGGGGATCAAACGAAAAAATCAAGGGATGTGATGGCGGTATACCTACTTTTCAGATGAAAACATTTATTTTTGCTAAAATTTCGTGTTATATCACCGTCTTTAACTAAAAAAGTATTTACACTGCATATAGCAGGCTATGATAATCTGATAATATGATCTCAGTGATGTAAAAAACGTTTGATTGTTCACCTTACGTTTCAGTAGTAGTTCAATCTTCTTAGAATATATAAAAGGCTTCAAACGCTAACTCTGTTGCGCGGAGCCCTCAAGCTCCGGTTGAGAAGCGCTGGCTTGCAGTCTTCATCGTGATTTGTGGACTTGGTTTAGTTAGATGATGGGTTAGGCCTCTTCCAATGTGCATACTGTTATTCCTTGCCTTTGTTCGTTATCAACAGAACCATCGCCAGAAGGCGTTTAATTGAGAGACTTTACGTTTGTGCAGGGGGGTTGGCATTCTAAAATTTGACAAAAAATCCACTGATTTATATTGTTTCACATTTCNCATTGGGAAGCTTGGNTCTTTGTTTGGGGGGGTGGGCTAAACNCACCAAAGTCCCGTGGNGAATGGACTGGTTACCATCAGACATCTATTTCGAAAACTGTTTTACCAAAGCATGTCAGGTGGGACATAGGCATTTTGGATGCTCAGCAGTGATTACTACGTCTTACGTTCGACGGTAATTGCGTTGAACAACTCTATTCAGCACAGCCATTGCCAAGTTGTACAACCATTTCGATCATCCTGTTTAATAAAACCCTTAACCACAATCATATCCAAGCAACCTTTTCAAAGCTTTTCTTGTTGAAATGAATTTTTCTATGACTGCAAATGTTAANTATACCGTTGAACAAAGATTTTTACGAAATTCACGCTGCATATCGGCTGGTTCTGACTCACTCTGCTTGCAGTTCTANCCGATNCTCTGAGCTCAAAGTTACCCACGCAAACACACCAACTGCNCTACCGCGCTTCAAGAACGTCATTTTCCGACACCATTACGTCATGCAGAAAAACAGCAGTTGTATTGAAACCGAGCAACGTTACCTTTCATTTATCTTTTGTGTTGGTAGCGAACAAAGGCAAGGAATAGCGCGATGCACGTGTAATTGGAACAAGTCCAACAGCTAGACCAAGGGTGTAGGTTGCAATGAGGGCTGCAAGTCAAACGTTTCTCAACCAGAGCCACTTTTAAGCCTATATGACCTATTTTAACAACATGGATCCCCGCACCTATCGAGGGCCCAGCGCAAATGCTGACAGAGTTAACGTTTGAAGCCTGTTGTATTTTCTAAGAGAATTAAATCACTACTGAAACGTGAAATGAACAATGAAACGTTCTTTACATCACTGAGATTCTATTATCAGATTTATTATTACAGCATGCTATATTCAGCACATATACTTTTTGAGTTAAAGACAGGGATACTACACGAAATATTAACGCACATAAATTTTAACATCTGCAAAGTAGGTNTGCCGCCATTGCATCCCTTATTTTTTTCATTTGATCCTCTGGAATGAGTAAACTATTGAAAATTCATGTGCCGGAGATTAAAATCAACAGGGAAGAAAATTTAAACATGTCGGGTCTGTACACGCATATGCAAAGATAGCAAAAAATAGAAAAGGTAATGACAAAGGTGGCGACAAGCAGAAAAAGTAAGACTCATAATCGACAATGAAACTCAAGACCCATTTCAGTTTGTGAGTGTTTGATTGTGATCTTCAAAATGCTTTGTTCATCCTTAGATCTTGCATGCAAATTTGAAGGGTGGAAAGGGCGGCACTTATATGGTCGGCCCCGGGCGGCACTTGGCCTTGCTACGCCGCTGCACAATTCAAGTAAACGAATTTTAACCATAAACTTCTAAGCGTTTTCGCGCAGTAATACGGTTCGAAGCCCTACCTTGCCGAGGCTTGGTGGCTTTTATTTCTGCTTACGGCCTACATAAGTTAATAAATTTTCTAAATATACGATTACGGGAGATCTGAAAATATAGCCTGAACAGCATGGAATGCAGTTTATTTTGCATCTAGGCGATTCGAATTGCAAAACAACGGTTTTGATACTTTGCAATCGATGATCGAAGAGTTACTCACTTCCAACCTAGATGAGGAGGATCAGAGCAACGATTACTATGACCGTGAAGATGAACCCTCAGGCGAACTGGAAAGAATGAATTCAATTGCATGCTCGTCTGCTGTTGATGACATCAAAACTACCCTTCAAGAAATTGAACATTTGCGAAAGTGTAGGATTTGTACCAAAAATTCGTCAAATATCGTTCTGTTACCTTGCGGTCATATTGCAAGTTGTGAATCATGTGTAAATGGCTTGAAAGCATGTCCGATATGCAAGCTTTCCACGCAAAACTGGGTAAAGTCCTACTCAGTGTAAACTGTGCAGAGTGTTATCTCATACAGTGCTGAACACTGCTCGAATGATTAATAGCTGAAGGTGGGATTCTGATCACTTACAGGTGGTTGGGACAACCTTCATACATGTTCATTATAAAGTTATGAAGTTTCTGTAAGCTCATGCTCTTCCTCATTTTGTTTTGTTTTCTTCCTTCTTTTACTAGCAGATTGTATATTGCATTCTATTAAAATAATCTTTATAACAATTTTTGTTTTTTTTCTTCCATTAATATTGTGCTGTTTCTGTTGATGGGCCATAAATGGATCCCCAAAGCTTGATACCCATTATTAGCGCTTGAATTAAAGTGCTTTTAACTTAAGACAGTAGGTGAGGCTCAATTCATGAACCGGTTGCGCAATACCCATCCGCAGCCACCAATCACTCAACGCACTATAGCAATTTTAAATAAACCTAGAGGAACATAGAAAAGCAACCGCACAAACGGCTCAACTGCCACGTTTTTTCTGGCAGTTTATTTTCAATTAATGAGACGCACAGGGATTGCTACCGAACGTTTGCAACAGTGAAATGGCCACCACGCAAGCAGCTACTGGGCAACAATAAGACTGGTGGTGACGGTGGCCAGTTACGGCCAAAATTACTGTAAAGCTAAATTTCACTATTAAATCTTTAATCGTTTCCAACAGATGAGCGCAGTATTCCAAAGCCATCGCAGTCATTTCCCAACTTAATTCGAAAGCATATAGGCTACCTGGCTGCGAATAATGACAACATTTCATAACACAAATAAAAGCTCTTGGTTTTCTGTAAGCTTTCGAGGAATCAGCCGACTGGACACTGCTTTCACCTTTTTGCGATGATCCAAACTCGCACGTATCTGTATTCAAGTAACTTCATTCCGCAGGTGAAACAAGCAAGGAATCAATCGAAAATTTTTAATAGGAAGTCGATTTCACGTAACACTACGCATCGTCAGTCCTTGTATCTTATTAAAATAGAATCTTTGGAAAATATTCAACCTTCATTAAAATTTTTTTTATATTCTGTAATATATGAATAGGAGCTTAAGATGCCTGCTTATTTAAGTGAAATAGACACTCAGTAAACACCAAAGTGTCTGATTCATTGCTGCCGAAGGATTCCTTCTGAAAAAAAATCTTATTCCGATTGCACAATTTTTGGCCAAAACTATCTCTTGTTTCAAGCATCGAAAATTTGCGATTGATTTCATGCATCTTAAGTTTAGCGTTGCAAAATGTTTTGCGGCCGGTGTCATGAAGGCTAAGGTTTTGGTCTTATAATTAATAATCATACTGTTCAGTGTTACATCGAACCTAATCGTCCTAAAACTTGCACAAAGTTATGAGCAATTGCACATCACAGTAGTTTTGTGAAAATGTTGCCATGAATAATTCAGTTCTGATGAATTTGTCTGAATTTAGAATAAGTGTTTTTATCCAAGTCATCTGCCTCAGTGTACGCATTAATCAATCTGCAAGCTGAATCCAAACTGTGAAAATATTTTGATGTGTGCGTTTTGCATATTGTGTTTACTCGAGCTTACCTTACAAAACGGAATAAAATCACCATTAATTTCTTTTGTATGTTTGACCGAACTTTATATACTCAGCAGTTTTAGCAAACTATATAATACTGTGCAGTGTGATCTCAGAGCTAACTTTGTATTTGATCTGTGATTGCTGCCAAAACTTCTAAATAACCACATCTCGANCTCTTCCTNTCTAATCAAACAAGCATCATAANTACGGTGCTTTCTGACCACAAGGTTTACCAGTAAGCTTCAAGGTCACTTACTTGTTAAATAAAAGGCATGAAACAGCAGTCGGAAATTCATGAACTGACAAACGCACAAAAAGCGCAAACTGATTTTAGACTTATACATAATTTTATTGTAGGAAAAACCTACGCTGCCAAAGGCCTTTACTTGAGGGCTGGGGTTTCGCAAGGTTTGGTTAATAGTTTTCACACCGCGAACGCACCCCTGCTAATCTGCAGTCCCTTAACTATCTTGAGAAAAGAGTGCAACCAACTGACTTGCCTGACTTACTAACTCTGAACTGCCAGCACACAGTGAGGTCGAACCTCTTTACTCACATATGAACACTGTTTTAATACAATACGCGTACGAAACACAAACGTTGAAAAAGCACAAGCACGAAGGAAATACGTCGGAAGACGGTGGAAACACGTCAAAACCGATGAAAATCGTTAGAATCCGGGGAAAACCGTCGAAACCGCTACCAAAAATATGCCTTCTCCAGCCCTTACAGGACTAACTTTCAAAAATCCGCCTCAAAACCTTAGTGCGCTTTNTCCACACCTAATTCTCCAAACCAGGAAGTTCAAAACGGCCGCAAGCGGGCCTACGANGAAAAGCGGGCTAATGTNGCGCACAAGTTTGTAACATTTATTGAACTGCTAACTGTAGTCTAAATTCACGTTTGTAAGAGAACTCATAAAAGATAAATNAACGCATTTTTCTTGATAGTGTATTTTCTTAGTTGGAAGTTGTGTGTGTTTTGTCACCGATTGGTTTTGTGCAGATTTGGGAAGAGCATCCCAAAAGGGTTATCTGCCAGTGGTTGTGTATTACCAGTCTGCAGCAAGTGTAGTTCGGGTCTTCTGATTGAATTTATTGCAAATAAAATTTTTTCAACTACAAAGTGAGGATTTATTTTTCTTTCAACTTTGAAAAGGTTTCTTTGCTGTTTTAGCATGCGTTTGTTATTTTATAAACGCTAAAACGCCTATCAACGTCTTGTATTACATCCCCGAAAAATGTCATTATGAAGTTTCTAATTTTGCCAAGATATGTGATACCTTGGTTGAAAACATTTTGTATGTTTTGTTCATTGGTGTGCATGTAAATTCAACGGTTTTATCTGCTCACTTCCAACGCCTGGCCCTTATCCTACAATACATTGCTTTTATACGTAAACGAGCGACTGTATAATAGTTGTTAGCAGGGCGTTGCGCCAGATACCAAATTTCAGGCTCCGGCTCCAGGCATTAGAAATTTTTTGGCTCCAGCTGCCCCAGCATCTATAAATTTTGGTTCCGGCTCTGAATCCAGTACCAATCACCCACAATTTGCTGGGCTCTGATTCCGGACTAAGGCACCACAACCCTGCATTTAAAACTAGCTTCAAATACATTTTAATATGTTGCATTGCACGCTGTTTACTGCAAATGCATAATGTATTTAAAACGTCCAAACGCACTGGACATATTAAAAAATCACGCACTGCATTACAGTAAGTTCAACAGTAATAAAATAAAAAAACGTGTCTTGGGTTGTGGCTTTCTTTGATTAATTTTGCGCATCCACATTAGTAGCTTCCCAAATCATACCGTTAAACAGACCGGTCGCCCCATGTACACAGAAACGTTTACGATATCCGGAGGCATCACGGAAAGGCGTCGCTGCGGGTACATTTGTGCAGGGGAGGTCTTCAGCTGAAACTACTGTGAGCGCAGTCATGCGGCAATCATTACACCTGAAAAGGAGAGACTATGTATTGCGTTATCGCTTTTCTTTATGGGACAGGGTGGAGGATGTTTTTAGGTCCCTTTCAGCCACAAACCCCTGATCAATTCTAACGTTTAAAACCCTGCTCATGCAACGCTACCCACATCAGGCAATGTCAGTTTTCAGCTAAATTTAAAAAAAAACCTTGAAACACGCTTATTAACCTGATTCCTTCAGTAGCTGATTTTTTCGAAGCGTTCTGTCGAGCAGTCCTATCGCAATATGCACAACTTTTGTATTTTTGAGTAAGGGGGATGGGGTTCTGCCAAGATGGCAGTTGGTTCGTAACGTGTGAATGCTTTGTACAACAGCTGGTATCCATTGCCATTTTGATTTGATCGACGAACAAGCTTCGTATCTGTGTGCCAGTATGGGATTCGCTGATAAGACAAGCTAAGTCAACGCAGGTGACTCATACTGTAGCTACCTCGGTTGCACTTGTAAACAAGTTTTGCCATTTTGGCAGGAGTCACCTTGCGTGCCTCCCACGGAAAATATTTTTTTGAAAAAAATATACATATATCGAAATACTTTAAGTTTGCTTTTTCGGTTAAATGAGCTTGAAAATGATTGCTGAGTTGTTGAAAAAATGTGCCTGTGCTCTTAAAACGTCGTTGGCCATTTTGGCAGGTGCTACCGTACAATCAGGTTTTAGGGGATCCCTGAGCAGGGTTTGACGTAATAAGAAACATTTGCGATCTCCCCATTTAACCATGAAAGACTGAATACGTTCTGATCAACAGGAAAATGTCGCTTGGCTTGAATTTTACATCGGTATGGGTGAACTTTTACTTCTGGAGAAAATAATCTTACTGGCCACTCGGAAGGATTCGGCAGGTCGCAAGTTGCCCCCGACCGCAGGCTGATGCCCCTGCTTTAAATGGAAGCAACTTCACAACGTCGATTTGTTGCATAGACAGCGCACAAGACACGGAAAATAAACATGAAAAAGCGAAATCATATATTCCTGCATCGAGCAGAATGCACTTTTTCGCAAACCACCAACTTGCAATGCACGCAAATTGTAATCTTCTTGCCACAATCATGACAAACAGCAAGATGACCGCATGGCAAAAATACGAAACAGGCAATTGATTGAAAGCACACCTTGCATATTTTAAGTAACTCCAGCCAACGTATTTCCTGTTCCAAAGTTTTGAACCAACGATTTTCAAACGACGACCTCGCTGAAGTCAACTTTACGCGGGAGGCCTCCGCTTTTCTAGCCGCAGTTGGTGAAAGCCTGCGAAGTAAAAATGCCGTGCACATGTAATCATTCACATGCACGCTCTAACGCAAGATCGTCACGAACAGGAGGAATTAAAGGCCCTGACAACCAGTGGCGTTGTGTTTATAGAAGCCAAGGTGCACCGGGCACCCGTAATTTTTGAGCAATTTGAATAATAATAATGCAACTACTACTGCTGCACCTGCAATAGAAATTATTAGAAATCAACCTAAACGATTTTCAGTCGTAGCAAAACTACACTGCTGGCTGCTGTTGATTCAGATAGGACATCTTCATTTGGTGTTTCAGCTGTTAATACAGTGGAGGATTGACAAGTTTCTTGCACAGCAATAACATTTTCAACCAGTCTTATGAAGTTGGGAAAAGTCATGTTGTGCTTTTTAAACCACCTTAAAATATGAAAATTTTGCAGTGAACGATCAAAAATAAGGATCTTATCTTTTCAAAGTCACAGACTGAAAAACGTTTAAAAGCCTAAACAGACACATATCATTTTTGCAAGGTTCAATGGATGTTATTACGAAATGGAACATGAGCAAGGCGAAACTAACAATCCAAAATGCGATTTTACAACAGAAATTTAATTAAAGTCTTAATACTGTATTTTACTAAGAAAGGTCAATAAATCAAGATTGTGAGAATAGTAAGCCTACCAACACAGTATAATTTTTTCCACAACGAACTTTAGAAACAGCTACTGGGCACAAAGATTATGCCGCGAAAAAACTAACGTACCAGGATGCAACTCAGAAAGTCAATATATGCCATCATATTTGATTCACTTACGTCGAAAACCACTTCGCATGTTCAAACCACGGTTCATCAAATCTGCCCCAGTTCTGCAACCCTCCGTTGCAGTACAAGCATTTTACTCTGTCTCTCTCACCTGAAAACATGTAGAAGGATGATTATGCCTGTGAAAAAGTGTTTGTAAAAGCCACTGAATTTCTTCGCCGCATAGTTTAGCAATGCACATTTTGATTTATCCTACCTAGATAATAAAGTCCAGCAGCTTGAGTCATTCGTTAGGGTGTAGCTGCGATTCGATGAGCTGGCTCTTTTTGTCTTTTGCCAATTTGAATGCTTGTTTGAAACCTATCTCAATATTTGATTCTCCGTTCGCAAATTGTCAGTAAAAAAAGTTTGCTTTATCTGTAAATTGGCCCCCAACTTCCGAGCAGTATTCTCCCGATTTTTTCTTGAGTGCAAGTAGTTAGCATTTTAGGTAGCAACGTGACGTTTGCTATTGCATTTTGTAAAAACCACAAGACATTCTTGGTATATCGGGTATGATTTTATTGATCGGAATCAAGTGAAAAACGATTTTAATGTCCAGTTATTATGAAACACCGGCCCTCTGTCCACAAGTTATTTCTTCGGTCCAGTCATCTTTAAAGAAGGTCTTTTTTT
>JGI24159J19872_10004489_pt1 | contig 17799 bp, 7 predicted proteins | sample Ectturendosymbi4_FD_19872 | JGI IMG/M metagenome (IMG submission 19872) | reverse complement strand
CATGCGCAAACCATGGTATTTATGTAGCGACTTGTGTTATTTGCCACGAACAATATGTCGGGCAAACCAAGAACAAATTTTCCACGAGATGGTCATCGCACGGCAGTAATTGGAACAGACCCAATTGTGAAATTGATGAAAATAACAAAGAAAAAGTGACCTTATTGCGGCACGTTTCAGAGTTCCATAGCGACGTAAACAGACCGCCGATACATGAGGCTTACATCGTTACTTTTGTTGAAGAACCTAATTCCCCTTCTTTAGATTTCTGTGAAGATAAGTGGTATCACAAACTTAACACACAAATTAATATTCAAAACATGATGCTCCCACGCGTAAGATAATCATTTTGTTTCTCTGCCGCTGAACGCTGATGTACTGCAATTCTACAGACCGTTTTTGTATTTCATTTTTCGCTGCCAGTGTGCAGGTGTTTTTGTTCGCGTCAGTTAGAGCGTTTCCATCGTTCCCGCAGAGACTTGGTTGCCACAGCGACCAAAATGCACGTTGACTGATTCATAACGATTGTTGTGTCAAGACACTTCGGGAGCCTCGCTCTGCGAAGAGTTACTTTTATCAGAAAACGACTTTTTGTTTGGTGTTAATCGTTAGCTGGCGTTGAGTTTTAGTAAGTTTTTGTCATTTATGCAGTAAGTTGAGGTTTCAGCCTTTGCATGTAGTTTAGCAAGACGTTTTGGTTTTGTTTTTTTGTCGCGGTTGGGTATGCGCGGTTTTTTCATTGCAGTCTTGAGGTTGTTTACTTTCTCTGATCTTGTGTTGGCCTTTCTGCGTTTCACACCTGTTAGCATTGCTTGCAGATCATAGGACGGACGATGCGTAGTGTTACGTGAAATCGATTTCCTATTAATAATTTGTGATTGATTCCTTGCTTCTTTTCACTTGTGGAGTGAAGTTACTTGAACACAGAAATTCTGAGTACGTATTTAGGAAGCTGTAAAAAAGTTACAAAACTTGCCCGAGTTATAACGCTTGAAGACAAGTCTAACAAACAGCAAAATCAAGCTATTCATTTTTTTCATTGGCAACCAAAACTTTTCCACAGATCTGGTCTTTCGCAGTCAACAGATTTGAGGTGATAAAAAACACGTTTCAGTCCAGTTGTGACTTGTGACTAGCTGTGTGTTAAGAGCTGTCTTATCCATTTTGAAGGGCTGCTAGACTGAATTATTCCTCACCGCTCACCAAGTACAACGGTAGTATTGAAAAATGGTCAATTTGAATTGCCCACCACAAGGCAAGAACCTGAGGTAATGTTTCGCAACAATGGGTTGTTGCATCATAATGTTATAACTGCTGCGGGCCTACTGTCCTAAGCGCAATGCTGGCAAACAACTTCAGCACATCCACGTGTTTTGTGATTTTTGAGGTGATTAAGTTCATGTGCTTTGGCTCAACACTCAGTTACCCGCATGAAGAATTTCTCATCCCGCGCCCGACCCGCACCCGCAGCCAATTCAACCCACCCCGCACCGGTACGCATAGCAGTGCGGGTTCCCGCACCTCCCCCGCAAATGCGGGTACCCGCAACCCGCGCGGGTTAACCCGCCCCGCGCAGGACTCTAGTCCACACAAAACAAACCTGAAACAAAACGTACAAAAAACAACTTTTTAGTTTTGTCTCTTTTACCAGTAGGCATTCTTTTGTCAACATTAGAAACGAATCAACAATTATTACAAATATCTTGGTCACCAAATAACGCTAGACATTTACAAAAGATCTGTAGCGGCTATGGGATTCCTGATCTAGTGAACCACGATGAGACGGTGTGTGCACTTGATAATCGTTTATTTTTCGTGGGTTGAAACGAGGAAACACAAAAGACAAGCGTCTCGAAGATTGACGTATAACGACGCTGGCTCCCACACATCTGACTCTCTCCCTCATCGCATGCGTTACATACATACACACATTTGTGCTTTCATGCTTTGTTACATGCTTACAAGTATTACAAGTGACAACCACGCGCTAGTCGGAATATGTGCCTTAAGAAGGCAGCCACGCCACCGCGCACGAGGTGCGTTGGTAATTTCAAATCGCGCATCAACCAGGCCACGGGCCGAAGTAAGGTCCGCAACAGATCTAAGTTAAAAATATGCTGAACTTAAAAACAAACTAATCTGTCATGTTTTTTATATACTGCAGGCAGCAATGATGGTCATCAAATTAAAACCAACAAAATTTGTATAAAAGTTGTATCAACAGAAAAACACCTTATTACCGTGTTTATTGAAAGTGTGTCGCTTTTTGTTCTTTGTCGTTTTAGCAACCCCAAACAGAAAACAGAACTATTTGGGAAAATTTTCTGTCTGTTTTTTAGCACAAACACTTTTCGTAACCGTTACCCAATTTTTTTGCTGATAGAAGAGTTTCAATTGAAGAAACATCTACTTCAACCAAATAGAGATTCGGTCACTAAATTTATTGGTTTTTTCTCGTAACGTTGCTGAAAAAAACATCGTTTGTGTTCTACGTTTTGAAAAGATACATTATCAATAACCTGAAATTTCTGGAATAGATTCTAACTGTTGACCATGTAGAATAATTGGCATTAGACTTAACCTAAACCGGTTATGTCAATGCCTCTGCAGTAAACTCCGGTTTTACATTAATGGGGTGTCCTTACTTGACTTAAGAGCAAAATTCAGTTCGTCCTAGATTAAGTTAATGTTCTTTACCTCTTTTGCTTCATGGGTAGTTAATTTTGAATTTGCCCATTCATTAACACAAGATTCTTTTGTTAATATATTTCAAAGTGTCAACAAAGTAAGCTTATTATTGGAAGTCCTTCAAAGAAGTAAGCCCCTTAGTCTACCATTAAAAAACACTACTAAAGGGGTGGACAAAATAAAGAACTGCTTCAATTCTTGTAAGAGTTGTAATAAAGCAATTTGCCTAATTGCTCCTGCTACAAAAGAATTGAAAGCCACTTTAACCCCAGTTGGCCAGAAAAGCAAGGATAATGTCAACAAAATTTGTCCGCTCAGCAAAAAATATTGTTTTCTTCATTGTTGTCGCTTCACCAATCACTTATACAAGTTTTAAGTAAGTGGAGTAATTTAGAATAAAACAGTGCTGCAGATGATTTACATCAGATGGTTTACATACATCAGATTTACAGCATCTATGTGGCTCCAAGGATTTGCCAGTTGATATGTGAGTTGGGGAGGATGCAACTTGTGGTCATTGCAAATCAAATCAGCTAGAAAAAAAGCCATTGAAATTTTTTGAAATGCCATATTCTGTAATAAGCGGTTGAAACACAAACACAACTAATTTTCTCCAGCAGATCTAAAAACTAGCATGGCTGCCATGTCAGTGATAAATGGGACAAGTTTCAAATTCCCTTATACGAAAATTAATTTTTGCGAACAAACTTTGGTGTTGACTTACCTGCTTGAAAGTCTAAAATGTAGTTGGTGTCGTCATACGTACAAACATTTTTGAAATGTAGTTTTTGCACATGAAGCCCTAAGTGTTTGAAAATAATTTTTCCCTAACATTATCAAAAATTCTGTTCATTGCTTTACGTTTTATTAAAAGCATCACCATCACTTGATCGGCGGGAAAGTTCAAGCGTATAAATGAAAAGCATTATTTAATTTTTAGCAATGACAACATTTCACATCCAAAAAAACAAATACAGAGTGGTGAAAATTCACAAGGAAGCTGAAATACTGTATAAAATCAAATAACAGAACATCTTTCAAATTGTTTGTCCTTTTTTAGGTGCACGTTAGCGTGATTCTAAGGCTGTGGTTCTTAACCGGAAGGCACGCCTTTCCAGGGCTGCGTCAATAAAATTCCAAGGGGTTGCAAGCTCGCCAACGCTTTACAACCTGGAAAGTTTGATCAATGAAACTACCAAGAAATAGATTTGCTTTTACAACTTACTTAAGGGAGGCGTGGTAAAGAAAATGTTGAGAACAACTGTTCTGAGCTTTAGTACCTGTTGCATGCGAATAGCGGGTTTCCTGTATCTTAATGATATATATTTTCAGTCAAAAGCAAATGAAAGGTGTTTGTTTCAAAGCCATTTGTTAACCAATTCAAATAATCCATTTTTTGTGAATATTTCTGAAAAAATTGTAAGTGTAGTCTTTTAATTTAATTCCAAGTCGAGTTTCCTGGTTGACTCGTCTGCCTTCTATCATTTTGCATACATTTCCCCTTTTCATAGTCAATATCCTAGAAAAGGATTCAAACTTTTTGCATATTGCTGTTGCCATGCGTTTCAAAAACAGTCTTTTGGGGAAGTATATTTTAAGAGTAAATTTGGTTGCAGAAGTATACAAGAAAAACGTTATTGATAAACGTATTTGCTGAAACACTTGAGGTAAATGTGCTGTCCTTTCCTGTTACAAAAAAGACCTGCAATTACAGTAATAGAAAAGAAGCAGAAATTCCGTTTCAATTTGTATAAAAGAAGTTCATTTTTTCATGCAGCGATAGGTAATTTCTATACATTGTCTTTCGAAAGGAATCCTTTACCATCAAAGAGGCAGATACTAAGATATTACAGAGCAGGAGTGGGCAATTAATTTGGTTTGGGGGCCACTTTGAGTAGCTCGCGATCAGTGGAGGGCCATAAATTCTGGAAATAGAAACAAATCTCAGTTCAAGTTAGACTCAGCACTAAGGTTTGCTGTGTTGAGTTGGAGGATATCTTAGGTTCGAAGATTTTCGTGAATGCTTCCGCGGGCCATTGAAAACGCGGTTGCGGGCCACATTTGACTCGCGGGCCGCTATATTTGCCCACACCTGTTACAGAGTATTTAACAGGTAAGCATCGTCAGCTGTCATTTAATAAAAAAGATCCAAACCTGCAATTCACAAAGTGTTACAATGTCGTTTTCGAAGAAAACCAGTGCCGCTAAACAAAGGTCTATTTCAAACGTGGTGACCGTTGTCAAGGACCACAAGTCGAACTATATCTACTAAAAGTATGAACACTGTTTCTGTTAATAAAACTTTGCCTCTACTAGTTGTCGCCGGTGTCGTTGAGCCAGTTGTTCAAATATATTGCTGAGCCCCATCACAGATCTCTGGGCAGGTGTTGAGCAGCCAGTCAATTGTCTCATCATTCAGAACCGTCAGGCCGTGTAGTAAATGGGGAGGTCGATGGATTGGACATTGGAGGACAAAATGGTCGGCGAATTGTTTTTCCGTGCCACACTCATAAGCCGCGAAACGAGCCATATCCCATTTGTGTAAGCAGGAGGGGAAACGTCTACTAGTTGTGACGTTTGCTCACTAAACTATGTTTTTAAGAATTCAACATGTTTTAAAACAAAAGCAATGGAGAGCAAATAGTTCAGCAGAACCATTTGGAAATATCGATGCTGCAGTGTGTGTTCCTCATATCATTCAATTTAAGAATTGCTGGCGATTCTGCTTAGCAGACCAAAAACAAGTCATGATTATATTGAACCGCTGAGTTATTGGGCAAACGTGCCTGTGTAAAACTGGTAAGTTCGTCAATACAGCCAGGACCCAAACAAACAATTTTGTTTCACCTTCCAGTAACCATACAACGACTCCTACATTCGCCTTGTTCTTTGCCATCCTGACACCTGTCTGTAACATATAGCTCTGCCAGGGTGTTGGATTTCAGCAGGACAGTTGTATAAATACAAAAGCTTGTTCTTCTGTTGTTTTCCATTGATTCGCTTGATAAACTGTTTCTCGCATCCTGAACAACAACGATGCACATACTCATTAAAAAATCATGTGTACACTGCTATTGCAACAGGATACCACGATTATCATAAAAGAATATGACTTTTTTCATTCCCGCTACAAACAAACATGTTTTGAACTGAAATACAAAAAATGATCTGCTTTTTTTCTTTACTCAGCGAAGCGTGCACAATTGTCCGAATAAAAATGTGATTGACAATCAACCGCAATTACTTTTTAACTGGAAGTGTTGCTAACACATAAGAATAAAAGCAAGTGACCTTTTCTGCTCGGAGATAATAATAATTTAGTTGCTTCATCATGTGATATATTGTACAGTGTCACCAAAGCCAAAGCAGCGGGTTGTTACAATGAGTAAATGGTTCAAGAAAGTAATAATTAGGCATTGGGTCCCCATATTATGGTTACAAATCTGCGTTGAAATATTTTTTGAAAATGCTGTATTTGCATTTTTGTTTATTGTTAGATAAAAAAACAACAATCAAGAATTAAAACAGGGCAATATTCCCAAACAAGCGCAATCAAATGTTTTAAAAAACGTGATCTTACCAAAACATGGAAACACCCTGTGTCATTTTCAAGTAATTGATGCTCAGAGAACAAACAGTATCCTTGCCTTACAAATTTGGAATTGAAATAAACTGTCTGAGCAAAAGCAATCAACCCCGCATTACTCAGCAATTTCCTACGACCAAGTCAAAGAAAATTCATGGGCCGAGTATTTAGACACGAAAATCAAGATATATACACACAAAACAATTAAAAGTAGGTTTTGAAGTGCCAACGACAGCAGTATTTGCTGAAAATCAACAGGAATCTTTTACCTTATAAATACAGTATTTCAAATTTTGGCATACAAAATTCCATCAGAAAGAAGGTCCGCAAAGTCGAAGTAAGTATGCGAAGCAAAAAGCACAACTCATTGCTTTTGACAATTCACACACTCAACGTACAACTGTTTCATACACTTGTCAATCATGGGTGGGAGTCATGTATATCTTCACATGTATAAACATACAACGTTTATCGCATCCAACGCAAAGTTTTTCAGATCCAGTGCACCGACTAACTGATACAGCTGGTCGTGATACTCCCGAATGGAGTACAAAGAAAAAGGTTAAACGAATCTAACATTAAGGGTTATTGCAACCAACGGAATTTGTAATGCTGGACTTCACAAACCTCAAAAGAATTCGTAATTAATTCATTGCTTCCCTTGGGGAAGTTAATTTGTTGTTTTTAACTCATAACTTGCCAACCACTAACGCTAGAGAGACATTCAAGGGCTCTAAAGATGTGGATTTTCGCCTAGTATTTACAAAATGTTAAAATTACTGATTTATTTTTTATCAGGACCCTATAACGTTATCCAAAAAAACCCTTGACTTGCACCAGTTCTGTTGAACCCCGCAAAAATAGTCCAAACCCAAATCTCCCCATTTTTTTTACAATCGAACCTGCAAGTCTTTCCGCATCTTCAATCGGTTTGAACAGTTTACCATCTCTCACGGCTAGCAAGTTATGGCAGGTTACGTGCCAGCCAAAATAACCAACGTTTTGGCTTTTCGGGACTGATAGAACAACGCAATATTTGTGTAAGCAGAAGTGGAAACGTCTACTAATTGACGAGCACTGATAGAACAACGCAAAATCCGCAAGGAAATGTGGATCAAAGCAAAGACTGCGCGTAAACCTGCGATCAGGATTTGACAACGATCAGACGACACACGGCGTAAAGGCAAAGCTGAACTAACGCCAATTCAAAGAAGGTTACAGCGATGCCCAGCATAGTTCCCCAATGCTTGAAAACCACCTTCGGATTGTAGATCACGTGATCTGTAAACGCGTCATTCGACCAAAGCTGTCGACCCCAATTTTGTTCCTGTTGCAACCTTAGACGTTCACTTTCAGTTGTTTCAACAACATTTCCAAATCGTTTCATACTTCACAGCAACCATACTAACCTTTCACTTTTGCTTGACACCTGACAAAGAGAGTCTCTCTCTTCTTCTTACACCGTCAGGAATGACTATTTCGTAAACTTCCTTTTTCCGCCTCTGTAATTTCTTTCAACAACGGTAGTCAGTTTTTTCATTACCCCCACACTGGAAACCTTTTCGCAAGCTTTTCAGCAACGGAAAATATGCAAAAATATAGAAAGTCGAGCGAAATTGAACGTCGCGCGAGTGTTTCTTTTTCCAAATACATGTTCTGTTAGTTTCTTCACAACCGATTTCTTGAAAAAGCACACAACCTGCTCCCATTTCTTGCAGGATAAGATGAAGACTTATCTTAGAAATCCACTTTAAAATGTGCATCAACAGGTACCCAGCATTTAATGTCATACATGCAGGGCACATACGCCTAAAAGTTAAGAAAAGACAGCGCCAATTGCGAAGCAGAATTTGCTCATCAACATTCAGCGAGTATTAAAAAACAACTTGTTTTCGGCAGATCTAGAAACACTTTTCTTATTGACGCAAATGCGTCAGTGCAAGGAGCTCGCCTGCTTAAATTTGGCTTATCACCAAATGCAAAAATTCAAAATTCTGAAAGTTAATTTCGTCAAATTGCTTTGTAAAAAATGGAATGCTCTGATTTTTTCTCCACGAGCAACTGGATGGCCTTTTCTACAGAGCCCTTTTGTTCACTGAAGCGCTACAAGAAATTCCCGTTTGTGAAAATTAGGCAAAAATTAAAAAAGTTGCTAAAATTACCCGTTGGTGTTTGTTCGAATGCACGCCTTGGCTTGAATAGAATGCTTGTATCTCTTGTGTGAAGTTATTGAATATTCCACGATTGCTTTTGGAAACCCATCATATGAAGTAAACTATCGTGTACATTGCCTTTCCTGCACCCGTTAAATGCAAAACGTTTTCACAAACACCACGTTTTTATATTGCTTATTTGGATGATGGTGCTGTGGTTTGAATCTGCATAGGTTAGCAATCATCGTGATGAATGTTCCGCCCGCTTTCACCACATTTGCTACTTTTCGCAATCGAAACAACTTAATATTTCAGGCCTTCGTATTGTCGATATCTTAAGTTGTTTGCAAAGTATAGGTCTATTTCAGAAGAACAATCATCAACTGTTTTCCAGGAATAATTATTTTTCTAAATCTTCTTCGGCCGTTGTTATTCCATTTATACCGATTGCTTAACTTTACTCAAATAATTCTCTACCGAATGTCCTGACAGAAAAGTATCTTTACATAGCAAAGGAGACTAAATTAACTAGATTAGTACTAATACTAGACTAGTAGTAGACAAAATAACTAAATTAATCTACTTTCAACTAAAACCTATTTTACTGTGAAGCACGTTTGACAAAAACTGTGAGAAGAGCTAATATCTATCAATGATTTCCTTCAGATCGGATGAATACTCATTCTGCATGTTTAAATGTAGTGCTGTGAATTACAACTCAAGAAGATCCTCGTCACTGCGCTTTGACGAGATTTTGTAAAAATAAGCACAAACCATTAGTTGACCTGCTGGAAACATTGCCAGCTGCTGAGTAACGACAAATTACTTCAAAACAACAATAATTTATTTGGGAAGTTTAATACAAGTTTGTTTCAAAATGGACATCTCGTAATTCCCGTGGCGTTAAACATTTTTTATCATGTTATGTCGTAAATCTGTTTCAGGTGCAGTTTTCCGGTCAACGTAGGCTTTGTGTTGCTACCTAATCAACCACGTACTTCACAACAAAGAGAAGTGCTTTGTCACAATTCACACAGGTGTAAATCTGATTATATGGCACTCTTTTAACTTCATGCGAATGGCTGCGAAAAATAAGGTGTCTTGTTCCCTTTGTGTTTTGTTTACCTTCTTTGAACTTCAGCGATCCATAGTTTGTTGGGTCACCGTCAACAAAGCATTGGTAACACGTGATCCTTAATGAAGTTCCAAAATGCTTCAGTTGTAGAACGCTGTGGAGCTGTAACGGAGGTAGTGTTTCAGTATCAGAAGCAGACGTTTCCAGGAACATTTAAGAAAGCAAGAATGTCGAATAAAAATTTCAAAATCGCATCGAAAATTGTGCAGCTTTCAACCAACGTCGTCAAAATTCTTTTGAGAATTTGGTATTGATGGCAATAATAAACGTATTTTAGTGACATCCGTACAATCAACATGGCTCCGGGTTACTTCAGAACCGTTTAATAAATCCTTGTATTGCTCTCAACGTATTTTGTGATTGATTTCATACAACCGACAGTGAGATACTGTTTTCTATTTGAAAATTTAAGTTGGAGGCGCTCACGGGTTCTTTTTTTAAACCTGTGCAAAATATGAGCATAATATGATTTCAATCTTGTGCGGATTGTTTTCGTGCATTTGAAATAATATGTTCGTTCCAGATTGGCTGCAGTAGTAAATTGCTTACAGAAGATTGTTTCGTAAGGCGTCACTGTAAGTAACATCAATGTCAGAAAAGGAATCATATCCCTTGCACCTTCGCGCGAAGCAATGCAAAACTAATAAAAGTGAGTACAGCAAACTGAAGCAGAAATTCTCTGATAAGCTTTTCAACTGGATGAAACATTACTGGGCGTTTACTGAAGCTTCCGTTGCTTCTCAATAGCGACGTTGGTAGACTGATTTTCAAAAAACACCGTACTTTTATTGTGGTGCTCAAGCATTGATTTCAACAGCATCGAAAATTATAAAATACGGTTTTGCCTTCTGTTTCAGCAAAAAAATTGTCAAGAATCAAAAACTTCTCAAAAAAGGCTTACTAGTTTAAACATCTCCAAAATATATATCATTTCTAAGAAAAGCTTATATAGCTATGGGTGTCGAATATGCTGGTAATTTTTGACAATGCTTCTGAAAATAATGTATTTTTCTACCGACATCAAATTCCAGCAGTTGGTTTTAAAATATCTCAGCCATGCAGAGGATGTGTAACACCTGGAAGTTATTCTTTTGCATTGTACAAAAAGTGCCTCGCATACAGAATATACTTTTGAGAAGCGAGTGTTACCTATAGCTTGATTTGGAAGCATCCACTAAAAAAATTAATCTAATTCATAGTTTGCAACCGCGAATATTGCAAAAATGTCAATGAAATGATTAGCTGAATTTCAAAACATGAAGTAAAAAGGCTGCAAAAATTAGGCAACGGGTATCCTGTAAATTTGGTCGTATACACGTTGAGATTACTTTAACCTATCACTGTACAATTCCTGGAAAAGATAAATCACTTGATAACACAAGTTTACTCCAAGTAAGTAATAGAAATATGATTTTGCCCGTTTCTATAAAATCCAATATTACTATAAATAAAGGAATAGGGAAAAAAGGTTTTCAAATATCCGCGATGTCTTCCATTAAAACGGAAATGACGCAAAACTAACGGACGTGTGCAGAATCACATGAAGACCTTTTCTTGGAGGTCATCCCAAAAGCGGAGTTCATGATCAGTGTGGGAGGAAGTACTCGCACAGAGAGTTGCTTGAAAACGTTTTGGGAAAGTTTGAGGAAATTCGGGCAAAATCTTTCGCACCAAAATTTTGCCTGTTCCTACACCTATGCGTTCGGCTGATGTGTTTTGTTACGCTTTCTTAATTCATTTTTCTAAACCTCATTCTTGCCAAAGCAAGATGTCCGATTCACAAGCAGCGGCAGAAAACTTTATTGATCCCGGGTGGTAACGTTATTTACTACTAAAGTTTTAGCGTTTAAAGTATTTTTTTCTTAATTTAAAGTATTTTTTAAGTATTTTTTTCTTTTAAAGTATTTTTTTCTTCTTTCCCGTTTAAAGTATTTTTTCTTTTTTTTAAGTATTTTTTTTCTTTTAAAGTATTGTTTTTTTCTTTCCCGTTTAAAGTATTTTTTTCGTAATTTATACCTTAAAGCGATATTTTTAGTCTTCCACCATAGAAATGTGAGAGATGACACAGTATTAACCGGAAATACTCGTTAAACCAAACGCGTTGGTTATTTATGAAGCACAAGGCGTGTTGCAAGAAGCTTTTGTGGATTTGAGACTCAGTCATGTTTGCTGCTAATGTAAAATGAATTTTACCAATCTCGCCCAGTTGCCATGCAACTGCGAACGTATGTTACGCTTTTGAGTAAAAAAGAAAAGACACGTGTGATCATGACATTACAAATAACTTACAACTGTTGCACAACATCGATCATTTAGTATAGCAAGTTCTTGACATTAATTGTTATATGACAAAGTTTTGTTGACACAAAGCAATGCTACGAGTATTTTAAATACTTTATCACATAGCACTGTCATACGCATGATTCCAGTTGCTGTTTGCTCAAATTACTGTAGGTGGTATTTATTTGTAACAAATATAGATGGAATGTTTCGCTCGCAGTGAGTGATTTGGGGGTTTTCAATTCTGTTTTAGAAGGATACAGAACATAACTTCAGGTATGATTATATTTTACTCTACTTATAAATCCATCCTTGCAAGCAAGTTGCGTTGAACCAGAAGGTGAGAAAGAAGGACGAACGTTTTATATTGTTTTCGGGAAACTTTCTAAAAATTTCATGATCACCATGACGATAACTGAAAAAGTTTGCGAGGAATGTGTTCTTTAGAATTATAAACAAAAGTGATAACAACGAACTGTTTTCATTTTTGTGTCTCATTGTCTTCACGCACCATGCTCAATTTGTTGCTTACGCTGCAGTTGATTGTCTGAAACGAAATAGTGAAACCTGTGGACATAAAAATTTTGAATAATGGCATGTGCTGTGATTATGTCATGTAATCATCAAAACGGAACAATCTGTTTCAATGCTTGATCTGTAATGATACTCATGTAGTACAATCCCGTATATATCTGAAGTGTTAATTATAACTGCCAAGTGGGTTGATCAGATATTTTGTTTTTAATCAATGCTTTCATTTACAGAAAATTTTTTTGTGATTTTTGTTTCCACAGACATTTCAAGGAAACCTGTGAGAGCCAAACTTCCTCTACAAGAAATATTTCTTCCAGGTTTGTTGAAATCAGTTTTGCATTGCCAACTGCTCCTAACCAAGCAACTAAGCAGTTCTTTTGATACTTTATAAAACCTGCGGAAGCCGATGCAACGGCTCGGACTTTTCCACTCATAATTTACCGGCTGATAGGGCTTGAGAACTGTTCAAACATTTCACAGGAGTAGAAGATCTCCTAGTTTCTATTTAAAAAATGTGGGCAGCTTTGGTTCAAACGTTTTTGTGTAACGTAGCGACTGAGGAGAGGTCAAAAGTTTCTTTGATGACGTCATAAGTGCCTGAGAAAAAATTTCAAGTGGCGATTTACTTTTTCTTTCTTTTAAAATAAACTCGGCGTAAATCCGCGTCTTTATAGCTTGGCTTTATGTGTTGACAAGTTATGGCCAAAAACAATAATTAATCAATTAATCACCTCGGGATTTGCCTTCCTCACGTTTGCAACTGTGCTTCCAGCTTCCAATTCCAATGAATTCAATGGCCATGTTTCACAAACAAGTTCATTGAAAATTGATATTAAACTTGACAGGATTAACTTGGTGAGTACATGAGTAATATATCACAAAACAATAACTTTCTTGTGCGGGAAGTCACCTTGTGCAAATAAGTTAGATATTGAACTGCGATCAGAATTCACCAAACTGTGGGCGTCTGTGAAGATCTACGAAAACTTGGCTTATGAATTTTTTGTTTTTATGAACCATGCTACTCGTTGTTGTAGCATTTTTTAGCTTTAAGATCAAATATAAAAATATGCACTTTTGCGTTTTATGCCAACTGAAACTGGTGTGGTCCTCTCTCCTAAAGCTCACCAACCACTAAACTAAGCCGAGTATGCATTATTTTTCAGTTTTTCACTGCAGAGGGCCCCTGGGCCAGGATGACTTAGGAGATTTTCAATAATACACCACGGTTTTCAGCAACCTCTCATACCGTAAGTGTGAAGTTTCGGTGGCGTCTTGGTGTTCGCGCCTTGTTTTGGAAATCTCAGAACAATCAAAGGTTTTTGAAAAACGTGAGGCATTTCGAGACCTCCTGGGGCCGCTGCCCCCGCCACCCTGCCAAGAAAAAAGTGGGTCTGAAAATTGATATGCATGTCAGCTGTTACGTCGTAACAAAGATGTAAGTCCACCTCGCTGCATTTTTTCTGGGTCCAAAACCAGTACAACTCTAAGAAAATATTTATTGTACGGTTGTCGGGATGAACTTAAGCACTGAAAACCTACCCCAAAAGTTTGGCCAGAAAAAACACGTCAGCATGCATCAGACGCATTACAAAAGTTACATACACCACGGGTGGCTAGACTGCACAAACTCAATGCTGAAAGCAACGCGGCAGTCATGTTGCGATGCGCGACTAATCAAAGCAAGCGACACTGTGCTGTTGAAATTAAAGAATGGGACTTACGTGAAAAATGGAGACCCAACAAATTTTGCTGAAAACCCTTTGGCTCGCTGAGGCTGACACAGCCTAGATAATCATCTCAGCTATGATTAACTCCAAAAAGCCAATAGCCTGGAAAAAAACTAACGCATTTCACTATTTCATGCTATTCATCAGGATCGCATTCCAGATAAAGTTAACACGGTAGCTGAGCGCGTACGTCTCATTGGGTTTTGAAACAAGAGATAGCGAATCAAAAACTAGCTTCCTTGCAAACCCTGATGGACCGCATTGGCCATAATGATCGACTTTGCGACTTCCACCATAAAAGTTCTGTGGCAGTAAATGAGTTTTTTTGCTGATCTCGGAACATTTGAGCAATCGCAATGTTTCTGATGTCAAGCAGAGCCCATGCTGGGCGAGTATGGTCGACGAGACAACCAATATTGCTACAATATGCTGTTCATTCCACTTGCCACAACCTGGCCAGAGCAAAGATTTTCAACTCTGTGTCGTGTAAAAACCAAGCAACGAAACCGGCTGTTTGATGTAACTCTGACTGCTCTCATACATGTTTCAATGAACGGTCCAGAAAGTCTTCAATAGAGGGCTTTACGTTTGTGCAGCGGGGCTTGAAATTCTGAAAACTGACGAAAACTCCACTGATTTATAGTATTTCATATTTCAGTTTGGGGGGCTGGAAGTTTTGTTTCAGGGCTAACCACACCAAAGTAACCCATGGCGACGAGACCGGGTCCAGAGCAGCTCAATGATGAGGGCGCGCTAGAGATTGCTCATGAAATTTGTGATTGAAATGGATAAAAGCAAATAATAAACGGAGAGTGACACAGTCAGCACTAAAGACCCGAGAATCTGCAGATGACGAGTAAGAAACCCATGCTTTCACTGATGATCAACAGCTGTTTAATGAAGTTGAAATTGAAAAATTTGTGTTGAAATTTTTGCAAATACAGTAGTACTAATTGTGTACTGTGACTGGCAATACTATAATAAACAATACGTTTAGGAATTATTTCTTATGTTTTGCTAAAAATAGCGGCCTCGTAAAATTTTTCGGTGTTCCCTTAAACCAAACCTCAAAAAAAGCCCTGCTTACACTTATCCCTGCAGGTTGTCTTTTTTCGCATACGTCTATCGAGTCTAAGAAAGCTGAGCAGTCTTACAACAGTGCACCAACTATACTTCCAACTGGTAGTGCGATAGCGTTTTAATACATATTTTTCAGAAGCACTGAATGAGCAACGTTGAATTTGCTTGGATTTTTTAGCTTTTGGAATGCTTTGTTCAATCCAGAAATACCAGAAGCGAATATTGACTACTTGCTGTTTTCTTGAAGATAAACGCTATGGGTTGTAAGTTTGAAACACTAAAAACGTTGTTACTAAGATAAGTGCGATAATCACTACGAAAATGATTCCTAAGCTGAGTTAAATATACACAGCCTCTTCTAGCAAAATAACTGAGCTACACATTACTATGAGGAATACAACATAATTTTTATACGTATCTACGATCATCACGCACCGACCATCATTAAACTCAAGTAATGCCCCACAAGGCAAAGCCCCAGTTACAATCAATGCTTTATTTATTTTATCATAACGCACAGCTTATACTCAGTTCTTGTCATCAATTTATTCGGCTTACCCACAAGGCTTCTTATATTGAACGGAACAGCAATAGATCTTCTGAGCTATATAAGCAGGCCCGTAACCAGCTTGGGACACCAGGGGGGGAAGAGTTTTCTGAGAGGNGGAAATAGTTTTTTTAACTATGTCCAATAGCTTTAAAATATGTCCAACACATTTTTCCAGAGGGGGCGAAAATTTTTTTAGGGGGGGCTTCGCCCCCCACGCGCCCCCTCTGGTTACGGGCCTGTATGTAAGTTTTGAAATTCATAGGAAATTTCCATTTGAATAAGAGCTGATGACGTCTGTCCAGGAGGCGAAATATATGCTCAGACTGTGAGATCTTGGTGTCTGATTGTTTGCTGAAAAAGGATTCTTTTCGATAAGCAATGTCATAAGAAATTTGATTTATTGTTCTTGCTTCCAGCTGTTTTTTTCATTGCGATACGGTGCAAGTAACATTAACAGCNTTTCAAAAACTCAAAGAAGGCATATGGGAGAAAGTANCAACCGTTTCTACATACTGTAGTTCAGTTAAATACTCGTACCTGTATTTGTATTCTGAAACGTGAAATGTGCCCACAATGCACCGTATGCATGGACTTGGGCATTTGGACTGAGACGTCTCTATAGCCATTCATTTATAAAGCCTACCCTTTTTTATGAACCTTAAATTATAAGGCGCACTTTCAATTTTTGAACACTGTAGCTGTTCTTTTTTCAAGGCGCACCTGATTATAAGGCGTAAAATGGTGGATTACATAGGAGGGATAGGCACATGCCTATTCCGCTAGATATGAATGGAATAACTTAAAGCTGTGCGCGTGTTTGATTTGGTGTGCGCCAATGTAGTCAAGAACCTCCCTTCAACATTTTAAAGGTATGTACGAGTTACTCACGGAACTACAATCGCTGCTCATTGTGATTATTGTTGGTTTATTACGGAACACGATGGTGTCTTTACAAACAAATCGTAACTAGCAATTGATAAAATAGCACATTTAACACATAAAATCGGTTCTAGGTGAGAAAGCACAACCAAATTCACACATTAGGCGCACCGCATTATAAGGCGCACTTCCGATTTTTGAGAAATTTTAAGGACTTTAAGTACGCCATATGTGGTCCCAAAAATACTGTACATCCTAATTCTGCTCAGTTTTAATAGGTGAAAACAAAAAATATAAAATTTGATTCATTTAACCCAGAGGTGGCCAATTAATTTGGGTCAGGGGACACTTTTGGAAAGCCGCTTTTAGCCGAGGGCCGTATACCTTCTAATCGAAATAGAACCGAGTCTCTCACAAGTTAGCCTCAGCCTGTGGCGAATTTTCATTTTCGGGACCCTAGGCTGTTTTAAATTGGGAGCCCCTCTGGAAGGTTTGCGACGACTGATGTAATACAAATTATAACTACACGTGCTCGTTACATTCACTGAACAAGTTGATTCAATTAAAAAACATACCGGTATTACTTTATTCTGAATTCCCTCGATATCAGGAACAGAAACAGTCACAGCGAAACGAACGAAAAAGGCAGTGATGAAGTTATTTGGCCACACTCTCATTACATATTTATTGAGTACCGCACTGGCCTCGTGCAATCTGAAAAATGGATTCAGGCGTTTTGTTCCACACATCATACGTACATGCGCGTCGCAAGGATTTTTTCCAGAGAGAGGCCAAAAGTGGTGAATATTAATTTTTCAAACTAGAAATAAAGAAAACAACCGTTTTTGCTAATGATTTGAATATCCAAGGGGACCAAGACCCCCTGCCCCGTTTCAACGCCCATGTATACGTAACTGTAATAGATTAAACAGATGACTCAAAAGTGAGCTTTATTTAACTTAACTACAATTGAACAAACAAAAGGATTATACACAACACGCAAGCAACCAAAGTGAAGCAACCCGCTCTCAGTCAACAGACAAAGGAACAGGCTCCTACCCAGGATTTAGCATCAGGGAGGCCAAAAACCAGAAGGAGGGGCCAAAAACCAAAAGGGGGGGACACATTTTTAAAATACTGTATTAGATATATGCAGCAACCAGGGGGCCAAACGTGAAATGGGG
>JGI24159J19872_10004486_pt1 | contig 17803 bp, 16 predicted proteins | sample Ectturendosymbi4_FD_19872 | JGI IMG/M metagenome (IMG submission 19872) | reverse complement strand
TATCATTTTTGCATCTCCTTTTACAAAAACAAATTAGTTTGTCAGAAGAATTCTTCATGTGATTGAATGGGAAAAGTTGATGAACTTCGAAATTTATCAAAGTACCAAGAATTGTTAGTAATTAAATGAAATCTACTTTTTCGTACGTATTTGTATAATTCGAACCGAGTAGCTATTACATTTTCAAAATAAACAACGGAAATGATAACAATGGCGATTGATCACGTGAAGCAGATTTTCACTCACCTTAACCAAGTACTTTGTGCTGTGATTCAAGTCACGGATATTGACAGACAAGTCCTTGTAAGGAATTTCCACTGTTTTGTCTACGCTTTGACCATCGGTAACTTGAATCTGGGAATGCAAAAATTTTTTCTATTTTTTTTGCAAACACTTTTTTGTTTTATTTTGTTACCCAGGCGTACCCTAAAACATATATAGTATTTCTCACATTCGAAACTTGTAAATTTTGATTAAATTTAAGATGTATCAAAGACGATACAAAAATTAGTGGCATACACCAGAAGTGATTAGCAGAAATTTCATGTTTCATGAATCCTCCAACTTCGGTTATTCGCTGAAATATGTTGCAAAACATTTTAAAAATGAAAGCTGGAAATCAAGACTACATCTATATTTTTATCCACAAAAGTATCGGAAGAAATTGGAGAACCTGTTCAGCTGTTATAAGATGCGAACATGTTTATTTGACTACGGTCAATGAATAACCAAGGTTACAACTGGTTTGCGAAGTTGGACAATATTTTGCAACATGATCAATAATTCGAAATACGAAAAGCAAACATTGATTTCAAACATATTGTGAAACATCAAATTTGAAACACCACTATCAATTTTTCAATGTTTTGGAATTTTTACATTTTGATGAGACTATATTTTTTGCGAATCCTCAAAACTTTGCTTTGGGGTCTGGTATTATTCCATTCAAGATTCAAGAATACATTAGATGCTGTATAGTTGAGTTTTATTTAGATTGATTTCCATACATTTTCTTAATTTCACCTTTTTTTGGAGAAGCTAAAATTTGAAAAATATTGAAAATATGTCTGGTTCTTGTGCAAGTCAGAGCCCCGGCTACGGTGTACACAGCTGAGCTTGAAACATCCATACAAGGCAATTTCATTGTTCTGGAAACGACAGTATGTGTTAAATTTTTAATGATTGCTTTCTGGACCAGAAGGCGATCGATTAGCATAGCAGTAATATTATCCAGATTTTAGTGTAAACACCTGGTTCGTCTTCTGTGACCATCAGCCCTGGCAGCTTTTGTCAGATTTCTCGAAATTGAATCCAAATGCATTCGTAAGAGAAACACAATTTATTATCTACAAAATGCGCATTTCTTCTCGTTCAAAAGTGCTTTGCGCAAGGCCTAGATCACTTGGTTGATCCTTTTTGTGGAAACATGTTTTTCTGAATGTCACTTTTACTACAAATGCTATAGAGAGCAGGGAGGGCGTTCAGTGCTAGCAGTCTTTGTCAATAGCTGGTGCAAACAATTGCAATTATCTTAAAAATAATATTCCACAGATAGCATGCCACATACCAAAATAAAAATATTGGATCAGCAAAATCCTTTTTCCCTAAACCTCTCACAATCATTGCATAAAATGGGTTAGTGATCACCATTTGTAACAATATTGTATTGTCTAGAATAGTAACAGGCAAAAATAGCTATGGACTAAAATTAATAAAATTTCTTTGTGGAATACATCGAAGTTAAAGACACAATGTTGTTCGAGGTTCCACTTCCAAGCTGAAGCTTTATTAAGCTTAGTTTGATTTTAAGCGCTTCATTGGCTTGTGGAAAATTATGGTGATTTAAATTTCAATCACAGAATGGATTTCGGTTATTGTAAGCAAGTTAAACTGAGAGTTCGTGAATATTTCCCTGTCTATAACTGCAGAAATATTAAACTTGTTATTTTCTGTACCATGGTTGTAGAATATTTCTTTACATTCGGCCAAAGGCATACCGCAAGATTACGCTAATACTACAGATTGCATATCAGCAGCAGAAATTCAGCCACGTTTCTTACTGGGCTGCAAAACCTGCCGTAGTCAAGTACGTCGACATGGAGTCATTCGGGGGCAGTCTCCCACAATTTCTTGTGTCCACCCCGATATTTGTTGTGCCCAGAAAATTGTTCATTTATTTGAAGACATAATAATCTTGTCCAAAAATATATTTTCCCCCCAAACCTCAATGGTCTCTGTGAGCCTGACCGTATAGGTGCTCATACAAACATTCCTTGTGCCGAAGGCTGTAGGTGCAAAAACGTCCAATATCACGATTCTACACTGGATATGTTGAGCTTTCTACCGGGTGATCCAAAAAAGCGCCCTAGTTTGTATTTCCTCCCAAACTTGTATAACAGAAGTGTCTGCTTTATTTTCAAAGCGGTGTAGACAGTGGGTCTAGGGAATTGTTTTGACGTCAATATGGATATCGCCATAGTGGAAACCATACTATGGAGCAAACCTGAAAATGCAGCTAAAGGAACTTCAATCTCAACGGTGGCATTTATTTTTTCACTCATTTTCGCTTCTTGCGAGTATTGTGTTAATTTCTCGGTGAGTGCAAGCTTCTTTGCAATTAAACTCAAATGTACCCATCACTCAAACTCGCAATTTTCATGGGACACGTAAAAGCTTAAAGTTGTGCAAAAAGTGCTGTAGCGGCTGTACGCAGTCTAGCATCGCCTCCTATGCTATTGAGTGTGGACTGCCATTACCACAAAATACAGTTTGTGTTGATCGTATGCGCGTCTCAAAACCTGTAAATTCGTGTGTGCTTGCGCATAGTCACGTGAGGCTTTCATCCAAAACCTCGTGTTCTTTGCAAAAATCCTATCTTTTCAGTATTCTGCTCTGCGACACGAGCAACGAAGTGCTCATCAAGAATAACCTGTTTTGTTACCGCGTGCTTTAAATATAACAAGCGCAGCAACAAAAAAAATTAAGGAGACTGGTTTGCAGATAGCTTCTAAAAACCATGTTCGCAAGCGAGAATCCCCACAGTGCTAACAGTCCTAGTAAAATTTGCTTCTCAATATGAAATTTGTAATTGAAGATCTCGTAGAACCGTGCGATGGGTGCCACTCGTGACAAGAGAGCATAAAACAAGCATAATGAAGTTCAAGTGAGCGTTGAAACGTTTTTATCACCTTTGTTGCACCGGTTTGTCTTAGTTTTTTCTAAAAGCGTGTTTTTTGGTTTAAAATGTCTTGTCAAAAACGCCACTATTAGCTTTATCGTAATTAAAAAATATCAGAAGTTTTACGGGATATGGTAGAAAACACAAATTTAAAAAGTGCAACATTGCGCATCTAATCTTCACAAAGAGCTAAAAATGTTTATTGATTTTGTGGACATCCATATAATATGATGGTTTTCTTGATATGACACTTGCTCATTTTTCCAGACACAGAGTTGTAGGTTCATCTTCAACACATTTTTTACAATACACTTTAAGAAAAATGAGAAACAATAATTATAAAGACAGCAAGTTGTGTGCATCTGAGATAACATTTTCGTGAACAGCACTTAAATTCAATAATTGTGAAAACTTTTCTCTTGAAATATTTTTATCAAACTTTACCTGAACTGTTACTTTGTGGCTGGTACCTTCCAGGATATGCAAAATACTATCCATCCACTGAACTTGTATTACAGATGAATTGCATTTGTAGGAGACTGAGATCGACATTTCAACTGAAAAATACCCAGATCACACAATCACAAAAATGACCTGCAGCGCTAAAAGTAGCGATTTGTGTATTTTTACATTTTAACTAACAAAATTGTTATTTTTCCCATTTGCATGAGATATTGAACTCTGTTTTACGAAGAGATACATTAGTAACCAATTTTCATTGGCAATAGTCTGAAATAAAACCTTATGATATCTTGCACGAATTCCTCGAGAAAAGAATTCAAGTTTCTCGGCATCATGTAACGATTGAAAACAAAGCAAATAAAGTTTATCTTTTAGTTTTTCACTAAGAAATACTAAGATGTTTTGATATTTTAAGTGTAAAATTAGCTTGCTGCGCGTGCTGCATTCTTCAAGAATATTTGTGAAATAACTTGCAGAAAGAGACATTCAATTTTGATTTTACTTCATTCAGCAATCTTACGTTTGGCTTCACAAATATAATACGCTTCAGCATCAGTGCAATCCACGTTGATCAGCTCCCAGTCGTTGTTGTAATGGAAAGCTTTCTGCTTGCATGAGTTCAAACCAGAAGATTCATAGTTTGCTGTTGATCCATCGCTCCATAACCATTTACCACTGGTCTTGTTGTAGCGAGCTCCAATGAATGCGCGAGCCACTGGAAAAATACTTAGTCTTGTTGTCATTTTGTAATTATTTTCACTTTTTTGTGCATGACAACTAATATTGTTCATGACGGAGATTTCTGCAAAAAATAAAACTGCCATCCCAAACACTTTTGTTCACGAATCGCATTACGCGTTTCAACTCAGTAGGCGATATGAACAATTTCGAAGGCCTCAACATCTCAAAAAAAGATCTTCAAGTTTGACTTTCCATTTACTTTTTTACACAAAGACGTGAAAGCAAATAAACGTTTACAACCCATTTCACACTCCTATTTGCAGCAAAGACATTATTGCTTAGAGATGGCCACAAATCTGAGCTAAAGTGCTTCTTTGTAGGATTTAACATTCCGACGCAATGGTTGATTGTTTAACTAATCTCTTCAGCTTACGTGTCATTCTTGTATTTGTATGGCGGACACTTTGCGACTCAACAAACGAATTTTCATTTGATATTGATGAAAAATACTTTTGCTATTAGCTGAACGAAACATGTTGCAACAAACTATCGCTGATCTCCTCACAAGTATATGTTTTATGACAGAATAAAGTGACGGTGAAACTACGTGGAGCAAAGATGGTGTCGCTTCTTGTTCTGAAGATTCCTGAAGGCCGATCAGTGTAGCTCAGTTTTGACGACCAGTGTTTCGATTGACCTCCATAATACTGATATATAGGCGTCGTTCCTGATTCTGTAGATCTCCCTCCATAAAGAGAAAACGCTTCGATAGGAAAATCTGTGAACATTTTGCTATTGATGAATTCACAAAACTTTAACCAAAGTTAAAATTTCTCTAATACTTACCGCCAGTGCAGCTTTTCAAAGAAATAATCGTACTTTCTCCAGTGAGAGTTTTACAGAAAAAATATTTTTTTTGTTCAGTTGATTGCTTTCTGAAAATCCAAAACATACGCATATCACAAACGATCAATCTCACATGGTCTCTTATTCTTCGTACTACTGTCGTACTAAAAATTCACAGGAACCTGAGGAAGGCATTTTTCATTCTTTTCATTATTTTATCCGATAAGATGTGACTCAACCTGGTCTAAATTTCTGATGAGTTAACCTACTATATGGACTCTGTTCCTGCAAATATGGGATCGAAAAACCCGAGTTTTTTTTATTTTTCGTGCACTTCGAAAATTTTTAGAAATCTAACTTTTCCTTTTTTCGGAGAAACATCCAACAGTGTCTGAGTTTTTTTTAAAACAAATGTCCCGGTAATAGAAAAAGAGAAAGCACACAAGAGTAGAACTTAAAAAATTGGTTGATCAAGAAAAACGCTTAAGAGAAGAAACAGGGTTCGTCACGTAGAGCCTAACAGCGTTGGCCAGCGTTTTCTAATATTGTATTTGCTACATGCGCCTAACAACGCGTGCGTGATTTATTCATAGAGGGTGCTCGAAGTCAGCCGCCCTACAATTACCATTGGTTGGTTTGGCTTTGATGATAACCTGCATGTGTTTAAACTACAGTCGGCGTGCTTTCTCAAAGTCTTGCTTTAGTGTTCCATCATTTCACCCGTCAGCTCCCTAGTAATTTGCGAGACTGAAGATGCGTAAATGACGTGAAATCGATTTCCTGGCAAACGCAGATTTAACTGCTTTGACCTGGTGGTGTAGTGTTGATAGAATGTGGTTATGTGCATTCAGAATCACCGGAAAGTTATGAAGGTAGATCAAGGCACGCTGAATCCTCGAAAGTTCAACAGCAAACCTGGAGCTTCAATTTTTTAGACTGATGTAATAGATTGATGTACTCAAACACTTGATGCCCCCATTTTTGCTCGTTCTATCTGGTTCCTAAAGTTTCCTGAGTTAAATGCAAGAGCACAGAGATTAAAAAAAATAATGGAAAAACATTAAACAATCTTACATTTTAAACAAGTGAAAATACTGGAGTTTGTCCGAACTATAAATCCATTGTGTTTTCAACATATTTGTTTGAACGTATTGATAAACCTGTTGATCAGGCTGGTAATGTTTCCAGACAGTTTGAAAATCTAAGAACAAAACTTTCCAAATGACATGTTTTAATTTCATTAGTAATAAACAAATCTCTACAAGTAATACAAAAACAAATTGTCCTGTTTTCTTTCCATTTTAATGACCAAGGTAGGTGTTAGCTTTGAGGCACATAAACCTTAAAAATCTGTTCATTTACTTTTTAGGATAACGCAATTAATTTTCTTAAATATTATTTATTCTTAGATGCACAAAAATGTTCTCATAAATAACATAACTCTTGCTTTCTTGGCTGTGTTTAGTTAAAAAGTAGTTGCAACTAAAATTCCAGTTTTATGAATTGCGTATATTCGGCGAAGAAACGTAACATTTCACCTGAAAGATACGTTCTAAACCACTAGAAAATTTGTGAAGAAAACTCGTTGGTTTTCCATCAACGCGTGGGTCTGGTGATTTTTTATTACTTTCAATGTTTCAGTCGAGCTCGACCTGTAATGTATTCAGCCAGTCCTGTAAACACACTGGTGTTTATAAGGTGATCTTTAATTGCAACCAGCCTTCCGTTCAACTTCCCACAATTTCTTTCTGCTGTTGTTACATCAGTCATATTATCAGAGAAAATCATAATGGTGTCATTAAATCCTTCAATGAATGGGCTGCAGTCTGGAAAACAAAAGACACTCCCCAGATGAAAATGATCAAAATATTGGGAGTTTTTCAGTGAAAAAAAAGGAAGATCAAATTTCATCTACAAAGTTGAGAGATGTATGATATATAACACAGTATGTAACGTGGCAATGAAAATAACCAAAGTTTTAGCATCAAACAACAGAGTTGCACATATACAGGATTTGCGTCCCATCCTGCAACGTTCATCACTGAATACCGATCCTCGCTTCCAGTATCTCCACATCGCGGCCTTGCTTCGTTTTTTTGAATATCATTTGCTAGCCTTAGATGTTTGCCTCAACAATTCATTATTTACTTCCGTCACTCACTGAGGTTGGTCTGTTGATCTCAATGTCACTCGATTAAGTGTTGTTACTTGATGTGAACATTATTGTGCTGTAATTGGGTTTGGGTTACTGTTGTGCAAACTCCGAGGAATAAGTTTTTTATACAAAAGTACATTATAAGGTTGGTTTCAAATATATTTTGTATAACGTCTTCACTCCCACATGCAACGCAGCACACTTAACCACGCATGGCAGTAATGAGAAACACACAAACACATCAAAGAACACGAAGATAGACATTCAATAAATATCATAGTTTCACTACGTTTGTAATTACTCTCTTATTGTTGAAACCTAGACAAACGCAAGAAATATACAGCTTCATAATGTTAAATGCGGAACAAGCTTTCGACGCACCTTCCATGCGGATTGACGCATGTGTTGACGCATGTGTTGACGCATGTGTTGACGCATGTGTTGACGCATGTGTGCATCACACGATCAAATGCAATGGGTGCGAGTTGACGCATATATACGTCATATAATGACAACGCGATAGGTTACAAAATTTTATTCCATATTGAGAGGTTGATGTAGTTGCCGCGTGGAGCGCCTTAACTTATTTCAAACTAGCTTTTAGCAACGAATAACTACAGGAATATTCCGCTTGTTCCAATGCATCTTTCCGGAAAATTTGAGGCAATCCAGCAAAAATTCTCCGCGTTATGTAGTTTTGAATCGAGCAACTGGACTCCTGTTCACAGCACACAGGACAGCTGTTGCTGCATGTGGTTGGCAACGTGCTTACCCAAAACAGCTTGGTGCAGTAAGTTGTTGCGAAAAACACAATAACTTTTATCTGGCTTGTTCGTTTGCAAACACATTTTACACGTATATTATACCTATGTAAATGCATGTTCCCTGAAAATATGAAAATACGAAGTCAATCGAGCAAAAACCTTTTGTGGTATATAGTTTTGAACCAAGCTACTGGGTAAAAACATCCCAAAACGATCCGCATCTGCTGAATAATCGCAAGCATTCCACTCCGCATTGAAGGTGTTTTAAAAAAGTGGATTCATGCGTTTGCTCATAAAGATGAAAAAAATGTCTAAAAAACTTCATATGAAAAATGCTCCACTTGTTTGAAATTATTTTCATACCCATGTGAAATCAAGAAAATCCAACGCAATTTAACAATCAAATGAAAAGGAAAATGCAACATACTCACCTGGTGAGACACACTGTCCATGCACGTGGTGCGAAAGACTTGTACAATTTGTGGATAAAGGTTTAATCTGTTGAACAAAGAATTGCGTTATTGCTGTGCTTCATATTGCTGCGATCGGAAAGCCCGAGCGGCGAGCATCAAGCTTCACACTGTGGCAGCAAGCAACAATAGAGACAACCCGACGAGATCACTCTGTTATTTGCTTGTTCGCGCCACGTATATATGGGTGTTATTCTTCGCACAAATCCCGTTCGTGGTGAATCGCACATACAACGCAACGCTAACAGAGAGGTTGCAGCAGGGGTAAGCGAATGGAACTCGCCTCGTCGATTTTATTTATTTGATTCATTTATTGTTTCACATGACTCCGCTTGTAGACAGAAGCAATATAGAAACGCATCATGCAAAGAGATAACCATTTGTCTGTAGATATTAAAATAAATGAACAAGATAACTGATCAATGTATACAAAGATTGTCACTGCGTCGCATAGGATTGGTGAAAGACAATGACGGTCATCTAGTCAAACCAACCCGTTTACTATTTAGTGGCAAGTGCAGAAAAACAACAGCTGGAATAGAAATAATAACAATTCCAAAAACAAACAAACACAGGAGATGGTGAGGAAAAACAACAGATGAAGAAAGCATGCCCATGTGCACAAAGCAGTGGATCTATTCTAAATTGAGGACATTTGTTGTGGTCAAAAAATGTGAAACTTAGTATGAAAAACAAGTGGTGAAATAAAAAAAACATAAAACAATAGAGAAACTATTACAGAGTGTAATTGCATTGGTAGGAAGCGCTTGATTACGTATCTTATTCATGTAACAGGTGGTTCTTAAGCTGCTCTTCACGGGTAAAGGTTGTAGAAGACTTAATAGAATCGTATGTTGAAGACTACACTTTTGAGTCATCAATTCGTTGACCTCTCGGTGCAAAGATGTTATTAGCAGTGGATAATCTTGTGGAGTGAAAATGAATACAACTGATTGAAATAAAATATTTATCAAAATGATTTGAAAGCAGTTTGTTGTTATAAGATGCATGATATTACCTTCTCAGAAGGTATACAGTTTGAACAGGCATGAGATGTTGTAAGTGCTGAAATAATTCTTCTAAGGATGTATGGTTAGTTGGTCTTATTAATTTCACAGCTTTATTTTGGCGTTAAATAAGAGGCTGAATGGTTGCGTTTGAAGAACGTCCCCAATTGAGGATTGAGTAAGTAAGATTGGGATGGGGTTGCAAAACATTATTCTGAAGTGAAAAGTACATTTCATCAATGTCAGTTCTCTGACAGAAAGAGTAATCGGAGTTTCACACAACATACCATAGAATGAATGTAATAAACGAAATTACCAATCTGTAAGGATTAAGCACCTGAAGAAAGAAAAATCACATAATGGTGTGCTGAAATGTTTGTGCAGACAACAAACGGCGTAACTAGAGGTTTGAATCAGGAGGGGAAACTTATTTGAAAGAGGCTCGCTGGGCCTTTGCAATCCCTGCGTAAATTTGTTAGTGAAGTTTACAAAATTAAAAACCAGGATTCCTTGCGATGTCGCAAAATGCACGAAATCATAAAACTTGACCCACCGTGAGAAAGACAGTATTTTTATATCCATGGTCAGAGAGGGGTACGGACACTGTCATCGATCGATCTTCAGCCTTGAAGATGTAAATCGTTTCTACCATTTCGCTTTTCGCCACAATCTTCAAAAAACAAAATATCAGAAACTTTGAAATATTCATATTCCACCAGTGGGAAACAAGCTTTTCTATTCTAAACGAACGTTGTACTGAAGCATTTACGTAATCTTGCTTTTTAAATAAAAACCGTATAATGGTAATGTGTGCACTGTAACCGAACACAAGACTGAATCAAGGGAAGTTTTCAAAGCAGCTATCAATAACAGCTTCAATCACAAAAATTGAAAAGACCAATGATATTTTACAATGCGAATTAGCAAGATGCGGTGACAGTCTTTAATTACTAACAAAGCATTAATAAATGTCTAGTTGTTGTTCAATCAATATTTTTTATTTCGAACAAAGGTATTAACTTAGTCAAAAGAACACATAACAAAGATACAAAAAACAAACACATTCACCAACGCTGGATTACTATTATTGCGTAACATTTCGAACTTGAACAATAGGTCAATATCTTGTCTGCACATATTTTGTCTGGACAATCCGCAACAAACTTTTTCATGGATTGAACATCGTGAATCGTTACTATTCATTACACTGAAAAATAATTAATCCATTAGCTGCTAACATGTTATTGACTGAATTTGAGAATGAACATAAAGTTGATTTGATAAAACTTTCTAAGTTTGTTGTTGTGTTCTCACAAGAATGGATAGCTTCCTAAAAATAAACTGTGATTGGGGAGAAAATTTGTCCTGTCAATCCCAGTAAGTTGCGGTGAGGAATTGCGTCTCTGGATACATTAAATGTGAATTGTATGGAAAGCAATGACTTTGAGCAAAAACAACAAATGCTTTCAGTGTTCAAAAATCTTTTCAAATAACGCACTTAAGCCGTCAAAGCCTCAGTGATACAAATGAACACAGAGCACGCCAAACGTCAAGGAAATCCCTAAGAATTTTGTGGTCTGCAGGCAACGAATCTTGCCTTCATTTATCTATTCAGCCAGTCAGTTTTGAAAATTAACTACAATATATGGTGGCTGCTCGTGTTCATAGTAGCTAGAAAGAATTCACAATAGCAAACTTATTCTACCCAGAGCGGTTGATAAATGCTGGGAAAACACAAATGCCATCGAGTCTAAGCGTGTTATAATAATGTCAGTTGCTTGGCAAGACATGCTTTAAATTTTTTCGCTGCTATTACCGCAGCAATCCCATGCAGACATCCAAAAATTACAAGCAAATAAACAAGTGTGGACCCCGAGTTGAAAACTATATAGAAGCACAAATTTCAACAGTGTTTATTGTGATTCAAGAAAGTACCATCAACAAATGTGGAGCCCGAGTTGGGGGAAGTACTTTCTTGGATCACAATAAACACTGTTGAATTTTGTGCTTCTGTATTGTTTTCAACTAGGGATCCACATTTGTTTATTATCTGCAACAATAGAGTTCGTGTGTTCTGCAATATTTGGGCAACTTATTCAGTTCTTATTTAAATACAATGGTGAGTTTTTGTTTGTCCTGCTGCAGAAGGAGTGTGAGCTAGTTAGGAATGGGTGTTTACCTCAAACGGGTTCCATATTTGTTTGTCATGCCCTGTTGAAGCGTTTCACTTTGCAAAGATAAATATAGAACCACATCTCAAGAACTCTTACCTCATAATAACTGGCGTTCATACTTGTATTAGTTATGGTTGGGGCAGGTATATAAACATGGCATCCAGGTTGAAGAAGTACCTTGGCGTCTATAATGGGATCAACAGGCTTGTAAGGTGTTGTGAAACGCAGGAATACTTCTGTGCTGGTCTTCGAACATCTCTCAAATACCGTTTTCAACTGATAAAAAATATTACAAATTGCCACTAACACCACAAAACACTTCCCTTAATACACAAAATAGAATCTAATAGATTGTTGTTAGGCAGGCGCCGANTAGTGGCCAAAAGGTGGCGCCAAATATTCCCATTCTGGTCTCCACAATAGCGNCACAACGCAGGTAAAGTTGCTCACAAAGTGCTTTACCAGAAAATGCATAAGACGTCACTTTCGCGTCTTCAGCTCGTATTTAATTAGAATGGTGAGTTTTCGTCAGTCTTGCTGCAGAAGGTGTGTGAATTAGTTACGGATGCGTGTTTACCCCAATGCCGTATTTATATTTCTTGCCGTGCTGAAGGTGTCTTTTTCAACAGCCGTCTCAAAGTCTTGGAATTCTTTTCAACCTGGCTCATCTTCAAGAGAAAACCCAAATCAATCATGTACCCTTACGTCTATGGTGACGATGATATGGAGAATTAATGACATTTTCAGTCCAGTGAAAAGGATTATGGAGATCACGTTAGATTTAACGGGAATATCAAATATTGAAGAGATAAGAATATCTCATCCAGATGAACATAAGACAAATGGTGTGAGCTGAATCAAGGAAGAAAATTTGTACAAGATGCCAAATTCTGCATACTGTACATACAGTAATAAATGTCTAGCTAAACAATATTCGGAACAACAGGCAAACAACCCGGACTTTTTCCAGCAGAGCACCGCAAAGATGCAAATTAATCAAAGCAAACACTCTCCTCTCTGTGAGCAGAGTAGCGAGACAGAACACCATTGACCGTTCCTCTCTATTGCGTTCTGAGGTTTATTTTGCAATAAAATTCAATTCGTGTCTGTACTTGCAGGTATTTAGTGCTTGATGAAAATGTATACACAATAAAAGCTTGTTTCACTAAAACTTCCAATCTGGTTCCTGCAGGTATGTGCCATTGCCATCAACACGACATGTATCCAAGTGCAGTTGAAAATCCCGATCTGAGGTGGGCAGACAACTATTTTATCGTTTCTTATTCCTCTCTGTATGATGTTTTTAATTTGTTTTGGTAAACGTCAACGAGACATATTGAGTTTCAAAAGAAAAAACGTTTATTCAAACGATTGTATTCAAAATTACAATTTCTATCAACCTTGATGCAAGGCAGTAACGGAAGCTGTAAATACTTTAAACCAAATGTTTTCGACGTAAAGTAACTTAAATCATGCCATTTTAAAACGCAATCCACCGATTACCTTCAGCTCATAAGTTGTTCTTGGTTTAAGGTTACCAATATTTGCTGACGTGTCGTAGTAAGTAACAAATACATCATCGGAATGACCTACCACGTCCACAGTTGTCTGTAAAGTACAAGGGCATTTGTTTCAGTTCTTAATCAAGAAAGTCAAATGTGTGCAAACCGATCTCTGAAATGTGTTAAAATATTCATTATGTAGGCTGCAATTCATGTCGTTGCAGAAAAGAGCTATGCAATTTGTAGCTATATGTTTGAAGTTCAGTGTATCAAGCAACTGATTTCACTGATAGCATGCTATTGCGAGTGGTGGATGCTCGCTATTGCCTTGTAAGATCTGAAAAGCAATAATTATCGTTGTGGATTCTCGTCAGAAAGGACCACAGAGATTTTGGAGTGGTGAGCAAATTCCGCAAAACGACACTTCGGTTAACTTCGGTTAATTTCGGTTAATTTCGGTTGACACTTCGGTTAACTGCGCAGACATTGCAGCATCGCGATGAATTATGCTGCACAGTGGAGTCTTGTTAACAGTGCATGCGTATGTAGTTTCCTTTACATGCTGTGGTATACCTTGTTGCTTCTTAAAATAGTAAAAAAAAACAACATATGTGGAAATGCATACATTTACAGTAATTCCAGCCAGTGTAGATACTAGTTTAGTATTCTTCTTCCAACGAATTTCCACAGATGATGAGTTGCAGGTTTCTACATTGACTGCTGATTCCATTATCCCTGCACAAGTGAAACAAGTTTTATAAACGTTTTTCGAATCATATTGTCATTAGAGACTGCAAACAAGCCAAAGGTGTACATACACTTTGTTTCGCAAACAAACGAGGCTTTTTCGTCAGTGCAGTTCTTGTTGATTATTTCCCATTTGTTTCCAAAATGCAAAGCCTTTTGTTGACATGAATGCAATCCATTTGTACTAAAGTTGGCATCAGATCCGTCGCTCCAAAGCCATTTCTTGAGGTTTGAGTGGAATCGTGCTCCGATAAAGTAGGTCTTGGTATCTGTTGTTTGTGCAATAAGATAATAACTACACGAATGTTTCATAAAAGGATGCAAATGAGCAGATAATATTTTTCGAATCAAACACCAAACAAGTTGAATATGCCACCAAAAAGGCTATGCTTTATGAATGGACGCCGTCATCAACTTTTAATCACACGTCAAAAGTCGCTTGAAAAACTCATTAGTGATCACTGTTTTGATACACTCGCTATTGAATCACAACCTTATTGAAAGGTTTAATGAACTGAAAAACACGACTGTCTGAAACAATAGTAAAGATACATGACGGCTCTCATCAGCACTCCTAACATAGTCATAGCATAGAATGGGACGTCGCCACAAATCTATCTCGCAAATTGCTCAAACCGAAGCATGTATGGCGCGCAACTGCGACGTATACAGAGAATATTGTGGGTTGGTGCAAAGCAAAAACGTAGTTTTTATCGCAAAAGAGGTGGCGTTCAGTAAAATAGTAAAGCTCTCAAAGACGTTGTCTTTCTAATCATAATTTGTATCCTTTAGAAAACGGAAAATATGAGAATATGTCTAAGTATCTCCGAAACGTTTCAGCACAGCCCTAAGAGGATTTAAATTTTATGATGTAAGCACAAATAAAAAAATTAGCCAGTTTGATTAAAATGAGATAAAATATAAACCAGTGGTTCCCAAACTTTTTTATCCGCGAAACAATGCAAGGTGGACAAGGAACCCCCGCCAGAACTGCCAAGTAAATCAAACGCTTTTTTTCACCGAAATTGCCGTTATTTAATGTTTCGTACTGTAAACAAGCTTGTGCACAATGAAAGTAACCATAAAGCAAGCTAGATCAAACGATATAGCGGCTGCCACACGCTTAAAGGGTTAAAGGGCATGCCTCGGATCAGCAGGTTTTGTTTAAAACTGGAAAGTACAGCTCGTGGAACCCTTTAGATTTGTCTGTGGAACCCTAGGATTCCGCGGAACCCACTTTGGGAAACGCTGTTCTAAACCTTTCCGTGACTCGCTAAACACTAGCAAGAGTAGATTTTCGTTGTATATCTGCAGTTGTGTACTAACAATTCTTTTATGAACATCCATTTGAGATTCTCCGTTGTATTGTTGAAAAGTAAACTGTTTCTTTGATCACCAAATACATGACTAACGCAAAAAAAGTCGAATAGGGATATTCAGACGGAATCGTATGTTCAAATTCAGCGCAGTTTTTTCGAAAACCTCGTTCCGTTTAATTTGAAATCCGTTACGAAAGGTTGTAAGTGCTGCAACGCGTCAACTCCGCCAGTCACACCAGAAAGTACTTCCTGATAGAGATTACTATTCAGTACAAGAAGAAAAATATGTGGTGTTTCAATGCGTATTTCATTGTGCTTCAGTTTAATCACTTCCCTCCTTAAGTGATATGCGCTCCATCACAATTTTCCATTGTCTTTGTATTTATTGAGGGATTATATTCATAAAGAAGTATTCCGTTATTTTAACATTTTTCTGTTCTAAATATACTGTTTCAAAACTATGGTAGCAACGAAACAATATCTTATAAATGTCTTTATATTCGAAAATCTTTCTCTTCTTTTTTCATTTTTCATCACAGATAATCCATTCTGAAATCACTCCAATGCTGGGCTTAAACAAAAGCCAAAGTTGTAAAGTTAAATTATTTCTGACCTTCTGTGATGAAGTTCAGTTCATGCATGAGTTGTTCCTTTTTCTGAAAGCTGAGAATAACCGCAAGATGGCCACCAAGAGAAACACATTTTTCTTCTGCTGCTTCAGCATCAACTTGTTCGTCTGATACAACCAGCAATTTGCTTCCTTGTCCAAACAACTTTTTGTGGGAAGCTGGGAAATTTGAAAAATTCTGATTTATTACAAAAAATAGCAGTTAAACCTTCAAAAGGCGATAGAAAAAAACGAAATGAAAAGCTAATGATGTCATATTGCGCTCATGATTGATGATTTACGAGTTGTGAAAAATGTCTTTAATTAATTAATCGAATTCCCTAGGGGATTATTTTCCCTTGTTTGTTGTTTTAAAGCCATAATTTCCTAACCACAAACTTTAGAAGGCCAATCAAGGGCTCAAAAGATGCGGATTTTAGCCTAGTTCCATTTACAAAAAAACAAAGAAAGAATTAACCTTAGGGGGTTGGAGCCCTGGGTAACGTAACCTTGGCCAAACAAGCCTAAACTTATCGTCCTACTTTATCAATCTCCCACCAAACAACCTCAAATCCAAAACTTAAAACTTGTTTCAATCAAAGATACTAATCTAACCGGACCTTTTGAGGCTTTCCACAGCTCTCTAGCTCAGTCAGCTGACGAGGTATGGTTGAAAGTGTTGGGGAAAATCCTTGCGCCAAATGTTTGGCTGGCGAGGGACTTAAAGGGTTACCAATGTTCGTTTCATTTAAATATTTTCATCTACATTCTGCTTCTAATGTTCCAGGTTAAGTTTATAGAGACGTTTACTAACAATTTTAACTTTACATTTCAATATTCCTTTTTTGTATTCAATACACCACGTTTCAATTGATATTCATTGACAAAATATCAATATAATTCACCCAACGACAAGTCGAGGACTGTGCAAACGATTGTATTTGCAATTACCTAATCTGAGTAAGACTGGGCAGTTCTTACACTGGAAAAATAACGGAACAGCAGCATTATTACGAAAGAATAGTATTGACGATACTAATCCATAATAGAGGCTGGGCAAAAGTGCGGCACGCTAATCCTGAAGTTAAACGAAGTGTTAAGCACTTTTTTGAAGATTATTTTTGCCACTGTTTCATCACTGTACTTAGATAAACGCCAAAAAATGGGCGCATTTGTATAAAACGGGGTCCATTCAATTGAACGCCACAGACGTTTGGTTGGTCAATTGTCCCAAATTGCCCCCTCCCGGATCCGTCAGTGATGCAAGTTATGTTCATGATGCGTTTGATATGAAGGAAATTCGTTTTTAGATGAAATTCATAATCATTGTTGTTGGCAGTAATGGGAATAAGTGAAATTTGTCCTCATGTACTGCACAATATCAGAAATCCCAAGATATCGTGTGATCACAGAGGTATTTCCCAAGATCCCAAGGTCGGGACTGAAACCCGAGATCCTGGGAAAATCCCATTGAGTGGCCCAACAAGTGGAATCTCTGGAATGAACATGAGTATACAACGCGTTGTAGGTATAGTGGACACATTAGTGCTTAGTTGGGAGACCGACCTGTGCTCCTACAACAACTAGGTTGACCCCTCAACTAGTAGGGACTTCTGCAATAACCTACAACCTCAGTCCCTACATTGGTTCCCAGACCAGGAATCGAACCCGGGCCGCGTGGGTGAGAGCCACGAATCCGTTGCAGATTTTTTGCTTTGCGTGTCAGCTCTCGCGAACCTATCCACGCCTCTTTCTCGAAGGGGGGCATTCTTATATAGTGGTCACATTAATGCTTTAATGTTTTGTGCATTCTTACTGCGTAATTCCCAGTAATATTCCATTTGTGATTCAACGTGATGTACTTGTTTGCGAACAGTCCGACCGTCGACAT
>JGI24159J19872_10004482_pt1 | contig 17809 bp, 9 predicted proteins | sample Ectturendosymbi4_FD_19872 | JGI IMG/M metagenome (IMG submission 19872) | reverse complement strand
CTGGGCGGCACTTCCCCTCGCTACGCAACTGACTACATGTGTAATTTGAACTCAAGCCCCAAGTTGTGTGGCACGAGTGTAGCCAGCCCAAATATTTGGAGGGCAAAATTTTGATTTTGGCGAATGACATTATTTTGTTCGGGAAACCACCTCTCAAGGCACAAAATGATTATATGTTCTAAAAAGTTGGGAGGAGACATGGACCTCTAAGCCCCCCCTGGCTACATCTATGTTGCGTGGAGCACCTACACTGTATTGCATAATGGTTTCTTGCATGATTTTTTTCATGGAAATTCCAGTAAAAAGCCCTATAACCCAGCTATGAGGTAATTCCAGGATGATGCATCATACGATGATAACCAGTCATCATAACGAATTCATGACATTACGAATTCATGCTCCTTTGTTCATTAATGTTGGCATCAATATTGCAATGCATTTTATAGCCGTTTAATAAAAAATCAATCCAATAAAATACCGTCATATACTAAAATATATCTCCGTGTGAAGCGTTTTTTCTAATTAATATAATAATTGACGACATGACGTCATAGCGGTGAAAGCTCAAGGAGGATACACGGGGACTTTTGGTATGTTGTCAGGGCTGTTGAGGGGAGGCCATGTACCAATTTTCAGCTTTTTACTAATTTTTTCCAATCTTTTTCCCAATTTGGCTGGCCTAACTGCTCAATCTGTGAAAAAATAGTAGCAATGATATAATCACATAACCACAGTTCGTTGACAAAGCTACACGATAGCAGTCCTATGGGAAATCATACAGGCATCTTTATAATTAATGTAGGAAGCAAAAACTTGGGTAAAACCTGTGCATAACTTGTACACGGTAAGCTGACATCCTTTTTTGTTTACCTAACTAAAGCTAAAAAATTGTAGTCCTGCAATGGGGAACCACACAAATAATAAAAAACCACACATCATGCATAAACAATAACTAGTACGGCACAGGTGAAACATGGATCACAAAATGCGTTACAAGAGTGGCGTCACTAACAACAGTGCAAAAGCAAGTAACTGTTGCACAAGAGATCCATTAACCTCCTACCGTGAGCAATCCAACGAGAAAGTTAAACAATGTGCAATAAAAAATTGTGTACATATGGAATAATTGATAGTCAGTGGACCGGCGAAAACAGAAGGTTTTTGTTCATTACATTATCTCTTTTATATACAAAATAAGATCAATGTTTTTTGTTTTTAGCAAAGCCAACGATAACCGCCGCGAATTAGAATACTGTTCTTACGGTCACACATACCAGAGCTCGAGGCTGACAGGTTACATACTGCTACTGCTCAGATCTGTTGAACATGACATCAAATTAAAACCCATCATCGTTGCAGCGCATTTGAATACATTACAATTTGAATTCACTTTCTTAATTCGAAAGCAAAGCAGCGAAACAAGGAATACAGAAGAAAAAAACTCACGCTGTCACTCTTGGTGTGACAACTGCAGTACCTGTCTGCAGTAAATCATTTTTTTCCATTAAATAAAACATTTACCAGAACAACAACAATCCAAGAGTGCCAGTGTGGGGATAGCAACAACTGGTTGGTCAACCCTGGTAAGCCAAAGACGTATCAAATGTCTGTTCATGAGAAGTCAGGTGAAATCATAAAAAGAATTCAACCGTTTTACAATGTTTACAGCAGCTATTGTTCAGCCCCGATCATGTGACGGAACGCGGAAGCGTACACGTCATCCGCACGTGATGGTCATTACCCAATAACCAAACGTCATTGTTCGAGTCCCAATTGTTTCAGGTAAGGCCGTGACGAACGCGTGCCATACTTGGCACGACGTAGCAGTTCATGTGGGGATCACCTGGTAGTTACTGTCTGACAACCCAATACTAACCACACAGACACCAGAAGCTTACATTGACGTCGTAAAAACGTTGAATGAGTTGAATAGTGGTGCTCTTTCCACAACCGCTTTGACCAACAAACGCCACAGTCTTTCCATGTTCGACGTGCAAGCTCAATCCATCAAGGATCTAGAGACGAGAGAGTGTTGAATAAAAAAGTCAAAATTGAAGCCACAGGGCCCTATTGCTGCGCACGGGCAAGACATTATGGTGGCGTCACTCTGGGCAGTCATAACATTCAATTCGGGGGAATCCGCGCAGACCAAAAATGTAGGATGTGAGGTGCGATTTAATATCGAACATGCTTCACATCAGACTTGCAAGTAGCGCCGGGCTTTTCGGGTAGGGCCGCGGGTTCGGGCTTAAAAGTTTGCCAAAATTTTTCGGGTAGATTTCGGGCCTGCATGTAAAATTTTTTCACAACGACGGACACTTTTGTCGCTAATTGCTGTTGAAGCAATGGAATTGATTAAATCTTCAGTGAAAAAATACTAGTTGTAAACTCATATTTACTTTGCTACGCCACCAGGGAGGTCTGCAGGCCAAATGACCCCTGGTCCTTCGCATCCCCCACTCCCCAATGCATTTTGTCAATCGGTCTACTTGAAACGCACCGCAGTACTATGCGGCGATGCTAACGATTACAGCAGCTGTGTTGGCGCCATCTATTTGTGTGCTCTTTAAAATTACCACATATCTGTGCTTGTGTTTCATCGAAGTAATCGTGTTAGCGACATTATGTGCATGCTTTTCCATTAGTGCCACATATCTATCTTCATGTTCTTTCATCAATCTTTGTTTGTTGTTACTACCATGCATGGTTAAGTCATACTGCGTTACGTGTGGGAGTGAAGACTTACAAATTCAAATTCGGACTTGGTGGTGAGCAAAAAATGGTTAAATCTTCCTTTTTCCGGCGTCCCACGCTTTTATCAAAACCAGACGAAAAAGCGCACAAAAGCCTGAATCTGGAGATTCAGTAACAACCAGTTACAGAATATGTACAATACCAGCAACTAAAGAAAGTCGTATATCTGCTTTTGTATTTACTTTCCCATCGGGTCGTGACGGATAAGAAAAGTGAACATCTTCGAACTTAATTTCGCCGCTATTGGCGTTCGGTTCGTCTCCCTCGGACGAAAAAATATCAATGGACGGAATCCGATCAATGACAACGAAGATCTTGGCGGCGGCAGCTGTGGCAGCAGTGAAGGGTTCCAGGTAACTCCCAGCCTGAAGCAAGAAAAAGTACTTTATCGCATAGCCTCACTGCGGTTTTTCGGAAAACGCCATACAAAGTCTGCAAGCGCATGGTTCGAATAGCTCGTTGAAAAAGTCTTATTGAAATAAATTTTAGCAACAGTAAACCGATGAAACACAAGCACAGATATGTGGTAATTTTGGGGTTTTGAAGGTTATGCAAAGAAGCAAGTACACTTTTTGAAGGTTATGTAAAGAAGCAAGTACACATTGCGTTTCGAATGACATTCTTTGCGATCAAACTGTACCAGAGCTCTTTTCGATCAGACTGCGCGAAAACAAACATTGGTATCGGTTAAAGCAGCCTGGGTTTAATTGCGTTATGCGACACAGAATAAAAACACAAATGGGACTACTATGAAGGTGCCGCACCGTTGTTTACACGTCATAAGTAAGTGACAGGTTTTGGGCCGGCAGTTCTGTTCAAACGAATGCATGTCTCAATCACTTCCTATGAAAAACCGTTCAATCATATCACGCTGTAGCAAGTATGGCTGACGACGTCAGTGATTTGCACAACTTTAGTGCAGGGGCGAATTATCTCGTGTTGCTCTCCGCACGCGCAAATCAACTTGTCCTGTGTGTGCAAGGTCCAGTGAATGGATATAACGTAAAATATTAAACGAAACCAAAGCAGGTTTCGTCAATCTCAAAACATGCACGACGCACCTTGCAAACTTAACAACTACTTTTACAAGGAAATCAGAGCATACTACCAAGAACTTCAGCTCGCCATTCTCAGGATTTTTCTAGTTCCTATCTTCTAGCTAGAATCAAGGAAAAGCATCACTTCGGCCTGAAAGCAGATCATAGAAACAAGTCTCATCCCCTTCAACTTTAGATCTCAAGGACAACTATGTTGTCGCATCAGTAACGTGGTTCGTTAAAAATCCCATACCGCATCAGTAATGTGGTTCGTAAAAAATCCCATACCACTTTCTTGAAAGTTTTAAGTGAACACATCAGTGATGCCCTGGTTGGATTGTTGCGGCTTCAGCACGCTCAATCTGTTGAAAACATAGTCCTTCTACTGAAAGAATCACGAAGAGACAATTTGGAGGGAGATTCCACAGTATAGGAAATAGGACGTTCACTATCATGATTTTCCTCCTTGTATCAAGGTGCGACAAAACGATTTTTATTGCTGAGCGCTGTGGTTCCGATCCAGACCTACGACCATCATCATGGTTAACTAGTTGTGGTACGTCATCGGTGATCATTCAAGCTTGGGATGCCCTTTCCACACAATTAATAAAAAGACTGAACTAGGAAACGCACATGGGCGTCCGCAAAGGCGGAAAACAGGCATTTGCTCCCCACTGGAAATTGGAACTAAGAATCAAAAATATACAGAAAACCTGAAGTCAGCAGCTAAATTGCCATTAATTGACTGACTTCGTGCGATGGCAGTTTATTTGCCGATAAGACACTCACACTGCAGAAGCGCCAGGTTCACTGTTTTAGTATCACGCAGTGATGAAGCCTGCAGATCATTAAATCCTCTTCTTTCCTGCAGAGGCAGGTTTCGAAAATTTGGAGCTTATTTTTCTATTATTGGTCTTTATTGCGTAGCAATAACATGGCAACATATCTTGAAAGGTTCTATTCAGGTTACGGCTGTAGGCAATTTGCCGCATGTAACAGCTGAACGCAGTCACGTGTAGCAAGCTGTTTTTTATCGGTCATTTTCGGTCATACACCAAAATGTTTTCGAAATGACCGAAAAAAATTAGTCATTTCGGGCAGAATGTCTGAAAATATAGGCTAGTGAACACAGTTACAGCAAGTTTAAATATAAATGTGAGACAAATGACCGAAATGTTTCAGTGGCCAATTTGTCTAAGCAAAAAATGACCGAAATGTCTCAGCGAAAAAAAACAGGACCGGCAGGCAATGTAGCGAGAGTTACTTCTGATAGTAGTAAGCCACGTAGTTTTATAGGGTGTGAAAAAAAGCATGAATGAAAAAGAAGCAGTGCTGCCAATGTAGCGCATTTTTTGCCAAAACATGGAGTATTTTCTTTCTGGTATGGAAAGGGTGAAGCGTTTTGTTAACGTCCATTCGCATTACATCGTCAGTAACCTGAAAACGATAAGCAAAATGTCCACTTTGCCCCGCCTGGAAAAACTTCTGCGGACGCCCATGGAAACGCACTTACATTTTATATTCGCTGTGATTTTATCGCAAAATTTTTAAAATTTTGACAATACCACTTAATCTCCAAAACGTACATAGTTATCTACGAAACAAATCCGTGGTAAACACTCTGAATTTGCTGTTAAAAGGATTGGGAACAATTTTTAAAGAACAGCTTATAGATTTTACGATTTAACTTCGTCAAATTCCTTAAGTATTGATAACTTTTAACTCATTTTTGTTTTACAATGATATTATAATCTGAAAATTTACAAACCAAAACACATTCCCAAAACGTTTTCTTCACATCTGTTCGTAGGATTTTATAGACTCTAGGCACCAAACACTTTTGTGAGTAATTTACTACAGCGATACATCTAGGTTGAGATGAAAATAAATTTCCCGTATGACAAGGTCAAGCACTCAGCAAAATTTATTATAATGATCCTTATAACAAGAAAGTATAAATGCAGTAAAATAGACCGCCCCAGTTATTCTGCAGTCAGTATTGCCACTGACAGGATGGTTCAAGGCAATTGGCAAGAGTAGTTGAGTGCGCACGTTTGACAAAACAATTCTTTATGAAACACAAGTATCATCACAGATAATTAAATACAGTACCTACTCCAACCGAAACCTGTGCTGTAAGCCAGGTTGACAAGTCGATGCCAATTGTGAATTTCAGTAACTAAACTGGTGTTTGAAAAACACAAAGACCGCGTGCTTCAGGCCGTGAGTTTATGACATATTTGCTTCTATTTCGCCGGTTATTTTTGTTACCTGCTTAAGACGCAACACGTCTGGTTTGCAAATAACGTCTCGATATCAGTGTTGAATAATGTTTTGCACTGGTAGTCAATATTATCGTGACTACACCACACCTTGCAGAAAACAGATGATATTAAACAGTAACACTGGTCAAATTCTTTTTTTCTCTTATGGACTTTGAGAAAGCATTCAGGGTAATTTAAGGGTGATGAATCCGAATCTGGGCTCAGATTGCCTTTATCTCATCACATTTTTTCGAAATCTTCATGTTCCATAAAGTATGCAATAGTTGTTGACTTACTCACAAGCGGCAGTCTCCGAACGAGACTACAGATTTTGTTTCAGAAACCCGTATTCATTTTCACCAAACTGCGAGACATTGATGATGGCCAATTTACTTCTGTGAGCCTTCATCCGCCTCCGATGATGAAGGAGAAAAGGATATAATACATGAAGAATGGGATCTTGATCGAGTTTCGCTGTAAAGCGTAGCCAGTTCGAATTGAACGATCAGATACGAGATTTAAATTTGCCAAATCAACTGCTGAAGTGCTGGTTTCCAGGCTACAGGAGAAACATCTTCTGAAAACCCGTGTAAGCGCTTAATTTTATCGTACCAGAGAGGCTAAATTGAGAAAGCACTTCCACTCTGACGGAAACTTCTTTACTGCGCAGATATGAAGGGTCATTTGTTTCTATGGGTTTGCCTCCATAACATTGAATTGACTGGAGACGTTTTATTGATAGTTCAAAACAAACCAAACACGCATCTTTACTCCAGTCCATATGGTATTAGGTATGGATCCATTCCTACAGGACACTCCGTCATCCTGAATGAGAACTACGCAAGCATCAAGGTTGCGCTTGAAAGATTGAAATAATGCTACCACCAGTGGTTGATCTGTGTGGTTTTTACAATGGTGGATTTCCTATTGGGACATCAGAGAAATCACACCAAATATCCATGTTGTTATGCTCCTGAGACGACAGTGGCAAACAACAAACATCGGGTAGGAAAACAAAGGCCACCAATATATACAATGAAGTCTGGCGACGAATAAGACTTGTGGTACATTTCCGTCAGAAGTTTCTGTCTTTTCTGTGTTGTGGAACATCATGTTAAAAAAATGATTTTCAACGCAATGTCAAAAAGAACCTGTTTCACATTTCAACCAATATTCCACATTTTTTCCGGCATATTGGCTGGCCAAAGGGACCGGAGACCAATATCATTGCCTCCAGTGATAGCGTCAGCTATCTCATCTATCGTGTTTTCCGATGATACATCTTGATGTTCTTCTGCTACTGCACTGCTGGCACTAGGTCTATTTTCATCGTTACGTAGATCTAAGTCTATCGCAACATGTTCTTCGATTTTCTGTCCTCAACAAATGATGCTTTGGACTTCTCCATATTCTGAACTTGCTCATTAAAATCAACCAGAAATGACTGCAAATGTCTTAAACAGAGTTCGCTCAGAGAATTTTCAAAAAAAACGTTTCAGAAAAACAGTTGGCTTGTGGATGGACATGAAGTATGAATGTGAAGCTGGGTACATTTGAAGCATGCTTGCCATAATAAGATAAAGTGATAGCCACCTCGTTACGCTGTGAGCAATAGGTTTTTGGTACTCAATATCCGCAAAGTCACAATAATCTTTTGACTCTCTTTTGCGAACTTTGTAAATGCAACCACACGTAATTCACTCAGCTTCAAAATCATTTAGTCCTTTTCTGAAAAAGGTTTACTCCTGACGAATTTTTTTCGAATTGCTGATGAGTTATAATTTCTACAAAGTACTACACTAAGTTATGTACAATACACTGATCATCGTAGCACGGTTCATCAGCAATGCTAGTACAGAACCTATAATGGAGTCAGAAGTTCGCGCTCTAATGCCAAAGTCATTGAGATATTGAAAAAAGATTTACCACTGCTATGTAACGATTAATGTGAAAACATTCCCGCATTCCAGCCGAGAATTAACTCAACGAAAACACATATTAATTACACAACTTGCAAACCCTTCCATAACCTAAGCTACGCCACCAGCTCCTATCTTGTTGCAGTTGAGTAGGGACAACTTACTGCATATAAATACAATATATCATAGCCAGTGGCGTAACTTAAGAGAGGCAGAGTGGCGAATTGCCCCCCTGGCAAGCTAATCATAAAAACCGGTCACCCACTTAGCTTATATTTAGGTTTTAGCATTCTTTTGGTACGTTCTTGTTTTTATGTGTTTTGCGGATCATTTTCCGGTGATTCAGGATTTTAGTTATCTATTCACATCCGGATTCACCATCATTTCTCAAGTTTATTCTGAGTGTTGGCTAGTGGACCCCGTACAATAGCCAGTGGGCCCCTTTTATCTAAGTTTACCATCCTGGCTCAAAATTTAGTTACGCCACTGATATAACTATGTGAAATAAGAAATGTAAAAAGGAGGATGTTTTGCCATTTTTGAATGTCCTCGGAGATTATTTCATTTCTCATGAAAAAAAATGGATATATACTCCAAAAAGAGGACGTATGGTAGCCCTACTTAACAAGGCTGCTCATATGTAACCTGTGCAAATCTAAGTAAGGCAGACGCAAAATCTACCAGTAACCACCAGAGACTTAAGCTAATGCGTTCTACGCGGCTTTACCTAGCATTCACTAGATTCAGGTACCTGACCGACTTTCAGGAAAACAGTAAGTGTTATAGTTGTTTCGTTGCAATATCAAACAATATTCAAGTGAAATACTGCTGTCTGGACCACCGATAATTTAATAGCGTCTACAAACAAACTTTCCTTGCTAATAAAAATGCCTAAGTGGCACGTATATATCGTATATATGGCTAAACACATAAACATGGTGGGGGGCCCTTTGTGGTGGGAGGCCCTGGACCCGGACCCCTTTCTCCCCCTAAATCCGGCGCTGTGACAGGCTTTCGACATGTCCACCGCGTTGGGGCATTCGACTGACGACTGCCCATGACTGCTGGTGTTAGGGTTATGACTAAGCGTGGATCACTTGTGTCACGGATGAGAACACAGGCCAAACTAGCGTGGCAAAAAGTTTCGTTTGCCACAAATTTATTTTGAATTAAGGTGAAAGAATTTAAGGAAATGCTTAGTTTATTGACGTAAAAGAAATTCTAAACCGAGGCTGTGGAAAGTTTTGACAGATTGTGCTAGGCCTACATGTGAGATAAATTATAGCAGCTGCACAAAAAGCAGCAAAAAATGCGTCTCCAATGATATTTAAATGCATACACCAAAAATTAATATTTCACCGAAAGTTGTTAAAACCCAGGAATTAGCTACGGAAACAGGTTTTATCACAGGTTTATTACCACGTTCGTTTCCTTCAAATAGCAGCAGTTTATGCACTGTGCCTTTGACATTTCAAAAAGCAATAAGTTTGGATGCGCAGATTTGTCAGTCAACTGCAAAATTAAGTAATTTCATAATCAGGCACCATATACACATAACATACAATTCCAAAGCCGTAAGCTGCGAGTAGGATGTTGAAGAAAGTGGTTATCATGTCTCCGACCTCGATGTTTCCTTTAAGAACTTCGGTGGTGCCATACCAGAACGACAAGCCGTACATGCAGAACACCGAGAAATATACTAGGCCTATGCTAAAGCCTCCCACGATGTGTTTTTTAATTCCGACCCTCTTTGCATCGCCCAGGTTGTTTGAGTACCTTTAAACACAAAAAAAACTATAAACGTGAGTACTGCTCAGCAAACATTTTGTTTATTGCAAATACGGAATAAACTATGGCATCTTTTAAAGCGTCACGACCGCGTCTTAAGTGTTGCACATAGCCACAAACAACGTGCCCAATCAAGCACGGTTTCAGTCCACTCAACGTGTTACACTCACTTTGTGATTGAGGCGCGTATAGTTGCTGAGCACGATGAATGTACTAACGTACCCTGATGGATATTATCGCGTCAGCATCAAGGATCTAACGGGACAAACTGCTTTTCCAGATCGTTTTATTAAATGCACTTCTGAGTTCTCAGATGCAAACTATATTTTCCCATTTGACATCACCTACCTGTGCCCTAGGGCAACTCTTTTCATCACCTCAATAGATACCTGTTTTAGGTGGAAGCTGTTAACTACTACGTGTAATCAGACCAGTTGGAAGTGCTTTTTAATCATGCGGGTCACACAAAAATTCATTTTTTTGTTACAAGGTAGCACTAACACATTAATTAGTAGCAAATAGGACCCACAAATCTAGAAAAAAACGTTTGGCACGGTTCACGGGCGAGCCACGAGAAATCAGCACATCCTGAAGGTCAGAAGTGAAAGTCTATCGCAACATATTTGATACATGGTCTTTCAGAGGAAGTTAGTAGAAACAAAAATCAGACATAGCAAAGTTTGAAAAACATAGAAAAGAACTTAAAATCGCGATGTTGTCATCACTGCATCGACACATTTTTTTGGGTGCCACTGTCTTGTTGTTTTGTGTAGTAACCTGCAGCATCATCTCATAGCGCTACTAAGAAGCGATTACGAAATGAAGTGTTCCACAATACTCCACACAATGAAGCGTAGCTTACACAGTCACATCACAGGTAAATGGTACACTTCAATAAGAAGTGGTGATCTTAATTTTTACATACCTGATGATAAAAAAAAGCTCTGCTGTGAAAACAACTGATTTTGGTGCGTTTTGCGTAAAACGCCAATTTCACTGTCACTGTGCAGTGTAAACTCTTAACTACCGCAGCGCACCAATCGGAAATGCGTTTTTGGAAATGTTAGCCACATAATTTTTATGGTGAGTGAACATATAGGCGCCCATAAACCCATGCTCTTTCGAAAAACTCTTTCTTAAGGCTTGTGACCTACCGCAAGCAAGCACAAGATTGTTTGCGGCGTACAATCCTCATCAGCCGAAACGTATAAACTGTAAGGTAGACGAGGTACTGAAAACCGTTTTTGTTTTCAACACTCAGCTGTTTGTGGAACAAGAGGCACTTTCAAAACAAATTACAATGGGCGACGAACGCTAGCGGGGCGAGTTGTTGCATTCATCCGTTACACACCTCGCGGCAATTGGTTTTCAAACAGTTCCACTTCTAACCGTAAGAGGAGCGGAACGCTCAGAATGTCACAGTTGTTTGATGCAAATATGTAATGGTAGGAGCAGACTATTTGTAAAATACCTGATTACTAAAACAGAAAGCTAAAACTTGCGTAAATTGTTTGAATGCTCAGGTAAATAATGTGTAGAAAAACATGGGTGAAAATAACAAAGACCTTATTTTTTGAAATACCCGCAAAAAATGGCTCTCCGTCCAGCAAGGTTTAAGCTTCAAAAAGTAAATTTGAGTCGAAAGGTTTTTTCGAGTTTTAGCCTATTGAATCTAACGGTTTTCGACAAAGTTAATGCGTAATACTGTTTACTGAAAAAATTGGCTTTTAGTATATCTATCCAGCCGTGAGATTTGCGAGAGCTTTGATCGTTTGTTGTTTCAAATCGACGTTTCAGCCAACAGCTTTTTACACAGGGACGTTACGAATTGGCACATGTGGCTTTTCGCCTCCAGCAAGGCATTGCAAACTGCGACACAGAACTTTCCGAGTGACCTGCAAACGAAGTGCACTTCAGTTTTAAATACGAACGTCCTCGGCTCACCATTGCAACATTTTTTTAACGAAGTCAGGGGCTGACGCACGGCAATTTCGGGTTACCGCATGACACGGTTCCGACGTCAAAGGTATGCGACAGGGTAGTTTTTGAGCCGCAGCTGCACGAAGCAATGTGCACTGACACACAAATGTACCTGAATGTGTTCGGAGGGTCTCTTCAAACTTCGGTCGCGCCTTTACCGGGTAAACAAAGCCATGCACGGTCAGCAATCACACGGTAGATGCACGTCATAAAGTATGCTGATCAGAACGAGCAGGGCTGATTAACAAAACTGTCAAACGATGGCCAGCAATTTACCTGTCGATTTCCCGGTGCTGACAACCAAAGGCAACAACCGTCCTGATCGCAGATATTGTCTCCTCCGCTATGGAACCCGCATTAGCGTAAGCGGCGAGCTCTTTCTTCGTGTACGCGTTTCCTAACTGTTGATGGAAAAAGAAAGAACATGCCTGACTGTCGTACTCGCGCTACATGAGTAGCTCTACATAAGAAGCGTTAGGGACAAATATCAAGTTTTCTTGCAAATCCACAGTCGATATTATTGATATGTTCAAATTACAACCGAAGATGGTCCTTGCACACAACTGAAGTTTGGAAAAGGCGCAGTCCGCTGTTGGATCTTTGTGATAATACTCACCACAACAATCAGGCCGGTCGATATACCGATCAGAGGCGCTATAGCCAAAGTAACCAGGGCAAGCCTCCACGCGTAGACCAATGCAATGATTAGGCCAGCAATCGTCATACTCAAGTATTGGAGCACCACCGAAACCTTATCCGCCATTCCATCACGAATCACCTTGATATCACTAAAATGCAAAAGCCAGTGATGACCGTCACAAAACACTTGACTGATCACTAAATGCCATTCGTTGTGTGAGCACGAAACTCCCACACTAAGTTCTAATGACTCTCTGACCTAGTAAACATCAATCTATGAAAATTTTTTGGGAGAGTATAATATTCGCATAAAATTGCAAGTGAGTTTAACCGGCAACACATATTTTCCAGGTACCTATGAAAAGGACAGAAATAGCAGAACAATCGTGTGAGCAAGGTGAAGTTACCGAGGATTGAGAAGAAACAGCATGGTGTGAGATTGTGAGTTAAACGCCCTAGTTTTTTGCTGTCAGGTTCGATCAACCTGCCTGTCCTGATTTAGAAAGTTTGCGATGGTTCGGACTTGCACACATCCACATTCCAACAGCAAGTCTCCACAAAGGTGACGCAGTCGAAGACTTAACAATTACAATAGCAATTTTGATGGTTCATCCATTGCAGCAAGTTTGAATTTGCTGTATGTTAAATAGTAAAACAAAATGTATTGCGTGATTCAAAAACACTAACGTATAGGGTTACCGTCAGGGAGGCATGTTATCCTATTTTTATGTGAGAAACCGATCTTTTGTCAAATACCGGATGACGGCAAATTTGACTGCGTTGCTGTACTCGGGGAAAGTTACTAGAAAGAGAAGATCGCAACATTCAAGTCATTATAAAAAACAGTCAGCTGGAGACCTACGTAGATCGATTGATTACTCAAAACACCGTAACAGGTTTAACGTTTCGACACGCAATTTGAGCGAAATTATCATCACGTTAAAGCCAGGTACGCCGATCCCACTGAAACCCAGAGAAACTCCACTCGCTCAAGCTAACACTTGCCTGTCTTGTCCAAGACAATTTGTCAAATAGTTTCTGCATTTTTACGGTGTCCATGACGTGACGAAGCGTTTTCCGAAAACGCATCGTCGACCGCGCGCGACGAGGATCATTTTGTGGAGCATTGAGTTGCGAAGACCATGCAGTGCAATAGCGCGAGGCGTTTGTTACGAATCATTGCATAGTCACGTGGTTGGGTACGATGATTGTATTTTACTGCGCAGCAGACCAATTTTCAAGAATTTGGCGACGAGCTTCAACTTGTTTCTTGACAAGTCGCAATACGTAGAGAATACTTTCGTGACTTGAGCGGTGGAATTGCGTACCACAGCATGATTACAAGGTTTTGCAACCTCAACGACGTGCTTGACAGGCCTTGTTCTGCCAGTATCATAACTTTGTTTCTCATTTGCTCTGAATGTATTTCGTGGGTGATCCCAGTCAGTTTGTATTCTTTTTTATTAGCGTTGTTACTGGCGTTCGTCTGATATGATTGGCACTGCCGGGCTCACGTAATTAGCAAGGCGCTTACGCAGGCCCGCAACCAGGGGGGACAACCGGCAATTGTACTACCCCGATATTTTCAAAAACATGTTTAGTTGTCAGGTACAACAACAAGTTACAATCATTTTGCCCCCTCCCCAGAGGTTGTCAGCCGGTTGCGTCCCTGCGCATGTGAGTTGAACATAATTGCTCACTCGTACGAAAAACGCAATCAGTGGGACGGCACATTGCCCCCATCGCTGCCAATTTGAGAAAAAAAACGTTTTTCAGTTGGGTGCTTGACGTTATTTATTCATCATTTTTTGTGTAGATACCTTATATTAGTTGTTTAAAACTAAGAAAACTTGGTCAATGTTTTAAGTTTATGACAGCCAGCATAATTTGTTTTAAACTTTTTGAAATTCCAGAAGCAAGTAAATCCGTAATTTTTATGACGTGAACTATAAACGCTTGTTGTACAGCAGATAGTGTTTAACTAATAGATACTGTCATACAACTTAAAATCCCATCATTTCAATTTTCGAATGTAAACGACCGTAGAAAAGTTCGAACAGATGTGACTTGCGCAATTAGTTTTTTCGTTCGTTTTAATGGACTACATATTGCTACCAAATTAGAAAACTCTGGAAAACGTAATGGACAAAAACACACAAGGGCCAAACGCATTTTAAAAAAAGCACTTTATGAAGTTATGACCACCCAAAATGGGTTACCTAATACTGTTGTAGATTTAAAAATGGGGGTAATGAAGCAGTCGCACGGGAGGAGCGAAAGAATTTAGACTTTAGATCAGAAATGGGAAACCTATTCATTACTACGGGCCGCACGAATTGTCGAATATTGCGGGCGGGCCGCAGTATATTCCCAATTTTATCATATAATCAAAAACACACCCAAGTACACATGTTTTTTTTTATTTCAATATGCAAATCCAATATTTGATTTTTATTTTAGTATGCACACCCAACATACTTGGGGCATCAAAATTTTGAAACGGTCACATTAAATGGACATGCGGGTCGCATGTGGCCCGCGAGCAGCAGTTTCCCAGCCCTGCTAAAAACAAAAAATTAATCAAATCATCCCCTCAGGGATAAAGACTGTCTATCGAAAATAATTCTGTTCCCAGCAAAGAAGCAGATACTAAGATCTTACAGAGTATATATTCAGAGTACATATATTACGCCTAAGAAGGAGGCATCATAAGCTCGTATTTCCAGTAGAATCAATTCAGCTATTGATCAAACAGAATTAATTGATACGACGGGATTAATTAATTAATTATCGATTTTTCGCCATAACCTCCTAACCACTAACACTAGAAGGCCAATCAAGGGCTCTAACGATGCGGATTTTCGCCTAGTTTATTTTCAAAGAAAATAATAAATTGCCCTTGAACTTTTATCTCAGGCCCCGATGACGTCATCCAAAATCCCTTGACTTGCTCCAATTGTTTCGTCCCACAAAACAATTCAAACCCAAAACTTCCCAATCGTTAAAAATCGAAACCGCAACGCTTTCCGCATCTTTGGGGGTGTGAACAGCTCTCTACCTCGTTTGGCTGGCGATTTATGGTCAGATATGTGCCAGCCAAAGTGGCCAAAATTTTGTTTCTCGGGACATAAAGTGTTCACAATATTATGAAACTGCTTGCATGAAAGATGTGTTGAACTGTACACCTGACTCAACTAAAAAGCTTTCTCTTTCTTTCACGGTATTGTGGCTCATCAAGAAAAAAATAAGTTCCACATCCACATTTATAACGTATTGAGCCATAACGCTGAAGTAAAACTGTGCAATCTTTAACAATTCGCTGAAGCTTTCAATAGTATTTCAAGTTGCAGAATATTTTGCCCACCTTTCATGTTCCATCATTTTACAATAAACTGCATCTGTTTGATGCTCTTTTTGCACGAACTTACACAACTTTTGGTATTGATCACACAGTTTAGCTTCACCAATAGCAACGTTTCCCTCCAGCATATCCTCACATGTTTCAACATTTTCCCATTTAGTTGTTTGCAAAGGAGCTTCCAGACAAAGTTTTTAACTTCAGCAAATAAAGTAATCCGTTTATCCAGACAGTGGTGTAGGAGGAAGGGGTGGCAAGCGCAACCCCAAAAGTTTTGATTTGGTAAAAATCCGGGGAAATCTGGAAAAAATCTGTGAAAACCTTCGCAAAATCCCTGAAAATCTGGGCAATCTCCTTGAAAATAGAAGCAAAAAGGGCACCCAACGTCTTTTTTTGAAGAAATGATGCCCAATACGGTCTTCATGAGAAAATATTCGCACAAAAGTGGTCCAAAATTTTTTCGGGCAAGTTTGGGGAAATTCAGGCAAAAATTTAATTTGCCTGCTCCGACACCTAAGTATCCAGATATGCAACTCAAGATTTGTACAACACAAATATTGTACATCTGACATGAACAAATCACAGTCACGATCTTTGCCTTCTCGTCTGAGTTTTCTTAATGCTGATTTAACTTGGTTTGATATGGACTGTACATCTGATTTATTGACTTAATAGTGTCGAGAAACGAAGCAACCACAATTGTTGATGCTTGTGACTTCTCAATATTCTGAATTTTCTCAGTAAAAACAGTCACAAATGATTGCAAATGTCTTAGAGTTCGCTCAGATAATTAAAAAAAAACATTTTCAGAACAACAGTTGGCTTGTCGATGGGCATGAACTATGACTGTAAAGCTGGGTACATTTGAAGCATCCTTGGCAAGCTAGGATGAAGTGAAAGCCACCTGTTTGGGCTGGGAGAAAGACATGTTTGGTACTCAATGTCAACAAAATCACAGTAGTCTATTCACTTCTCTGTGCGCACTGTGCAAATGCAAATACACGTAATCGGCTTCAAAATCACTTAGTCCTTTTCTCAAAAAGGGATGCTTCTGACGTAGTTCTTCATTAAACTGCGGCTTTCGCTTCGGCATTACTGATTAGCTATGAATCATCAGCAAAGCCTGTACAGTAGAATGGAGTCAGTAGTCCGCACTCTAATGCTGAAGTCATTGAGACGCTGAAAATGGATTTACCACTGCTAGGTAACGATTAATGGGACAGAATTCCCAACTTCCCAGTGGAAAAACTCAATGAGCTAAAACATCAATTAATTTGACAAGTAGCAGGCCCTCTGATAAATACGCTATGCCACCAGCTCTTATCTTTTTGCAGTTGAGTAGCGTTCCAAATGTAAATACAACATATTACAGCTATGTAAAGTAAGAAATGCAAAAAAGGACATTTTCACATTTTTGAATGTCCACGGCGGACAATTTACAAACAATGTACATTCCCTTTGGTCTTGATCTAATTTTTGCCACAAATAGGCCGATTTCACCATAAAATGATCATTTTGTGGAAGACAGCACCGTCTTTAATTTCCTGCGTTCCATTTTTTGTACTTGTTCGTCCTTGATAGCCTTGTCTTTCGCATTTTCTCAGTTAAAAGTTGTTTTTTTACCATTTTCTTACCTTTCTGCCAGCTAAAACTTGCCTTCGCATGAGAGACATACTAACGTTTACTCCTGGTCGGATTCAAAACCTTTTTGCAGATCGCTGCTCGTTTTTCATAGGGTCAGATTTACTCTTTGTCTAACGGTAAGCATGATACTTCGACAATTAAAAGCTCTTGTTTTGCTGCAAGCTTTCGAAAAAATCAGCCGACTGGGTTCTACTTTCATGACTTTGAGATGATTCGGATTTTCATAGGGTGACACAAAAAAAACGGTCATCACCAAAAACCGAATAACTTCCAAAATTTTATTTAGATTGACACAAAACTTCAGCTACATTAGGTCAAGCCCGTGTAGCAGACATCTTCAAAGTTTCAAGTCTGTACTACAAAAACTCTTTGTTTCACTGGTGCTCAAAAAATGTGCTCCAAATGAGCTCCCCGGCGCTGCAGGTA
>JGI24159J19872_10004481_pt1 | contig 17810 bp, 11 predicted proteins | sample Ectturendosymbi4_FD_19872 | JGI IMG/M metagenome (IMG submission 19872) | reverse complement strand
CTTTGAGTTCGTTTAACTAGTTCTACCATGCCACAGTAATTGGTAAAGAAGTCAAGCCAGCACCGTCAGCGCACGCGCTGATCTGACAAAATGAAGACAATTGTTACGAATAAAGTGAACTACACGTAACACAAGCATGAAAATACGTAGTCGACGGAAGGTTTGCAAAAAGTCGCGAGATGGTTCTTGGATACAGGCGATAACCCAGATTCCCACCAAAATGTAATTATTTCTTTTTGGTCCATTTACAGTGTTCCTTGAAATTTTCATGCAAAATCATTCTGTGGTTTTTGCGTTAAGTTGACATCATACAAGCAAAAAATGTACGAAAACATACACAAACTCCTTTGCATAAGTATGACGTTTTTGTAACATAGAAAATTCAAGGGGGGGGTTAGCCCCAAACCCCTCCTTGCGTACGCCCTTGTGCGTGTGTATATCACTGCAAAGCTTGAACGCGTCGTCCTCGGTGATTACGGTCAAGTAATGTTGTCCGTGTCACCGTACGTAACTGTTCTGTGTTTGTGCAGATGATAGCTTCGATTTTTGCTGATTAAAGCCTAACGCATGATAGTCGCGTCGCAGGTTTCGCATGTAACAGGCACTGCCCCTGAATTTTCTCCCGTGACTGCGGACCTGTGGAAAATTCATTATGATTTCAGTATGAACGCCATAACTATAACAAAAGGGGCAGTACAGTGAACATCAACCGATATCTCTACAGCTTGCTTTTTCAAATTCCTGCAAATTTTATCACAACTATATTATGCGTGACAATTTGGCAGCAGATTTTACGCTATAAATTTTTGTAAAAAATATAAGAATAATAATAGTAAATTTTCAGAAATGAATTTGTTTGGAGTTGTTAAAACACTTGTGGCACTATGTACGATGCGTTTAAAAACGTATTGTTTCTTGAGCGGAGAGCCAGCTTTCGTCCTGAAACGTACATCACTTTTTTTCTCCCCAAAAGCACCATGCAAAATTCTGTACCCTTGCACATAATTTTTACAACGTTCATGTCACAGTCGCTATTGCTGCGTAACGTGGTACGAGACTCGTACAACTTTTTTCTCACTTGAGGTCACTGCTCTCGCTTTTAGGGATTTTGTTCCTAGATAGGAACTTTTGACTATTTTCAAGGATTTTTTAGGGATTTTCGGAAAAGTTTGAAAATGTGTGAAACCAAGCATTTCAGTTTATTTTGCAAGTAATGTTTTGTTCCATTTGTAACACTTATGATGCCGCTCCGATTTTACGCTGCACCACCACACATTTAGGGAATTTTTATGTAAAATAGAGAATTTTGGTACTGTTCTTGGTATTTTTGGACTTGCATTTGTGAGAGCCCTGCTTGAGGTGCATTCTTTGTAATCCTTTTGCGCGTGGCAAAGGTCTGGGCAGGTAGTTTTGCTGTGCCTGTGTTTCTTACATGCTTCAATACTANAATTGGTAGGGGGTCATGCCATCAAGTATTCGTCTTGGGCGTAGTCATGCNTCTGCACACACCTGCATTAGACCCACTTTGAGCAGCACTGCTGGTTGTCGTGAAAAACAGTTCGCATAATCTCATGATAGATTCAAACTTGGCCTAACGACATATTGGCCTAAAATAAATTTCATGGATCTGATAACGGAAGAATTTTAATCAAGTGTGTAATAATGCTTCACATGCTTGTACAGTGGACTCCTGATGTGAAGAAAAACATAAATCCAACTAGTCCAGGTTCAAAACAAAGTTGTGTCTCTGTTCAACAGAACCAAGACATCGACATTCCAATGTAATAATTTGCATTACATGCATAATCCAAACCTTTTTGCTTGTGTAGTGTCTGTCATAAACATTTTTCTCATTTTCGGCGAACACCACCACAAACTTTAGCATCGTAAAAATTTAAACTGTTTATCAATGTATTGTGTATCTGTCGTTATTCAAGAGAGCTGAATAGCAAACAAACTGAGTAATAGCTACGGATTAACAATTTGTCTTTTCGTTATCTTACCACATGCAATTTGTCATTTCGTTATCTTAGGCAAACTTTATATCACAGCGTAAGTGTCTAACACAACAGTGACTTGTGTTAATTTGTGATATATATCGAAAACTCAGTCCGGTTAACAGAGCTGCCGCTTCAAAGACAACTAGGAAAGTGCTGCATTTTCCAAGTAATCGTAGTACCAGATACTGCAGCTTATCAGTTTTGGAAAAATATTGGTTGCTTTAAACTCTTCCTATATTTTCTGTTGCACGACCTGAGTAAGGCGACGTTTATCTCTGCACAATCTGCCCAATACACGGCCTGTTGCCTGCAGAAGCTGCTTATGAGTTTGCAAAAAGCTCGCCTTTGTTATAAGTTTCCCCATATTGCATTCATATTTTCACTACTGCCTTGCAATGTTGCCATTAGGCGTGAAAAATTAATTTGTAACAAAGAACAGACCAATTTTGCACAGCCCAACGGCAAGCCGAGAACCGTGCTGTGTTAGCGAAAGCGACTGCGTTTGTGATTATGTAAGGTAGAGCAATTCTCACGCGGAAACGAAATAATGAAGCAGGATTATCATTACGAAAGAATAACACTGTTGGTTCGATAATAAAGGCTGGTTAAGAGTCCGGCACGTGAATCCTGCAGTTCAACGACTTGTAAAAGATTATTTAGTTCAGAACCTGGGTTAAACTCGGAGGCGTTAAAGGTTCGCAAAGGGGGCGCGAGTGTGGCAAAAACAAATTGTTGAAGTGTTTTAAATGCAATTTATCGATCGTAGCCTTTTTATCATTTCACTATAAATCACAATCAAAGCAAATCAGACAAGACAAAATTTCAGAATAAACTTGACTGTTTGCGATGTGCGTTGTCTTCAACAAAGCTTTGAATTAAACTACTGTTCTAGTTACCAAAAACAGTTGAATCCCTCCCATTAAGCAGGATAACGGCAAGTGAATTGTGTTTTGTGTTCGATTTTGAGTTTAGGTGAGGCTTGACTATCAATGACTAACGCCAAAAGGGGAGCGACTCAAAAAGTTCAAGAAACTCTGGTTTAGAGTATTTTTAAGTATCTGTTTTTACTATTTCGATAAGCTCCAAAAAAGGGCGCATTTAAATTAATGGGGCGCTATAGGCATTTGCAGGGAGCAATTCCACCAAACTGCCCCTGGATCCGCCACTGTTTAAAAGTATGGTCATTTGATCAAATGACCGAGTTAGGTGAACTGAAAGAGTCCCTTCGCACACTTGCAAATTCTAAAACTAAAGTTTTTGTTTTTTCAGCAACACCACAGCCAACTATGCAGAGTAAAAAACTTGTTTTAGTAAGTGTATTTCATTTTTGAGTTTAAAAGCTAGTTGTAAGGACAAAATTAAACCATTTACAAAACATTTGGCATGTTTAAGAGCACGTTTTGAAGACACGATGTGGAGCCAATTTCAGAACCAGGCGATATCTGTATGGTGTTTCTACAGACGTGAGCAAGATACGTGCTGTGGTTTTAATAGAAAAACTAAACTCGTTTTGCATTCATGTTCAAACAAATTCGTGATGAGCTTCGTTTCAACGTAGATATATATACAAGATCCAGAAATGTGCAAAGTCACAGAAACGTCAAAAAACATTCAAACCAACAACATTCTGCACTTCGCGTTTGCAAGCTATTTGAGGAAAAATTAACAGCCAATACCTCTCTTACAACTGGTCCACCACTATCTCCTTTGCAAGCGTCAACAAATTCATTTTGTCTACCACTGGTAGCACATGACATAGTGCTGGTAAATGGAACATCAAATCCTTCTGTCCAAGGAATTGTGTTTGACGATTTGTTGCAACTGAAGCAGATGAAAAGTTCTTTACGTAGACGCTGCTTTAGACAACAAAAATCTTTAAGGTTGCGAATCCTAAGTGCATGTGAGCGCAAAGAGCTAAAAGACAAAGCAAATATGTTGGAGGTATGAGTTAACATCAGACATGCACCGAGCGGGTTAACTCGTGCGGGTTTAGGGTTCAACCGAACTGAAACTGCAAGATATTGTAGCGTGTAACGTCTTCACTCCCACACGCAAAGACTTTAAACATGAATCGCAGTAACAAGGAATGCACAAATGCATGAAAGAAGACGAGGCTGTATATATGGCGATAGTAGTGAGTATACACTTGATGGCGCTAATACAGTTACTTTTATGATATATAAGCTTTTAAGACACACGCATGAATGACGCCATCATGATTATTATAATGTAATACTGCGATGACGTCCAAGTGCATCGATTTATTAATTGCATGAGGGAGTTGGAGGCTGCGAAGGACCAAGGATCATCTAGGCTGCAGACCTCCCAAGGACGAATCTGCTGGTAGTGTGAAGGTAACAGTGCATAATAGTTAGTAAGTTCTGGGTATCAAATATAAGGTGTGATGTGGTTATACGGTTTATTGAAGTAAAATGCATTGCAGGCAAGGCCAAGCTACCAGAGGAAACTGTTTGAAAGTTGTCATTTACTGTTTTTGCAAGTGTTGAGATCGCGATGCACTCACAACTCTCTCACGGCGCGGGGCGGAAATATCTGGACCTGCGTGTACAGAGGTTAATGTTTTGAAAAACAAATATTGATAGTCATTGCATGTAACTGCTCATTGGTTGTCCATAGTGAGCTAACTAAACCTTCAAATAAGCCTGTTTTCTTTTGTTGTCACTATGAGCCTTCCCATGCAGTGAAGGTATATATTCCGCAGCATGAATGGTTATGTCGAAGTAGCTGGTGCATGGTGAATAGGTTTATTGTAAAGTTATTAAATGGAGTCATAGCATTCAAAATTTTGTTTGGTGTGAAGTTTTACGGTAACTTCTGTTCAGCAATTTTTGTACTGTAGTTGACTGCGATTTCAATACTCTTAGGCTAAATTATATTGAACAGCACTACAAGTCTATAATCTGCGCATAAATCTCAAATTTTTACAAGTTAATCTTACTCTGGTTGCGAAAAACACAACAGACATCTGAGGTCTTGATTTTAATGAGCGTAGTTTGTGCTACCGGCAAAGAAGCTAAAATGTTTCGTCAAGTTCTTCAAACGTGTAGTTAGGACTACAAAATAAACTTTCTAAATGACAGCTCTTTAGTTCTTCTAAGCCAGGGGTGACGAACGTGCGGCCCTCAAAAGATTTTCGTGCGGCCCGCGAAGCATTCAAGCGAGACCAGCAGTCTTGAACTTTCTTTGATTCGCTTCTAATATTGTTTCTGTTGATGAACAACTTTTTCGTTTTTAACAGGTTTCATAGTATGACTAAAAAGTTGTACGGCCCGCTTACTCAGCGGTAACTGACAAAATGGCCCGCGATAGCAAATAGGTTCGTCACCCCTGTTCTAAGCGATGAAGCACCTTAATGCCGAGAGAGGCACCGACTACAGTTTGAGACTTTCAAAAGTAGTGTAGCGTATGTTTTGATTAAGCGCAAATTAAGTTCCGGACTGGATTTTAATTTTGTATTATGTGGGAACAGATTCAGTCAGTGCGATTTGGGAACAAGGCAAGGTTTTTCAAATTTTTCGTTTTTTGCTGCTTATATCCTTAGATTTGTGAAATAATTTTGTTATGTTTTCGGAAATTTTCACAATATTTGTTTTTCAAGTTCGCTTCAAAGAATTTTCATATTTTTCTTTTTTCGTGGTTTTTGTTGTTTCATTAAATTTCGTTTAACTTCAACATTTCTCTAAATAATTAAAAACTTAAGCAAACAAATTGTCAGAATTTTATTAAAAACTTGGAAAACGTTTAGTCTCAATTTCGTTTTGTTTTTTCAATCTGTTTCAAATGGTACATTGCTTTGAAAAGACGCAAAACAACGAACAGCCCTGTCACACAAGAACCTGTATGTTGCTGAAACAGCTGATTTGTTAAATTAAGAAACAATTTTTAGTTGAATTTTGCAATGAATTGAAATGAGTTTTTTATTTCTCTTTGAATATTGATATGATATCAAATAAAAACCCTAATTGCAAAGTCATAAAAAGGATTGCGTTTCGTAACTTGCGTTGTTACTTCAGTTTTTCATTTCTACTTAGAAGTCATTAATTTGCGTGGTATGACAAATTGCATACGCGTCAACAGCATCTTTTATAATAAAAATTAAAAACGAATGTTATACGCTTTCATCATTTACGTAATGCCAAAACCTGATTAAACTTGTCTTGAACAGTGTTTATAGCAGGGATGTGTTCTACAACGCAGTTAACTATCACGCCCGTAAGCTTCTGAAGAGAAGAGAGAGGCAGAGGTACGCAATTGGCTTGTAACACTTGCATGTAAGTGGATCCTAAAAGTTTGGAACAAATAGTTCGGTTTTCTCTTCACCTATCGCGGGCAATGCTCTGAAAAACTCAAAACACCAGTTACGCCACGATTTCTGCATATATTGCTTTGCAGGAGCCAACACGCTATTTGTGCCACGATTTCTATGTTACAATTTCATCTACTCCTGGTTGTTTTGTTCGACTAGTGCATTCCTTGCGTAGTTGCTGGAAGAGTGACTTGTGTCCGTAGCTAAATATTGGAATACCATTTCCTGTTTGGCTCCGAAACGAAAGCGTAATATTAATGTTTCATATCTGCATAAGTTTATGATGGCTGATATCATTTTCTGTGCAGCAACAGAGCATTTTTGTAAGGGGATCAGGGCCATGGCATTTGGCAGGACCACAACCAAGAGGGTGACTTGAAAGATTTTTAGCAGTTTAGCTACTTCATCCCATTTTGCGTAGGAGCACGGATAGCATACTAAGTAAAAATGTGTTCTACAGACCTTTTATTAACCGATGGCAAAATTTGGAGATTAATAATTGTACACACCATGACCGGCGTCATTTTGCGTTTTGGCATTGATATCTTGTTCATTTTGGGTGAAACGTGCAATCAAGTTTAGCTGGTGCAAGATGCATAAGTTGTAATTTTAATATCCTTCGCAAATTTTTTCTATACTCTGTTACAGACGAAAGTGAAGTTTTGTTACATTTTACATATTTCTGTCATTTTCGCTTGATAAAATGTGCGAATGGAGGTCATCGTAACTCTCCATTGAGGCAGATGTCCATACTGATTTAGTCTTATAATCAAGCGTGGTCTCAAAGGATAATTTGTGAAAGTTCTTATAGACATAAAGCTAAATTTGGCGGAATTTGCCTTTTTTTCCTAGATTTTATTTAAAAAATATTCCTTAAAGGGACTAAAAGTTAGAAAATACATGATAAACCTCACCTTTCAAAGAGTTAAGAGCCCATCATTTGGGGCATTGTTGCGAAATTAGGCGAAGCACTTCATGAGATATAGAAAGACATATAAAACAGTATGGCTTGAGTCTACTTTGCAGTATTCTTGTTGAAATGTATGTGCTGATATAAGAATTAATGTTGGTTTACTGACGTCTTTTTTACTGTTCTTCAAGGAACACTTCGGCGACCTTGTTGACAAACACAAAGAGTGAGTTTACGAAATCACAATTAAATGAAATTTTCTGGCACAGTGAGCGCAACAAAGATGTTTGCGTGCTGACAGTCTTTTCAACATAGTAAACCTTTTGTCAAATATACTCACAAAAATCAGTGGAGCAAGATTTGTGCCTTTTCTTTGTCAACACAACTGTTTCATTTTTGGCAACTTAAGATATAACATTTTGAAATGCACGTGCGTGACTTTCACCATTTCATTATTGGCATCGTTTATTTTAACTTTTAGTGCCTTGCACGAAGCTCAGGGGTCATGTTCTGAGACATGGTTGGTTTGCCTTCCAGAAACCACAGTTTGTGTCATATCCGAACTTATAGTAAATTTTTGCTTTTGTTGATGTAAGCTGTTGGTAACATAATATTTATTTAAAAAAGTAGTGATTCTTACACAAAATGAACCGAGCTTCATTACATCTTTCAGTTTGTTGTTTGGACTTAGTATTTCATTGTAAAAGCAAACCAGGGTCAGCACCAATATGAAAATTGTATCTAATGGATAAATCCTGAAAGAACTTTTCAAACAGCAACCTCAAAGGCAGTAGGTCTAACTCCAAAAACACTTTTAAAACATTTCTTTGAAAGTGATTCGACAGGAAATCAGAGTTGAACGGATTTCTGCACAGAATATAGCAACTTGAAAAAATTTGAATGCTAGACAGTGCTTTGGCATAAACATGTTTGTGAGTGCGAAATGGTGTGTGAACGTGCACAGTAATTCAAATAAAAGAATCTTCAATTCCTAGTGTTATAAACAATAATTTTTTCCTCAATATTTTAGCAGTAGCAAATTTTTTTCAACTCACTAATTATTGCTTCTTAATTTAATCAATCCTTGTTTCAAAACGTTTGATGGTTCAAGAATATTTTGGTTTTCACGATTTTTTCCACCTTTCATCTCTTCAACATGTCCGAAGCCGGTTACAACCGCCAGAACAGGAGTGTTGTCATTTGACCTGTCAGCAAGCCACTGACCTTCAACAAAAGCATAAAATACAGCACATTATATGGCCGGGGATGGGTTTACAATATGCGAAGAATTAAACCTCAACGGGAAAGATAAATCTTCAACCAGCAATCATCGATTTCGTGCCCGTATACATTAGTGTAACGCAAGTATTGGTAATGCAATGTTGGTACGCAAAGACGCACCAACAAGTTTTGAGCGCTGTTTTCCAGGTAAAGACCTGAGCAAATACAGTGAGCAGCTTGCAGACGTAACTTGGTTCGTTAGCTTTAACCCTTCGAATCAACAATAAAAGCATGGAATTCTACTAATACTAAGAAGACAGGTTTTTCGTAAATGTTAATAAACATTCTTAAGCAAAACTGTGCAAACTTCGGGAAATCCAGGTTCAGAAAATTACAAACACAAGAGTTTATTTCATGAACAAAAAATTTGCCAACAACTTGTGAAATTATTCTCACAAAATGAATGTATAAGAAGCACACAAATAATTTTATAAAGAAAACACACTTTCTATTCGACATCTTTCCTCCTCTGTTTCATTGCCATTGAGACCAACTGCATTTGGATTTTTTCTCAGCAATGTTTCCACGCAGTTGTTCATGCATGGCAAGCAGACCGGCCGAATATGTTCCGTAAAATCAATAAAACCGCTGTTCTCAATCGAGATCCATTTGTTTCGTCTTTGGTGGAATTCAAGTTGGGCGCCGACTTTAACCTAAAAGATATTGTAGTAAAAAAACAAAATACATGCGAAGTCAAATCTGTAAACATACATGGAAATCTGTTCCATGGATGCATTCTTAATCTTTGAAATTGTGGAAAAATTCTTAAACAAACTAAAGAAAATATTTTGCTAGTTTTTCCTTTCGTAGATACAATCGAATACTATTCGAAGACTTTGCAAGTTTGCAACTACATCTTTAGTGAATTCGTAGCTTTAAACTTATTTTACTCGTGAAAAAATTAGTATTACATTCGTGTTATGGCTTTATTTTTTCAACAGGCGTAGTTCGCCAATAACCGGAAAATAAACTACTAGGCACTTTGCCAAAACATTCAAGTTTTATTTTCATTCCTAAAGAACAGAAATCTGAAAAATTGTTTAACATTTTAACTGATAGCTGTATTGGTTGACTGAAAGAAATCAGCGATTGATTACAAGGACGTCGAGGTGATGGTTCCTTCATGAAGTGATTATTTATCCCTTGTAAAAATGTTGCAATCGCGCGCATTCCCTTCAGGCATGGTCGCATCGACAGCAGCTTTATAGGAGGTTGTAACATACTTTGTTATTTTCAGTGGTCTTTCTTAGAAACCTTCTCTCTGCAATATGGTGCGACTAAGACTTGTATAGGCCTTGTAATCATTTAACTTGGTCCAGGGCTTGCATGGCGCCTGCTTTAATGATGCAGCGATCCGAACCTGTTTCGCCCAGTTTTCTTGAAGCGTTGTGATCAAATGACAGGAAACATCTCGTAAGAGATATCTTTATTCAAAAGAGTAAATGCTTCGCATACACTGGTTTTAATAAACAGATCTTTTATCAGCTGGCAGACCGGTCTGGATTTAATTTTTGATTGTTTGTTTCACTTGTTCTTATAACCATTATTTCATCTTCTTTGTCTTGAAGTATCTCAGTGGTTTCGGTTGGTCACTGAATGTTTTCCTACAAAGCGAGTATAAACAATCTGTATTGAAATTGATTTTTCATAAAAAAAATTGTATAGATACTGGCAAGAAAACTTGGTTATATTTTGCTTCTTGTTTGACTTGTCTTTAGAAAAGGATGCTTATCAGATACCTACGTTGCGGCAAGAACATCGTTATGAAAGACTCTGGCCTTATTTACTGAGATTGGCGTCAACATGTGGACCAATTACACTTTTCCATATACAAAGCATTTCCAATGAGTTTGCTGAAGTCCAGAATAAAAAAAAGGGAAAAATTTGTCTACATTTTGGTGGTAGTTTTTACAAACTTGGGGCGTAGTCTGCAGCAAGGGTGTAACCCTACATCATTCCGAACAGATTCCTTTGAAAAGCAACTTTTAAATCTGCACTTTCTCTTATAATTGGACAAGTCATTTAACAAAAATGCTAGGTGGAAACTCATAAGAGCTGAGATTTCTGTCTGTGTATCCATTTTGTCTCATTGCAACATATATATCATTTCCACTCATCATGCAGCAACTCCACTGTATCAGACTACCATCTTTGTCAAGGAAATGCCGTTGTCGTCGTCATTTCAGCCAGTTCTTTCAATCCACTGCTTGGCCGCGCTCGATCTCGGGGCAGGTGTTGAGCAGCCATTCAACTGCCTCATCATCCAGAACCATCTGGCCGTGCAGCCCATTGGTAGATTGCTAGACTGGACATTCGAGAACAACATGGTCGACGGTTTATTCTTCTGCGCCACACTCACAAGCCGTAGAGGGGGCCATACTTCATTTTTCCAAGCAAGATCACAAGGGCAAAACAACCTATGCTTTCTCTACAATTGACGATAGCTTGGACTTTTCGTTCGGTAATGACAGCGTAATAATCTTTCAGTAATGACAGCGTGATTATTATGGCGTGTGCTTTATTCCACAGTCTGTATATTTTCTCTAATTCTAAAAGCCTTAGCGTGTGTTTGAAACTGAAGAAGTCTTGCTTTAGTTTTCATCAATTCACCTGTAAGTTTTTGGACTGAAGAGACAATTACAGGATGGAAGATGCGTACTTGACGCGAAATCGATTTCCTGGTAAAATGATTTGTGAGTAGATTTGGCTGTTTTGTCTTTGCGGCACCTCGTTCCTTGACAGTTGATGCGTGCAGTCAGAATTTTCGCAGAGTTATGAAAGCAGAGCATGGCAGATCCCTGGAATACCTACTTCAGTTGTCTAACGTAATAAGTAGGGCAACCAAAAGTCAATCAAGTCAAACATTTTTTGCCTTTTCTAAAGTTTATGAAACGCTCAAAAACCAAATTTCACGCTCATACCATGAGGGAATCCCAAGTTATTACGTCAAAAAAGTCAATATTTATCATTAGGATCAAAATTTATCGTTGGGTCAACTTTTCCTGCCGCACAGTTTTTCTCTCTCTATCGATATTTTTTTGAAACTACAACAACAGATATTGGTATGTTTTTACAAGTTTAGTTGCAATTCTGCAATAATGATGGGTTTGTTGCAATTTTTGACGAAATAATATTGTTTTGCCCACTACTGGACGATTGAATAATATGTAGGATAGGCGTGGCAAGAAACGTGGTCTTACAATAGTTCGTTTGTTAAATGCTCAATCCGTTATGCATTAAGTGTTACAAATTTATGATGCTCTCAGGTTTGATTCTACTGTAATTATTAATGTGTTTATCAACATACCGTTAAGCAACCAAATTTTTTAAAATTTCAAAGCTTAAAGTGCATGAACATGTTCCTGGGTTAACATTAAACACGCTGAATTGTTTTGCAGAGGCAAACGCACAAAATTTATAGGTCAAAATAAAGTCAAAATTAGCAAATTATAAAGTCAGAATTTTAAGATTTTAGGTAAACAAATTGGTTGCCCTAGTAATTAGATAACGTTTTCATAACTACAACTGCTTTGTTCAACCTTCCTATTCTTCCCGGCCTAATTGGTTTGTTGCTGGTGCTGCGTAATTACTAGCAAAATGACTTTTATCGTGGCTAGCAGTTCGTGGTATCCTTTGTTTTGGTTTGAGAAACGGAACCGTAATTTTGATGTGGTGTTTCTGCACAAGTATTGCAGGATGGCTGATTTTGATTGAAGAGCAGTTTGCGTTGAGTCTTCTATGAAAATAACGCAGAAGTCGACTGTTCTACCTCATTTTATTTTGTGTTGACGAGAAAGTTGCGGCCAACATACAAAAATGAAATGAGTTCGGGAAAAAAATTCGTTGAAAACCCATCACAGGATTTGCGCATGCTAGAATCTGAGGGGCAGGTAAATTTGTTCCTGTTAAATCGCACAATAGTAACCAATAAACGTTCGATACTTCTTCACTTGCAATTTCTTGTATTACATTTTCTCAAAGCAGAGACATAATTCTTGATCAAATAGCCAAAATCCTTGGTAGAAAAGCGGTGGCGAGAAAGAACTGGCATTCCTTGCTGGTGCCTTCTACTGGAGAATACTTAAAGCTAAACAGCTGCTCTTCATTTGAAGCGAAGTTCTTTGTCTTGCGAAAATACTTCTGTGTGGCGGGTTAACGAGGTTTTGGTCACTTTTCCATCACAACCAAGAAGTGATTGTAGCTTTTCATGAACCGTGTGTGTTATGGGAAAATGGTACAAAGATAAAGGCAGCAGCTTCGCTTATTATTTCTTTTGAATACATTTTTGTTCGATCTTACAGCTAACCACATCGGTATTTCTGATCTGGATCATTCACATCAAATGATGCTGACAAGTAAAACTGGTCTGCAAGCGAATGTCACGCATGCGAATGACGCAAGCGAATGTCACCTTTGTGGAGACTGTAGTTACTTTAATACAGGTACTTTAATACAGGTATGTGCAAGTTTGAATCATTGCAAAAGGAAGAAAGCATAGCCTAGTCGGATGAATCCTCAAAGGCTTCCAGCAAACGTAGAGGTTTTAATTGACAAATAAGACAACAACTTTTTTGATTAATTTTCAAAAAATTACCAGCGCAACGTCGAAATGGTATGTGTGAACGTTGTATTCATCTGGTAACAAGATTTTTGCAGCTTGATAAACCCTCACAATGTTGTTCAAAGTGTCAGCCTGGGCTTTTGGTCGAGTGTGAAGACCTGTTTACACATAATGAAAAGATCACACTCTGACAATTTTGGAGTGCATGGGTGGCTAACCAGTTAGAGATGAAGAGTCACATTTCTTATTTTGTTACCACAAAAGAGCCACATCATACACATGGGCACGCATTAACATCAAACCATCTCTTCCTCACTCACACGCATGCTTTTGATCAGCTAGATTTATTGTATATATCACACACCAACATGATAATGACAGCAATTTACAAGCCATTTATTGATATGTAGGCCTATGTTACTTAGTGGGACCCCAAACTTTCAACGTGAACAATTGGCACAAAATTTTGCGACGTATACATGAATAAATACAGTATTTACGTGAGAGCCGTATGAAAGCCGTATGAAGCCGCATGCGGATCACTAGCCGCGGGTTGGCCAGACATGTTGTAGTACAGCGTGGTCCAACTACAAGCCGGTGGGCCATACGTGGCCCGCAGACAGAATTTTAAACACCCGCGAGCTTTCTCAGCATTGATCGTTTCTTGTGTATATGTTACAGTAGGCAATTTTAATTAGAACAAGCATAACATCTGTTAATAATAATGTATATGTACAGTACTAATGATGTTAGATTACACTGTAGAGAACTTTTAGAAATTAGTCAGTAAAGATAAGTTTCTCAAACTGAAAGATTTCGCACTAAAAATGCGTTCGACGTTTGGAAGCGCATAAGTGTACAAGAGTACATTTTCTACCAATAAGCATGTCAAATCTAAAAACAGAAACCGAATGGCAGACGAAACACCGAACAGTAGTTTCCAACTTGCCATCATTAATATATTGCCATTACTAAAGGAACGATACTATCAGAGAAGCCTCAACCACTGGCATCGCACTGACGGAGAATTGTAACAAAAACCTTTATTGCTATTGCGTAATAATTTCAATGACACGCTCAACTCACCCATTTTCCCTTTTTAATTTTAAATCTTGTGAATGTGTTGTATTAGAGCCTACATCATTTTTTTGGAAGTGGCGCGCGAGTTGTCAATTTTTGTAAAATGGCCCGTAGGTCAAAAGTAGTTGGACCGCGCTGTTGTAGTAAATAGGTGAAAATAATGTTGTAGTAGTATGAGGTAGGCCGATTTGAAAATAACTGAGACAAAACAATACTTTAAATGCACACAACATTGCAATGTTTTTCTATCCAAAAAGGTGTTCTTTATAGACATTTATTAAAATCATATACGATATCAGTTAAAGCAAGCCTAAATGAAAAACAATACTATGCTGTGATGTTTCCACCAACCAAAAGTCAACAGAAAATGCGACTCCCAATCAGAGTCTTGTTCAATCTCAGAAAAAAGATGAGCAGCAGTCAAAACCCATTTGTTGTTGATCAATGAACCTCCGCCTTTCAAATTGTCGCGACTGAAAGTCTATTAAAAATATTTAGTTAGAAGCAAAATCATTGTTTCTTTTAAGAAAATCGTACAAAACCTAAAGAGAATTTCATATATACTCAGATTGTTCTTCATTTTCAGTAACTTTACAAAAGCATTGCAGATAATATCTCTTCACACAAATGGCAGTGTCGGTGGTCAAGCCAGCCTGAGCAACATAGTGGCGAGTCAGGTTTTCAAAAATTCGAGCCAAGCATTGAGTTTTCCTAAATAAACAAAGCAACAATTATTCCTTTTTTGCATTTTCTCGGATAATTTTTACAAACCAACGGGAAATAATCGAAAGGTATGTAATATACGCAGTGGCGTGCAGAGGTCTAGTGATGCCCTGGGCGACTTCTTGACTGTATGCCCCCTTACCAAATTCTTGCATTAAGCAGTGGCGTATGGTGGTCATTGTTACTGCATACACACTTTTTGTGACGTCACAATATGACGTCATATACACGTTTGCAAAGCAACGCATTGGCGAAGTTTATTGACAAAGCATCAGTGTTGCCAGCCTTGCGGTTTTCTAACGAATTTGGGCTTGTTTTTTTGTGGAGTTGCGGGATTTTTGAAGACTTGCGGGTTGCTTGTTTTTGGGCTTGTTTAATTGAAATTTGCTTGTTTTTTGGGCTTGTTTTCTGCAGATTTCTGTTTTGCAATGTTTTTATTTCAAATTTTCTGGCTCTTTTGCTGTTTCAATTTACTGCTAAAGGTAATTTTGGCGTGTTTTTGCGAAAATTTGCTCATTTTGGGCTTGTTTTTTCGGGTGTGCCTCCCGGCTTTTCCATGTAATTTTCCTCCTGATTTTTTATTTTGTTGAATTTTCTTGCTAGACGCATGTAGGGCTTGTTTTTTGGTTAAATTACCTATTTCGGGCTTGTTTTTCACATTTACTAGCTTGTTTGTGCACACTAACCTGGCATCACTGCAAGGCATGCATACTATTTTATGCACACTCTCCTTACTACTCGTTTTTGTACAATGTGTTACTGTAATGAACATAAATGAACAGCGCTCCAAGTTATGAGACCGGATCAAAACACAGCACTCAGCGCTAAGACAGAGAAGTTCATAACTGCAAAAATATCCGGCAGCGCATTAAAATAGGGGAGTAGAATACACTCAGTATTCCGTCAGCGAAGTTCACAACTGCAAAAACACAGTATAAGCAGGGACGTAGTTCTAGCAAAAAAGGTGTGGGAACGCATCCAAAAAATAGCCATTTTAAAACAGCTTCAACGGCATCTTAAAACAAAACGTGAAAAAAGTGTGGGAACGCCGTTCCCATGCGTTCCCGTCCCACTACACCTCTGAGTATAAGGCTGCGCATTATAAAAGTGGAGTAAAACACACTCAACACCACGACAGGACAGTTTACAACTGCGAAAACATCAGGCCGCGCAAATGTCTCGTCAAATAACAATCGAGCAGAAAATGTATGCGGCTGAGATGGCGGACACTCAGGGTTGACAGTTTGAAACTTGCTAAACTACACAAGTATTGAGAATGTGCATGAAGTACGCAAGAAACATTTTGTTTTTTGTTATGTGGCTGTTATATGTAGGCCTACAACTACTGGGGGGACAGAACAGATATGGGCTTGTGTGAGCCGTTATGATCAATCCGCCTGAACAGCCAATGAATAACAAAGCTCGAAATATATCAGCGCACACCCAGGATTGCCACATCAAACAACGAAACGGAAAACTAGAGATGCATGCACGCATCAAAACATCAGCTAAATCAATTAAGTTGAAACAGGACAGTTTTGAAATTCGGTTCAGAAAATCAATTAAACGTCCATAATTATCTTTCAATAGGGACGCTGAAAAGGCTGAGCATGACGGGGCATTGCCCCCTGCCCTTACAAAAGAAAGGCAACGAGGGTAGTGGTGCCTTTTTGATACAATATCGTAGGTAATTTCGTAGTTTATCAAGAACGTTTTGAAACAAATTTATTGTAGCTATTCGCGCACCCAGAAAATTCAACATGGTTTTCTACAAATTCGGCTATTATTTTTGAGTTACGTCGTTTCTGAAACAAAAACAAGCATAATTGGTAACGATGTTTTGTTTTTTATACGCTTAAATTGCCCTCAACTTTTCTTCTGCCCCACTGCCTTACCGTTGCTCCGGCGTACCCGTCTTTCAGTCCTTTTTTGCTACTTTTCCTTGATCGCACGATCTGGAATAAGTCACGTCACTATAAGCTTGATTTGGTGTGCGCTGCACACCTAGAGCATAGGTCTCTGGTATTGAAGAATGTGAGGATTACTGGCGTTTGAAATACGTAAAAACTAGTATTTACCTAAAAACAAGTTTTGAAAAATCAAATCCATGCGGCATGTGTTAGCAACCTTATAATAGCAAAAATCATCTAGTTATACAGCATTTTAATTTTTGTAATTTTACTATTTGGATGCCCCTTGGCTTGGATGCCCGGGTCCGTCGCCCCGTTTGCCCCCCCCCCTTCTGCATGCCACTGAATATACGTAAGAAAATTATGCAAAAAGAACAAGCTTCACAATATTTTTTTGTTTTCTCTAAATAAGTTTAACGAAATAGCACGTAGTAGAAATTTCAATTTTACAACTTCTGTGACGTAATGAGTGGTTAAAAGACATTTCTGTTTTCTCAGATAACACAAATCTTAAGTTTCAGAAAAAACTGTTGTTGATTCGACAGTTATGGCTTATTTAGTTTGAATTAACTCAGTGTATGTGGTAAATCTATACTACAAGACCTCAGGCTGTATTCAGCAAAAGAGAACAGCAGTGAGCAGAGCCACGGTCAAGTCAGTTTGTTTGATATGGTGGTTTGTTGTTGGCGCTTTATAACTACAATGGTCTTGTAGCGCCATGACTGAATTTCCACAATTTCAGGTTGCAATTCACTTGTTTTTTTTGTTGTTGTTCTGGGTGAGTTCCCTGCAGCTCTTCCGTACACCGTGCGTCTCGTAAGAAGGCTGCAGTACCAATTTACAAGGTCGTGGTAAGACCCGGCCGAGAGTCGAACTCTCGACCTACCAGCACCGAAGCCTACGCGCCTACCACTAGAACACGAGCTGGTGCTGAAGTCAGAATGACAATGACGAACACGAAAGTAAGGACGCAAACCAAGGAATGCACAGCAAGCAATCAACGCGCGCAACTGTTACG
>JGI24159J19872_10004480_pt1 | contig 17812 bp, 9 predicted proteins | sample Ectturendosymbi4_FD_19872 | JGI IMG/M metagenome (IMG submission 19872) | reverse complement strand
AAAATCTGCGTTGCAAACGACGTTATGCGACAATAGGTGTGGAGTAAAAACACTCATGAATATAGTTCGTGTCTTTGCACCGTTAGTTCTCTTCGCTCCTGCTCTGACCGACTCATTAAGTGCCGCGTTTTTCCCGTAACCAATAATTCCCGTTGGAGCTGTCCTCGTTTATGAATACTTGCCCGCATCACGAAATCCGAAACCGCCATCCGCTCCGATCGCTGCTTCGCAATTCTTCAAACGCAGGTCTTGGCATGCTGCATTGCCAGCATTGTTGCACAGCGAGATTTACCAACGTGAGCTCGGTTACCGTTGCCGTCGCGAACGGAAGTCTTTCAAGCCCTGCCTTGCAATGTCGTGTTTGGCGATGTTATTCCTTTTTGTGTCAACGTAGGGCAGAGGAATATGAATGACCACCCTTAGAAAATGGCTGTCTTTTACATTGTATGTTGCTTCTTAGAGTCGCTATTTGCAAGAGGTCTGATTGCCAGCCTGAATGACGTCTGTCGCACAAAAGTCGACTATACTGAATAAAGCTATCCTCTATTATTATTCGTTATGCACGTGTATCACCGAGCAAATTTATTAGTGCTTAAATATGGACGCAGAACTTTTTCCTGTTGCATGAAGTAATGACCCTCTAGCTCAACTGCCTTACACAAACAAGAGCTTCACAAACCTTTTTTGACACTGTCCGCGTGATGCAACGTTTTTTGGCCATTGCGCCTTGTTCTTGCAGTTTCCTTATGACGTCGCATTGGTTACATGATAACGGTGATCTCAACTTGCGACGTGTGGACAACTGCGACACTGTTGTGTAAGCCGTCATCTTAGTGCCACCAAGCGCGTTATCGAACCGTCGTGTACGTTCTTGGTGCCTATCACTTGAATGTGCGTTCTGCCGTTCTTTTGCGTCATCTCCCCAACCGCGCACTCGAAAAGGCGAGCTTCGTGGTTTCGGGTTCTCAAGGCCCCTGACGATGCGGGCATGGGCTCTGATGCGTGCGGCTTGTGTGTGTGTTCATTCAGGAGCCTGTCCGATGACGTAATGATCCGGGACCTGGAATGCCGGGTCAAAGCGAAGGAAGGCGAGCTCCAGCTGCTCCGACGCAGTTTCGAAGACAACGAGAAGGCGCTTCACATGGTGCGTTCGGCTCGCGGTGCGCGTTGTAGCACGCGCGGTGGTTGTTTGCTTCGAATCCGCAGCGACTGCACCATGTCCGCCGTTTGATAGCGATTGCTCATCATTCTAGTTCCGTGCGTTCCTTTAACCATGTAGTGGCTTAGGCAAGCGCCTGAAACTGGCTTTGCACGATAACCCGCAACACAATGCATTGACTTTAGATTAAGGCGTGATTCATGCATGTGGTCGAGATTACCTGCAGGAAATATAGTATTTATCCGATGTTTTTCGCTGCTGCAATGTGAAAAGAAAACTTTAAATCATGATCGAACACGCAGCGAGCAGCGACGTTTCCGACAGAACAATAGTTCGCGACTGTGAACACATCTCCTCACAAATAGTCCGGAGATAACGGACTTAACACTCCAGGGGTTTGACGTTAAACAACACCTGCGCTGTGAAAAGGAAAAGATTGCAAATACGCGATGCCATAATCCCGTGAGGTTTTGTATTTTGCCGGATTCAGTCAGCCTACAATGAGGCCAGATTGCCCGCGGTATGCAGTGACGTTTCATTGAATGCGTCTTTCAAAAGTAGGACGCCTTTAAGAGCGACAGCCCGATTCCGGAGAGGAATACAGCCGCCTAATCAAAACCGGCGGCAACAGAAAAGCTTTGCCGCTTTAAAGCAAGTTTGCTTGTCCAGCAGCCACGACTGACTATAAACCGATTTGTTCCGTCTCCGTGCGGGCGGTGCGACATCGCCACATTTAAATCCGTTTTCCATTTCGATGTGACTGAAAAGACATAATCGAAGGTCGTAAATAATTCATGTCGGTCGCCGTCAATTTTCATCAGTTCGCCTCGTTCGGGTGACAGAGCGACGCGGAAAAGAATTATTTTCTTCGCAGCAAACGGGAGAATTGCAAAGTTGTGTTCGGCAATTAGAACAACACTGACCACGTGATTTAACAGACCCGACTGTCACGTGCAGTTTCTCCCGATTATTTGAAATGATCGACGGGCGTTCATAATCCCATCTTCACTTTCAAATATGAGTAATAGAAGGTAGATTACTGATGCAAGGTCAGATGCATTTTACTGGATGTGTTGTGACTGCCGATGGCTAAGTATACAAAAAAGGCTTAGAAAATGAGATGAGGATTGTCAAGCTTCTCGGCCGTAAAGCACACAGTGCAAGCTTTTGTTTTCCCACGCTGAGTGGATTTCCAGGAAAACACCTGAAGTGTTAATAAGAAAAAAGTCGTTTCCTCACCAATAAAATGTACTGCAGCAACTGCCCAATATTCAATTTGTCAACCTTACGCATAACGAACACATTTTTTTTCTATTTGACTAAAGACTGACGATGTGTCACATACAAAACTAGTTTCCTTAACGCAATAAATTGCGATTTTACAGGACTGATGATGCGTTAGAAAACGCGAAACTAGTTTCCCCGTCTGAACTGTGACTGATTTACTTGCCGCCATCTTTGTTGCCTATAACTATGAAAAATAGATACCCTTTCAAGTTTTAATCGTCGCAGAAGAATGAAAGCAGAAGGCAGGCAGATTCCTCAGAAGCTTGCCGCAAGGCTAAAGTTTGTTTGTTGATTCGCTTGGTGTGGGTCACTTGCTGTGATTTTACCATTATTGCTGCATTTTTAAGAGTTTGTTTCTTCACCGTGATACACTATTTGTCGTGACATTCTAGGCATGTATTGCCGCACCAAAATGTCTGCTTTTTAACTGATCTTTACCTTTTAACTTAGTTATTCTGTGCTTATGATATAGCGCAGTTATTGGAAAAGAGTTTGCGTGGCATTATTAAAAAGGCGTGTCATTATTTGCTTTCATCTTCTGCTGCCTTCCTCGCGAAACCGTAGATCCTGGTGATTTCGTGCGCTTACTCGTGTAAAATGAAATTACGTTGATCTTAATTTAGGTTAATTACGTTTCGCTTGCCGAGTGTACGCCTGTGTAGAGAATTGCGTCGATGCTCTTTCCTCTCATTATGCAGGTGTACGAAGACAGACACAAGTCCCACGAAACCGAGATAATGGAATTGAAGCAGAAATATTCATACCAGCTTCGAGCACAGGTTAGTTTCGAGCGGTTCCGCTCAGCTGCTATCGAATGGCTTTGACGTGACCACTAATGAGATTATTCAGCCCATGTTCTGTGTTTTTGCCCATGCCTTGAGTTGCTCTTTCTGCTTCGAGGCGAAACGCTACTCTTAACACAGTTCTTGGTATGGTTGCGAAATAACCAGTCTGCCTAGCGGATGAATAGCCGGTGATGTACCATTTCATTGTTGGTGTTTTGATGTAATAATATGACTAATCAAGAGCGAGTGCTCGCCGTCACCCGAGAGGAATGTATGCTCGCAACAGAAGATAGTGAAAGGCAAAAAGGTATCAGACTTCCTGGTGATGTATTCCGAGGTAGCTTTTGTGGATCAGTTTCCATCTACACAGTAGGCTCATGAGGTGTTTTATTGCCCCCCGTACAGTTTTGAAACAAGTACGAAACACGTGAGTTAATGCGTAAACGTCCTTGTTATGAAATGTATACGCGACGAATGTTAATGGACTATGATTCTATGTAGTTCTACCAGTCATTGAAATTTTCACCACAACTTCATTTGCCCTTCGTTGTAAGCATTAGGCCAACAGCTATTTTCGAAAGAGATGTTAGTGGCGAAAACGTGTAGTCGATAATAGCGACAGCTGTGTTTGGTCGTAAGTCTTATAAACCGTGGCGGACGTCGCTATTGCTTATGGACGTCTAAGGGTAAAACAGAAAGTTTAATGCCTTAATGTGCAGGTTTAAGAGTTTCTTTTACCAAAATATGTGCTTAACTCTTCGCAATCGGGCCCTGTTCCCGTGCTCAGGTGAAACTTTTCTCCTTCTTTGATTTTTTCTAATGAGAAAAAGCGCACATATCACAGAAATTCGCAGCAGAAGGTTGGAAATGCGACTATTGCTTTCTAAGTAATTTTTAATCTTCGCTTTGCGCCACCTGACCGGTGTGAATCTAGGGCAGATGTCGTCCAGCCCGTAACTAGAGGGAGCGCACGGGGGCCTTCGCCCTCCCTGAAAAAAATTTCGGCTGCCTGGAATGTGTTGGATATAGTTTAAAATTAATGGACATAGTTTAAAAATTTTGGGTCCCTCTCATAAAAATCTTCGCCCCTCCTAGTGTCCCAAGCTGGTTACGGGCCTGGATGTCGTTCAACATTGCTCGCCACTCTTCCTCTCTGGTGACGTCCGTTCGGAAGTTATCACGCCTTGCGTCTTCGGGGCTCGAGTGTCTGATATGCTACGCTTAGCTAGCCGCTGTTTTCGCGCCGCTTCATTAACTTTACTAATTCTTTTACTAACATTTGATCGTCGGCCGCTAACCGCAGGCACGCCGGGCCCAAAAAGAGCAGGAACGCATCGACCGCCAGTGCCAGATATCACAGGAAGAAAACAGACAGCTTCTGCGAACAAATATTGAGGTATCGCTTGCATGTGACTTGGCCTTGATCTTTTGCTCGTTGCTAACTGCTTGTTGCAACAGTAGTGGGGTATTCTGACCTTGTACTTGCGAGTGTGCAATGACGTTTCTGTGTTTGTAGTCGTTGCTGAAAGGGTACGTGGGAATGTATGAAAACACAACGCTCGAAACAAAAGGGCATTCATCAGTTGACTGAGACGATTGACCTTGGTCGACGTGGCATTTTGAAACGAACCGGGTAACACCAGGCGTATGTCTCAAGTGTGTGTACCAGTGCTAGCTCTGAGCAGAGCTCATTGCAAAGAAGCCGCAAACCAAGAACTTGTTTTCAAATTTGTCCGGGTACAAAGCAGTTCGTGATATTCATGCCTACAAAAATTGCTTATGAATATAAGCAAATGCGAAGCCTTCAGCAACCACCGTATGGGTTTTGGCAAACAACAGTGTTAAGATTCAGCGGAGATGAGATGGCTATCTTGTCCGCCTAATGTTGCTCCGCCATGTCGACCGTGTGCGCAACAATCGACGCACATGTACATCGGTCGAAAACGCGCTTTCCTTAAGTGACCCGTCTCAGCCAAGTTCGAGCCCTGCGTGTTCATCGAAAATACCAGCGCATCCAGCTGCACGTCTGGTAATCCTGCACGATAAATAGGAGAGGGCTCGCCGTTTCGTAACGATATCGCGTACGATAACAACTGCAGTCTTAAGTGGACGGCGTATACTTATTGTGCACACCACCTGCCGATTTTGTTTTGGAAGACATGGCCATATCTTCCCCTTAATTCGGTGTTTGTTTACACAGCACCGGTATAACGTGCGGCTGAACTTTGCTCATGCGCTGTGTGCGCCTCAGCTATTGCGGCGCAGTGGTGTCTCCGCTGCACCGGGACAAATTAGTCAAATGCAAATTCGACGTTTTTTGCGTATACCCATTTATAATTATGAAATTATTTGAAAGCCCAACTGTTTTACGCCACCAAGTCCGTTGGTAAAATCGGTTACGGAAACAGCAGCAGGATTTGATAAAAATGTAAAACGTGACTTGCAGCTGCGAACCCAAGAATTACAGCTTAAACGGCAAAACGGGGGAATAGCTAATACGCTTAAGAGCACCCGCTGTTACACTTGGATAAAATTTTAGCGAAGTTGCTTTCACCGACCTGCTTTGATGATACTGTTAGCGATGTACGCATTGCTGAAGTCTTTCAAGACTGCAGTGTGCGAAATCACCATGCAACGTCTGTTGACCTTGCTGGACGTGTTGCACATGCAACTTCATTGAACCTTTTGGCTTACATACGTGAGAATGCTCAACTAAAATCCATGCAATACAGCGTGCACTGCCCGCATTCTGTTTGCTTTAACCGTTTAGAGGACGTAATTTAATCCCGTTTTAAACTGGGGATGTTTAGCGTCCGTTTATACTAGGGTGACCCTACTAATTTCGGAGCGAATTTCCTGCTGATCCAACGAATTGATGTCAATCACTCTCTATCTTTCTATGCCTCTTGTTTTGCAAGCCTCCGCTAGCATGGTTCCCTGTCAAACGTTTCAACTCAAAACATGCAACTTGCGATGCAGGCTTAAAGGGGTAATATGAAAAACTTTTGGTAACTTCATCTCGACCGTATTTTTTTGTAAATAGAGTGTGGAATGAATAAATATAAAACCTTGGAGTTTAGAAACTGTGCAACCAATGGGCGAACAACGTTACTGTGCATTTTTGGACATTATGTTCGTCTTCCTAAACATTTGTTGCCCTTGGCAGTTAATGGACGTACCCAGGTAATGGGCTTAAGAGTAAGAACAAACCTTTTTGTCTGAGAGTGGGTTCAAGACTTAAACGTCCTCCTTACAATTTTAAGCCAAACTGTTGTTACCAGCTCGAAGACCGAATCAAGTCAGTTACGGACGCCTTCGAAGAGCAAGCGCGACAGAGCCATGATGTCGCAGAACTGAGAGCCCGGCTTGAAGAAAACGAATCTGTGATGCAGCAGAAGCACGGCGAAATATCCCATCTCAAGCATCAGCTCAAAGAGCGTCAGATCGAGGTGACGCAACGTACCGGTGACGTCATCGCGCTGCGAAACCGCAATCGCGAACTTCAAGCGCGCCTGCGCGAACGAGACGTGGACACTGCGGAACTCAGCGCGAAGCTCGAAGAAAAAGACCAAAAAATGGCGGATTTGGGAAAGCGCTTGCGAGAAGCGGAATACTCGCTCGGCAATTTGTCCATTTCCGGTGAGCGGCAGAAGGACCTGGACAGTGATCCGCGCGAAGACCTCGGCTATTCGGCTTCGGTGGAGCGCGGAAGGGACGGGAGTTCCGCTGGCGCCTGTTTGGCCGGTCTCAGTCGCGACGAGTTGCTGCGCAGGCTCGAAGAACTCGAGCTGCGCTTCGAGGAACAAGGCCGAGAATTCGAAAAAGAGCGACGCCGGTGGGCGGAAGAAAAAAACAAAGTGATAAGGTTTGTGGTTTGTTTTTTTCTCGTGCCGCAACATCGCGAAGTTAATATGACCCACAGCGTGCGTCAGCTGATACGGCAATGCAGCGAACAGAGCCAAACGAAACGCTTAAAGAAGTCCAGTTGTTTACACCGAAGACGTTGAAAGCGGCGCCGCTGTTTACCGCCCTGGTTAGATTGCTGTCGCTGATCTAATTTCTTTAAGGCGACTGGTGAACTGGGTTTTTGCTGCGGATCTCCGCTGTTGCATGATCGGATCTTGAAGAGGTTGTGTTTTAAGGGCTACTTACAAAACTCTGCGCAAAATTATTCCCGAGCGTTTATCAGGATGATCATTTGCGTATGCGTTTTCTTGTAGACCTGTGTGTGCCCAGGTTTTATGTATTTGCTTGCCCAAAATGCTGTCAAATTAACTTTTTTCTGGTTATCTGGTTAGATTCAAGACTTAGTTGAGCAACTGTCTGTGTTGGCTGTTCAGTACTCAAAACACCACATAAGGCAGTTGGTTAGATCTTTTTACTTTTTATATTTTACTTTTGAACACACCTATGCAGAAAAAGCAGTGAAGATTCTTTGTTGTCCATGTAGCCAACTATACATATATGCATACAATGACGCGTTCACAATTATGTGTGCCCGAATAACAACCTGGTTACCTCTGGACTACCTCTGATTATAACCACTGTGTCCTCTGAGGTGCGCAATTGCGAGGTACCACCAGACAATTTGCGAAAGGCTGTCTCATTCTCGAGCACTATCAACATTCTAAATTTCATACGGTATATATATAGATTTCGCAAAGCCCTTTTAACGCTAGGAACGCTTCACTGTTTGTGTGTCTACATGGTTGCGCGGTTGCATGCGCTTCGTGCGCAACATAATTGTTTGCCCAGTGTAGAATTTTCTTAGAGGGAACACTGCTGATAACCCAATTTCGTCAGGCTGTTATGATACAAGTAGACAATAGACTAAAGTGTTGATATTATACTTGGTTGATCGAACATGTTGCGTTGCGCTTCCAGAGGTTTCGAAGATGTTTTTGGTGTTTCACAAATCGACGAATTAACTTTCAGAGAATAAACTTGAGTGCACTGCGATAGTTAATGAAATCAATGCTGTCCGTTGCACATTTCCTGGACTTATGTGTTACCGTAGCAACGGACGGCTGGGAGATGTTTTGGAGCTCATTTGTTAGCCGCTCATCTTGAAACAGATTTAATATATTTCGGCTGCGCGGAAAGACTTGAACGCAGTAGAGTAAGTTTGTTTCTTTCTTTCATTTTACCAGGTATCAAAAGCAGCTGCAAATGAATTACGTCCAAATTTGCAAACGTTCCCAAGCGCTGGGAGAGGAAGTGGAGGCTTTGACTGCACAGCTGCACGGCACCACTGTGAGTCCGGTGGAGCCTTCGTCGGTCGATCGGTCCCCACCATCATCAACTGGAAACTTAAGCTATCCGATGGAAATATGAAACTGTGCTGGTGCACTTTTTTCGAAGCGTTGTTCTGTTTGAACCTATTGCCTGCTAAGAGCAAAAAAGATGATTTATCAGACGTACGTGTTATGGCTTATATACTTTTACGTCAAGAATTTACACAGAGAGAGAACCAAAAACTTCGCCACCTCTGTGTTTGCAGAATCGTCTTTAAATCATTGTTACTGTTCTTTTATTGTTCTTGACACCATCGAGGCAACGTGTTTGGGAGTCGTTGACACGTAGCTGACTGCGTTAATGAGCCAGGTCTTCTTTTGTCAAGATCGCAGCTTTCATTCACGGTTAAAGTTGTTACGTCGAGTTGGCACTTCTCGAAACTGATGGTATAGACAAGTGTTTAATATTTGTGGTTTCATCGACATCTAAACACTCCATTGAAAAGTGTAAAACTTGTGGTAATGTCCTGGTCGGTTTCTGTGAACTACATGGATTTAACTGAAATGTCCGATTTCTTTTTTTCTAGGCCGAAAACAACGTTAATTAATGCTTAAACTTAACTGACGCCATACCAATGAAATGTTTGGTGCGTATTGGTCAGAAGCCTGCAGCAGGCGTTGTTTGTGATGAAGCATGAAATGACATTGCAGCATTCAGTGCCAAGAACTCTGCGCCGTGCTCTCAAATCCGCTCTTCCTCCTCTGTCTTCCTCATTTTTTAATTTCCAGCCTCATTTCATTTGACGCAGCGTTGCCTACCTCTCGCTACGCAGTCGACAACTCATTTGCAACGCACAAGGTTCTATTTGTTTTAGCGCTTGAGTTGCATCGACATTGTCAAGATCAAGGTCATGATCACAGCGTTGGAAGTTCAAACTTTCATTGCCGCTTTTTGCTGTTGCGTTGTTTCATCTTTGCTCGCTTTCCGTCCATCCTGGTTTGTTGTGAAAGAGGTGACGTACAAGCGTTGATGCGAAAGTTAGTATTTCTTGTCCAGAGCAGGCACGTCAAGCTACAGTTACTGGCTCATGTTTCTGAAGCTTGCAATTGTTCATGTTCTGTCAATTTCAAGGTATTCAGGGCAAGACAAGGTTTAACATGGGGGTCAGTTTAGCTCATCTTTTTTTAAGTATTTTTATAGCAGTGCACCCTGTGCGGTACGTTTCATGCTCCGCAGACTCCTTTGTTGATGATCTCATATGAAAGTTCAGTCGGTCACGCACGGGTTTAATTCTCCAACAAACCATAGCTTCGAGGTCTTTAGTGGCCGAAGAACACCAGGTGAAGAACATTGGGTTCAGCAGAAGCACATTGTTTGTTTAACATAAAAATGCCATTTGGTTTTCTTCCAACTTAGTTCATTAAACTTGACGCGCGTGAAATGAGACCGTTATTTGCCTTTCCCCTGGGATATAAAAGTTCTTGTTTGTCATACCGTTAACCATAAAACTAGAGTGCGTCAGTAAAGTCTTGCCACACCAGAATTTGAGAAAGGGAAGAACAGTCTGTGGGCCATATGATCTGGTTGCCATCCTCGTCTTTTAAGTCGTGGTTATCTTTTTGTGGTTCGTTGCCAGTCTTGCACTTCAAAACCAACTAACTTAAACAGTTAACCCATAGCTTGCGCAACTCTTTACATCTACCTTACCTGGCGCACCACGAGAAGCAACAGAGTATGTTTGAACCCCACAGAGTTCCCTTTTTGTAATAATATCTATTAGGACAGCGGAAACCAAGCCTTTTACCTCAAGACCTTCCAAATAGGCGTGAATTGTGGACAACGCAGGGTCTGGGGATGTACGTAGTAGTTTCAGCAATCTTGCATAGGAGTAAACGTTTAATTGGCTTGTTTATTCAGGAACCTGCGTTGTTCCATTCATCACTGACTGAAAGCAACGCGGTCGATGACCCTGCTTTCATTTGTGACGCCTCAGTTTTCACGTCCGTTTATCTGTAGATGACGTTGCGCCAATTACGAAGCTCCAATATCTCCTTGGCCTACTTGTAAGCGAATGCGAAAGACCTCAAACGATTGCAGCTGGTTCTTTTGATTTGCTTGTCCTCGTGCCAGGTTTCGTGTTCCACGCGATTTTGGTGTTGAGTGAGTGGCTGCGATGCATTACGCCAATGTCAAGGTCAAAACAACAAGGTGTTCGTTTTTCTTTTGACCCACATTATGTCTGTTCGCTCCACCTTGTGTATAAGCCGAGCGCAATGGCCCGTCTCTTGTGATGCTGCTTTACGATGTGCATGTCATTCTTCAGCAAAAATAAACTCGTTTCTTGACCTGTTCTGGCCCGTGATGTTTACAGTTTCAAGAACAAAGTACAGTTTCAGGCATGCCTGTTGTCCTCGTCAAGTTTACGTTCAGGAGCTTGACGCATAATCAACTAAAGTACAATAGATCGTTTGTCAAAATTCAGCATGTTGCTCTGACCTTTACATCGCACTGCAATGCGTTTTTCTGAAACTAACTTCTACCCGCGTTCTTCGGAGTCGTGATCTCGTCACTTTTAGCGCCGGCCCACTTCTAATTTTTCCGTCAGCCCTTCAGAACCCATGGTGACAGCAAATTATGTTGAAAGCTATCTGTTTTCTGCGCATTGGTTTCAACAAGTTTTGATACTTTGGATCAGGGCCCTTGAGAGGAAAAAAATGTGCTGGTACGAGACCTGTTTCGGGCCCCCTTATACATTACTACTGATTGAGAGCTTCATAAGCTTTTCAGTACTACGACTAAAAAATGATGCTTTCTTCATTATGTTACATTATAACAATTCACCACTGTAATTAGTTAATTTCAAAATGTCAAAAAATGCAGATAACACGGTTGCTCTTCGAATTTCACAAATATACATCAAATTTAACATTAGTAATAGGCTACACCAATTCTTACTTGCAAGCAATTTTTATAATTCTATAACCCTAATACAGTAATAGAAGAATTTGTTTAAAAAACTTAATCACAATTCTCACTTACTGCATGTCCAACAGGGCAAATAGAGATTTTTTTCTCAAATAAACGCCATGTATGATGATGTTAGCTTCACCATGGAATTAAAAACTATGGCTGCGTGCCATTCCGCGATGTTTGTTGAACTTTGCGAATCTGGTATTGGTATCAGGGTTGCCAGACTGGCCTTGTTTAAGCCAAATTTCAGAAAATTGGCCTCGTTTCAAGCTGGTTGGCGTATAAATTTTAGTTAGCCTTTTTTCCTTTTTTTGGCCGCATCACTAGTTTGCTGGCCTTAAAAATGTGTTTGGCCTTTTGGTTCTTTTTTGACCTTTTTTTACGCTCAAATACGTTATTATGAAGGAAAATGTTGCTATTCCATTTTTTCGGCCACACATTTGCAACGTTTTTGTGATAAATGCTATATTAGACGCCCACATTCTGATATTAGTAATATTTGAGGGTTGCTAGATTTGAAATTAAGTTTTTGCGTAATCACTGGAAATGTGTGCACTCACTGCACTGCACAGTCTCAGCGCTTGCAGACAGGTCTGCGTGGTCGCGATAGAAATGCGTTAATTACGTCGAAGTGGAAGGGCTCTTGTGATTCTGATCGTAAGTACTCCAGTGAATGAGAGAGACTTTCGAGCAGCAAGTTGCTGATGGATCAGTATGCAAACTGTGGAACTATTTTACCCAAAGTGTGCAATCTCACAAACCAGGAATAGTCAGGGAAATGTCAGTGCTTCAGTACAACGCCAAGCAAGATTTAATCTTAATTTCGAAGAATATTTTTTTTCATATTCTTGTAAATTAGATATTTTTTGTGACAAAGGATTGGCAATACCGCAAATACAGTTTGGCTTTTTTCTGGCCTTTGAATAGTCGGTTTGGCCTTCTTCTAGCCCCTCTAGGATTGTTTGGCTTTTTATTGAAATTTTCATCTGGCAACCCTGATTGGTATTCATAATTCGAACATATCGAAAGCTCACGCATACAGGCCTGTATAGCAATTGGTCCAGTTTCTTTCCGTGTTCATGGAGTAAAATCTACCAGCAACGAGTTTGAAATACCTAGCAATATTTTGATCCACGTTTTAATGTTTCTCTATCTATGCAATTGTGACATAACTGTTTTAAACTGTTCCAAAGAGAAAAAAACTGATATTGTGCTGTTGTGCAATGAGCTAACTCAAGCTTACAGTAGAATGCGAAATTTTCAGCAACGTACGTAAGAAGTTGTAAGCTGGTATGTTTTTTCAAATGTATTTTTTAAGCACGAAGGTTCTTCGAAACCGCACCAAAGATTTTTTCTTGTGCTTCACGTCGGTTCAAACGTTATGCAATGGCGCCACATTGTATTTCTGGGACACCTTAGTTTTAACCAACTACACTTAAAAGACAAGAGCTAAGTCCTACTTAAGTGCCGTTAATATATACTTTTGGCGTTTGCACCACACCCAATCACGATATTTCAGTTGACAGTTCTATTTGTCTGTGAAAATCACAAGACGCTGCTCTTTGCAAGTGTACTGTGAAATCTCTAATCGAAATATGGTATCTTGCTTTCGACCAGCGGTTCACAAATCATTTTGCAGTAAATGTGTGCACAAGAAAACTTCGCACTTGTACACGACAATTGTGCCGCCGGCAGTAGGGCAGAGGTCCGCAAACACCTGACCGCGGCCCGGTGCTGGTCCGTGAAGAAATTGTTACCGGACCGTGCCGAAGCCGAACCAAGGCAAAATTGGACCGAAAGCGACTGGAACGGCTGGCACAAGGAACACAAATACGGGTGCCATTGACTACCATAATCCCTACAAGTCGGAGCATCTTATCGCGGCAAAGCAAGGCCAGATCTCTCACTGAATGAGTGCCATGATGACGTACGAGTTGTAATAAATCTGCTTGTGCCAAACATTCATTATTTTATCGAGGGGCAGTCCGCAAAATAATGCCAGGATGAAACCGGTGCGCAGTACGAAAACGTTTGCCGGCCCCTGGTCAGGGCCGGATTAAGGGGGGCAATTGTCCCATCCCCCCCGCTCCAAGGGGCCCCCGTGATGACAATTATTTGTTTTAAATAAAATACTCGTTTGAAAATTGCCGCGATACAAATCTGCCGATGTTGCATTAAGTAGCATTTATTGATATCTCTGCAAGTTTGACTTTCTGCCAGTTTTAGTAATCACTACTGAATATAAATATTTTAGGTTTTGTTCAATCCAAATATATGTTACTTTTGCTTGTAAATTTTTCCTAATAATCGTCCATTTGGAATGGGTATGATTATCTACTCGTGCACCACGCATAATGCACACACGCCACGTAAACGACAATGTTTGCGTGCTAAAGATAGTCCTGTTGTGTTTGCTGTTTAGCGGGGTTGCCAACCCGTCTTCGCCAAAAAAAGCCGGAACTTGTCCCCAAAAAGTCAAATAGCGTTCTTACGACATTTTCACACAGTGGCGTAACTAGAGGTTTGAGCCAAGGGGCGAAGATAGCTGAAGGGGGCCCATTGCTGACCGTAGGGGAGCCACTAGCCAACACTCAGAAAAAAGTTAAGAAATGATAGTGAATCCGGATATCTTGGAGGTCTACTCCAGCTAAAAGAAAACAAAATCCCCCCGAAAAACACAATAAAACAACCACCTACTGCAAACCAAAAGAATACTAATATCAAAATGTCAACTAATGGGGGCCCAGTTTTTACATTTAGCTTGTCAGGGAGGGGACGGTTATCCCTATTGCCCCCCCGTCAGTTGCGCCACTGTATACACACAAAACATGCATACAGGGGCGCAGGCTCGTAACCAGTTTGGGACACCAGGAGGGGCGAAGAGTTTTCCGAGAGGGACCCAAATTTTTTGAACTATGTCCAATAGTTTTAAATTATGTCCAACACATTTTTCCAGGGCGGGCGAATAATTTTCTTTTCCCCTGCGCCCCCCTGGTTACGGGCCTGCAGGGGTGTAACGAGGTTAGATGGCTCCCGGGGCAAGAAGCAAGTTTGGAGCCCCCATGTTCGAACCTAAGGTCTTTCGAAAGAAAATGTGCTGTATTGAAGAAAGTACTTGTGACATTGTTGGGGCTTTTCGGCGCCCCCGACAGTGATTCGACACGCGGGAAAGTATTCCCCCTTGCCTACCCCTCGTTCTGCCTCTTTCATGCATAACCAAACGCAAAATAGATAAAAAAACTCGTCAGAAATATCGATATATTATAATTCCAATCTTTAAAACCATTTTCTTTCCCCGTGATTACACTGTCGCACATTTGTGTTTTATAAAATACATCGAAAATTTTCAAGGCAACAGTAAAATCTTTGCAATATTCTTTGTACCCTGCATGGTCATAGACTCTCGTCAGAAGTGATTTGTAATAAATCTGCAGCTCAGCCAATGTTTTGCCAGAATCAAGCTTTTCCTACTGAAAAAAGCCAGATTTTGTCTAGCTTTTTTTGATTTAAAAAAAAGCCAGAATTTCAACATCTCGCTTCAATAAGCCAAATTGGCAACACGGCTGTTTTGTATCAATGATCCCGTAACTTCTTGTGCCATCTGGAGGTAGCCGCAGCCGAACTGCGACCCTTTGTTTCGTCATAAAAGGTAACGTATGGTGGAAACGCACTTTTCTTGCGATGGTTACTATAGTTGTGTTACATCACAAACATATGAAGCCAGTCAAACCATTTGCACGACATGTTATTGCGTGGTCCTGAAAACGTTTTGATCAGTCCACCTGTAGTACAAACGAGATTGCAGTGTTTAGCTAGCGTGATGCCGAAATCTGTGATGCCATCAGCTCAGCAGCTAAGTAAGTGCAAAGTTTCTAAGGAAAAGAAGCGCAAGGACCTGGCAGCGTCAGCTAAACCGCCGCGACTGAATCGCTTTTTGCAGAACTTTCAAGCAGCAACGTTAAAGCAGTATCGTCAACCAGAACACCTGAAAATGTAAGTGAAAATCACGACATAAGCTTCGAAGCAGCTTTCACACCCACCGTAGCTGGCCATATTGACATTTTATTTTTCCGGTGTTTTTGTTTGTAATCGCTGGCTTCTGGTTATTGTTCGGGCGAATGTTGTTTCTTGCCAAGTCACTCTCTGGTCTGTGAAATATTTTTTCTTATTATAAAACTCTAGTGTTTACAGTATATCATAAACTCTCGCAGCTAAGTGTATGTGCAGTTGAGAAAGCACATTCTCGACTACCGGAAAAAGTAAACGAGAACATTGCGAATCAGCGAAAACTTAATTTTACAAACGATGACGTCATGAATTACGTCATATGGGCCATGCAGTGAAAGTTGCCCCTGGCCTCCCTACCCTTTAATCCCGCTCTGCCCCTGGTGTTGGGAAATTGCCATTAAAGGTTACTCTGAGTCTATTGCTGCTTAGACTTGTGTACAAGTCAGAGTCCCTTCGATCCTAATGGTTCGAGTCCGAATGTGAACCGCGGGATTAGGGTGCAAGTCCGAGTCTATGATTTTGATACGAGTCCAAAACTAAGTACAGAAAATAAATCGCAATTGAATACTCTAATAAAACACTCACCTTCTAGAAATTAAAGTTAATGCAATTTTGCTTCACCAGTCACCTTCGTAGGCCTTCCCATTTTTTTACAAAAAATAAAGAGCACATGTCGAGTGGTGTTGCAGCCTCAATTTTGTTCTTAATGGGCTACTAATCTCCAACGTTTTCTGTCTCAATCACGAATCTTTTGAAGTAAGCGAACCATTCCTCTCTCACACCTTGTAACTTGGTTGCAGTTAGAGCCGTATCATCCGCCCTCCACACACCCCAATTGAGTCACAGCTCATAGGGGGCCCGAAAATTCAGTCCCGTCGCCACGGGGACTTACGTGGGCTCGGCCCCACAAACATAGCTTCAACGCCCCAAATTGAAATATGAAACACTAGAAACCAATGAAGTTTTCATCAATCCGTATTCTTTTCTGTCCTGTATTTTATAGACAGAACATTACCTTCCGCTATTACCTAGAATAACACCGCCAGATCATTTTTGATATGTTTGTGACGTGAGGTAATAAAGGTGTATTTGAGGCTTGAGCGCAAAGCGTCAGCATTCATTGCTTAGAGTGTTAAACCAAGGTTGCCAGGTTGGCCATTCCATGACCAATTTCGAAAAACTTGGCCATTTTTTAAGTGCTCTGGCTACAAAAAACACAATTGGCCATTGTGTAAAATTTGGCCATTTTTTGACCATTTTGTCACTTTGTCCCCGTAAAATGAAATTTTAATTGAATATTTTGTCTTTTTTGTACGGACTTCATGTTACTTTTGCACAGTAAAACACCAGAACCGTCGTCAGGAAGTCTTCAATAGAGAGGCTTTGCGTTTATGCACGAGGGCTTGACATTCTGAAAATGATAAAACTGCATTGATTTAAAGTGTTTTCTATTTCAACTGCGGGGGTTTGGAGATTTGTGTGGGGGGGCGCTAAGCCCACCAAAGCACCCCTACCGTGGCGACGGGACTGAGTAACACCATGATACTTCTACCACGTGTTGCTTTGAAGTGTATAGTAATGATTTAGCCACTGAAGTCAGTAGATTTTGTTAAGTATTTCAGTCAGTGATAGTCCTATGGTTACCACTGGTAGCTGGTACACTTGTATCTGAAGACTGTTGCACTCAGTTGTGTGACTGATAATGTTACAGAAGCATCTTGCATTGTTGGATAATTTTACTGTTAGAAGTTTCTCATCACATTTACAGTAACACCATAATGCAGCCCTTCAACCTTGTATGCTTTGAAGTGAGTAGTACTTATTTAGCCCTTGCAGTCAGTAAGTTTTGTACAAGTGCTTCAATCAGACCTGTCATATGACTCAGTGTTTGTTCTCAAGTGTTCCTACCTTTTTTTTCATATATGTGGATTTAATGATAGTTTTCAGCATGTAAATGTGATTATCAAGTTAATGCAGTACATGGATTTCGACTCTTGTTTGTATATTTGAAGCACAAATCAAAAGAAATCTAACAATCAGTGTTATTGCATTGAAAAGTTGATTTCAAACTGTTCAACACAGATGGGTCAGATTTGAAGCATTTATCTACTTCTTCTTTCGTTTGAGCAAGTTCTTCTTTTATCCACTGCTTGGCCGGGCTAGATTTCGGGGCAGGTGTTGAGCAGCCATTCGGTTGTTTCATCGCCCAGAACCGTCAGGCCGTGCAGTCCGTGGGGAGGTCGATGGATTGGACACTGGAGGACGATATGGTCGACGGTTTGTTCTTCTGCGCCACACTCACAGGCCGCAGAGGAGGCCATACCCCATTTGTACAAGCAGGAGCGGAAACGTCCGACACCGGTGCGGA
>JGI24159J19872_10004479_pt1 | contig 17812 bp, 9 predicted proteins | sample Ectturendosymbi4_FD_19872 | JGI IMG/M metagenome (IMG submission 19872) | reverse complement strand
CATTTCTATCAGAAGAACATTCTTAAAAGAATTGGCAAATGCATATTGAATTAGTGAAAATGATTTAAAACATGAAATACGAATTTGCTTTCGAAGCGAAGAATTTGCTTCGGAAAAGAGTCGCAGCTGCCCACATCGTTCGAATAATTTGTTTCGTTTAAAGCTCCTTTCAAAACAGCGTTTGATTGTTTATACAGGTTGCTACTAATAGCTGCAACTCTTCTCGTCACCAACTCTTCACGTCACCAACTCTTCATGCGAGAGAAGTTTTAAAAAAATGAAATTAGTGAAAACATTTCTCAGAAAATCCATGACCAGTGAAAGATTGAGTAGCAATGCTCTACTTTCAACTGAAAGGGTCCAGGCTGAAAAATAGATTTGGCTAGCTTCGTTGATGAATTTGACAGTCGACATGATAGGATTAAGTTACATTGAGTTGATGTTGATATGAAATTCTGACGTAGACTGTGCAGGGATTTGTGTGAGAATCATATTGCTCATTGTCTATTTGTCTAATTGTTTCTTTTAGTTTATTTGAGGTATAGTGCGTGTTTCCCTTACGACAAAATAATCATAAATCAGTGGTTCTCAACCTTTTTTGCCCATGGACCATCTTTTAAGAAAGTATCCGATGGGCCACTTTGCTATGCAAACACCTCATGAACAACTAGTTGAAAGTGTATTGCACATAGGTCAGTGAGCGTTTTATCAAAGATTTGTGGAACTTTCTGTAGATAGGTGGACCACCTGGACCCCGTTGAGAATCACTGTTTCAAAGTAACACAGGGTTTAAAAGTCAGTTTTTGAGGAGGATCAGAAAATTTAGTGTGAATATTAAAATGAACGACTGTTTGGGAATATTCTGATGAGCAAGTTTTATGCCTGCTATTACATATTAGGTACACGTCAAAAACACCGATACACACATTCTTATTTGCGGTGGCTATGCTACTTTACGTGCGACTGGTCGGCGGGTGCCGAAACTTCGCTGTTGTTAACGGCATATAGAACAATGAAAAGTCCTTACCTTATCCACGCTGCAGATGGGTATTACACTTTTGATAGTAGTTGCATAACACTGTTATTGATACATCACAATCACAAAGTGTTCGTAAGCTACCACAAAAAGGGAGTGTCACTAATCTGTTGGCAGATGGTTCATTTGAAAAAAACTTTCTTTGTAGTGAGAATAGTTTGACGAAAATATTTGACTATCAACAGCCTACTTGCCTCTGTGTCAGGATGGCATTCATCGATCGTACCATTTCGTCTGTTTTAGTTCATGTGGGGTCGGCAGCAGCACAATTGTGTACGGGAAATGGTGTTTCGTTTTACATGTGTGAGTGTAATGCTGTGGAAGTTCTACTGTATGTTTAGCAAAGAATATTCGACATAGCAATGCAAGTGTGCGATTGCATGTAGTGGTGCTTAGGTGTCTCTAGTGAACGATAACGCTCGGTCAAATTTAATGATATTCAGTCCCGTCGCCACGTGGAGGGGCTTTGGTGGGTGTATCCCCCCAAACAAAGATCCAAGCCCACCTAACTGGAAATATGAAACGCTGTAAATCAGTGCAGTTTTTGACAATTTATAGAATGTGAAGCACCTCTGCACGAACGTAAAGCCCCCTGTTGAAAACTTTCTGGCGACGGTTCTGAAGATATCCACAAGCATATGTTGGGTTTGATACTTTTATGGGGTTAATCATGGCAAATTAATCTTCAATACAATGGAGAGTCACCATGTAGGATAGACATTTATGTTGGACCCCCTACTTTTTTCCTTGGCCCCGCAGTGGCTCCCCCCATTTTTTAAATTCTAGAATCGCCACTGGTCGTGTTGAATGCTGTATTATATGAAACGAGCTGAAATCTTTCTGAGCCTTCTCAGGTTAATAACTCAAACAGCTTTTCCTGAACGCTCAAAGCATCTGCCGTGTGGCATGATAATAATGAGAGCAATTTTTTGCTCCTAGATTACGAATGTACACCCGTTTAATTATTGATGCATAAGGCTATCCCAACAGCAGTCAGGTTGTAATTTTAGCACAAACGCAGTGTAAATTAATTGGAAATTTAAGCTTTAACCCAAACGACAACGATTCCTCACCAACCAAGGATAGTGGTTTCCTCACCAACCAAGGATAGAGTTTTTAATATCTTGATCGAGCCAAAGCCACATTTGACGCAACTCATCTCGCAATTACTCTTTTGTTTTCAGAAGCGCACAAACATGTGGTGTCAGCGCTCACTGATAGCAAGCCATTAGCCTGAGTATACAGTATGCAAGTTTCAAAATATATTCTGACCTAAGCTTACCAGTGGCGTGCGCAGAAAATTTTCATGGGGGGTTTCATTCAGTCTCACTTGGTGGTCATTTGTATTTGGAGTGCGCTGTTCGTGACGTCATATATATGCTTCCAAACCAACGTTTTGGCGACGTTTGTTGACACAATATGTATATTCTTCTTCACGCACTCTCCTTATTTTTTATGGCACTGCACTGAATATATACCAGTGGTTCTCAAACGTTTCACTGAAGTGAGCAATTCCAGAGTTACGACTTTGTTATAGAGAGCCGCACTAAAGAAATCTTAGCACATGTCAATTGCCCCGTTTTGTTTTATAGCAGAACGAAGTCTGTTACACAAAACATTAGAGGTTTTATCGAAAAACTGCTGAGGGCCGCGCGAAGGGTGCTTGGGAGCCACATGCGGCTCTCAGAACAGTGGCTGAGAAACACTAATATAAACTATCAGCGCTCCAACTTAGGATATCGGAGGAAAATACACTCAACGCTACGACACAGCAGTTCATAACTGCAAAAATATCAGGCTGCGCGGTGAAACAGGGGAGTAAAACACACTCATCATTGCGTCAATTTACAACTACAAAATGAGGCTGCGCTAATGTCTTGTCGAATACGAACAGTCGGGCATAGAAAATATGTGGCTGGACTGGCTGGCGCACACCCCGGTTTGCACGATCGAATCTTGTTAAACTACACAAGTATTAAGAAAGCGTATAAAGTACGCAAGAAAACTTCTTTTTTTGTTATGTATTGAAGTCCGGCAAACTTTTAGTTTTCCTTTTTCCTTGCTGAAATATTATCGCATGCCTGAATGCTTCTATGTTAACAACTGCTGTTTTTGACCTTGTTCGACAGTTCTATCATGCTACAGAAATTGGTAATGCAGCCAATGCGGCCAGCGCATTCGCTGATCAGCCATAGCAGACAAAATAAGGTCAACTGGCTGGGAAAAGTGAACCTTCGCGGAACATAATCTTAAACATGCGTAATGGACGAAAGGTATGCAAAAAGTGGTGAGATGGTTCTTGGATGCAGACGATAAACTAGATTCCCACCAAATTATTACATTTTGTCCCATTTGCAATGTTCCTTGAAATTTGCATACAAATTCATTCCGTGGTATTTGCCTTAAGTCAACAAATTAACAAGCAAAAAGTATGCGAAAACAGTTAATGTCCTTTGCGCCAGTAAGAAAGTTTTTATAACATGTCAAACTCAAAGGGTTTTAATCCTAAAACCCTCCTTTGCGTTTGCCCTTGAAGCTTGCTAACGGCATTGTCACTCGTAGCTATGAAATATTAATTTACTTCACTATAATCTTGGAATATTTTTGTGAACAACGATAAACATTAAAAAGTTGCACAAACTAAGACACATTTTCGAGAGAGAGAATTTAGAACCCTTTACGCGTAAAAAGATCTGACTATTAAGTGCAAATGTTCTCAATGTATGTTGTAAACACGAAGGAATATTATCTTTAAAAAATATTGTGAAACTAGCTTTGCAGAGAGTGCTTTGTGAAAATTTTTATTAGTTAAGAACAAACGTTTTGCTATTCCCAACGGTTTTTATTACACTGATGTGAATTTTGTTAGCAGTGTAGTCGGATGCGCCCAACAGCGATATGCGTTTGCATCAAAGTTGCGATATTTTGAAAGCTTTTGGTTGAAACATGTGAAAACGGACCAAAATCTCTTCACTGTCTATCGAAAGGAAACCTTTCCCAGGGATGAATGAGACACGAAGATCTTGCAGAGTATCTGTTTCGCCTACTAGGTCGGCATCATCGGCACTGCGAAATGCATGAAATATAAAATAGAATTGAATAAAACCCACAAACAGTGAAGTTACCAATGAAAAAATGCAGCCCCAGCTGCCCATTTTACATAAGAAAGGAAAAGGGTACAGCAGGAACAACTAAGCAAAACAAACTGCCATGTGCACAGTGACGTAACAAACAAAGCAACAGTTCAATGGGTTACAGCAGTGTTTTTCAACCTTTTTGCTGCAGCGAAACCTTCCGCAAATGTTTGCGTTGCTCATGGAATCCTATGCAATGATCCAAGTGTCTTTATTGCTACAACCGCATAGAACTGTGGTCGCAAATTTCGTCCCAGGCAATTTCGGTCTGTTTCGGCGGAACCCCTGGCAACCACTCACATAAGCCCATGGGGTTCCGTGGAACACAGGTGGAAACTCACTGGATTGCAGGATGCGTAAGTGGTATAACGTGCTTGCAAGATTACACTGACACAGCTACACGGTGGGTCTATAGGTGGCCGCGACTGGTCACGGGCTATATACAAGCCGAAGTAACTCTCTTCAAATCGAATTTCATCAGAAATTTATAAATTGAAGAAAAAGAAATTGAAGTAAAAAACAATTGTCACCTGTCGACAATGACGCATCGAGGCCAAGCCCCGCCTGGAGCCGACCACAAAAGTTCCCCTTTTACACTCCTCAAATTTGCTTACGAGAATTTAAAATGAAAGAAGAATAGATTTCGTGTTTAGTAGTACGGGATATTAAAATATCTTTAACGTCATAGTCAAACACTCCCAAACCTGAAATGGGTCTTGTCTTTCAATAAAACATCAAAACACAACATTTTCTGCTTCGACACTAGAAATTACCTTCACTTGATGCGCAATGAAAATTAATGCCCTAATTATTGGAAACAAACATCTCGCTAACTGCAAACGAAATCCGTGGTAGTAATTGGTACAAAAAGAAGAAAAGTTACTCACAGCATGAAAACCGCCTTAGATTGCTTCCACCCTGAACGAATCGAAGCTGTTAGCAAAACAAAATGTTGGTAAACTTTTTTGCGTTCTTATTGCCTGATGAGGTTAAAAAAATTATGTTTGTGATGACAGTTTAAATCTTACTTTTTTGCTGTGATTTCAGCACATTCACTAATCACATTATTAAAGTTAAACGTTTCAGTCGCATCCCGTTCATTTCACAGGAGCGAGAGATTGGCAAGTCGCTCGTGTGGCATGGTTGATCTGAGGCACGGTTTTGTTAGGTCTTCATGCGCTCCCAATGAAGCACTCGCCCCTTCTTCCTCTGCAGATTTCTCTTTCTCCAAATCCGCCGTTGAAGTCATAGGCGACGGAAGGGGGAAGGGGTCTTGGCTCCCCTCACGGATTTTGAAATTTTTACATTTTTCTATTAAATTTAATCAAAACGGGTTGTCTTTTTAGTTTTGAGTGGGAAAAAGGATATTTTACCATTTTGACTCCCATGGAAAAGTCCTTGNTTAACCCTGGAAGAATCCACTGTTGCCCCCCTCCTGGATAAAATCCTTTCGACGCCCATGGTTGAAGTTCAATCCCAAGTTCTTGACAGGTCTTTTTGCTTTCCCCAACTGCTTCTGCAACTAATCTTTCCCTACATAATTAAAGAACTATATTGTGGCAATATTCTAGATACGCAAACATCCAATGACAATCCAGGCGTTTGTAGTTGGTTTTGTAAGGTATTGATCTCTTTTAGAACCACTTCCCCAAAATACAGATGACAAAAAATACCGAAAAGTAGAAGAGAATTTAGAACTACTTGAGCACCACCTCGGGTTTGAACATTTTGAGAAGCTGAAGTAAGGTCATCAAGACCTTTCATCACAAGTAGAAAACCTCCTTTCACATCATGCAGCCTCATACCGTGAACTCCAGAGAGTGGTACATGTCACTGTAACATTCGTGTACGAACTTAAAACTTGCCAGCTGTGCGTGGAGCACGAAAAAAAGCAAACAACATTCACAAAACAGCAAAGAAGGTAATGGCATTTGTACTTGACTCGTAAACTCCACATGAATTTTAACTGTGATTCAAACAATTTTGATTATATTTGAATAAGAGCTGATAATGCTTACTGTAGCGATGAGAGTTTTCCTTAACTTCTATCTTGAACTCAACTCAAGCATCTGCAGCAAACTGCCCCAGTAAACCCACTTAGTTCCGTGCTGACAACTTCTTGACCAAATTTGCAACTCCATATTTCGCCAGCCGACTGAGCTAGAGAGGTGTTCAAGCCCTCTACGAATTCGGCAAGTCTTCCAGTTCAGATTAAAAAAAAAAAAAATTTTGTTTTGGGTTTGGGCTCTCTGTGGGTGACGTTACAAGTGGGGGTGTTTTCGCAATTTTGGCCGAGTTTACCTGGCCCTGGGTGCCAATCCAACGGGCCATCTTTTTGTCTCAAGCTTTTGTTGGAAACTAAGCTAAAATCCGCGTTTTAAGAGCTCTTGTTTGACCTTCTAGCATAACTGGAACCAAAATTGTGGATCAAAAACCCAATTTTCGACAAAAAGAAAAGTTACACAAAAAGTATGATTAGCCCTCTCAAGGCAAATTTGGCCAGTCATAACTCGCCAGCAGATTGAGCTAGAGAGCTGTTGAAACCCTCTGAAAATGGGGTAAGTCAGGTAGTTTGCAATAAAAAAATTGTTTCAGTTTTGGGTGTCGGGTTTTTGTTTGTGTTTACATGATGGAAGTATTTTAATGCATATCCGGTTTACATCCCGATGACGTCATCATCCCATGGGAGCCGGCCAAGTGAGCCGATTTTGTGGCTCAAAGTTTTATTGGATTCTAGTCTATAATAGGAGTCTTCAGAGTCCTTGACTGATTTTCTAGCGTTTCTGGTTCCAAAATTATGCCAAAAAATTCCAAATATTTCAGGAATTTGCTGAGTAATTTTCGGTGATTTCCTTAATTAATTTCCGCAGCTTTGGCCACAATTTTGTAACCAGAAACCCTAGAAAGTGACGTATGCAACACCCATGGGATAACCTTGGAAAGTTTTTCTTTGTGCTCGCTTCTGAGGCATTATTGAGACACGTATGCGTGATGGCTTCGCAAAAGACGACCTTTACCTTTGACACACAGTCAGAAAAACACGCTGAAGGTTTATGGTTCATTCGTAGAACGTATTCTCTGGGCGTTAAGCGAAACGTGACAACGGCATTCGCAGGTTTGAACTCTAATCTTTTTCTGCCCATAAAATAACAGAGGCGGAGAAATGAACATGTGTGCAGTGAAAGTGACATTAAACGACACAGATTTCTTGTAATTGCTCTGTGTACAGTAGGGCTGCACAACCTTTTCGCTATTGCTGGCCGCATTACGTTTGTTTGCATGAATTACGGCCCGCCAGTGAGTTCACTATATTTTACTTTTCTTGCATTGCTTCTGTTCTGCTTGCACACACTGAGGTTAGCCGTCTTTCAAATGAGTATCCGCATGCAGCAGACAAAGAGTTTTTATTAACCGCCATCACATGTATTTCGAACTGCGTATGCTTGCATAAATTTTTATTGAAAGGCCGCAGGTCGTGCAACCCTGGTCTTCAGTCACAGATATACATTTGTGCAGTTAACGTCGTTCAACAGCGCTGTTGAGGACGAAAGGCGTACTAGCAACATCTCGCAATAGCACATGGGCGTCGGAATTGGGGGTATAGGGGGCCTTAGCCCCCCGGGTTTTAAAATTTTATTTTTGCCTATAAACGCTTTGGTAGAAAAATGTTTTTCGACGGTTGGTCTCCCTGAAAAAACTTCTTTGGCCACCCACTGGATATTCCACTATGCTTCACCTGGAAAAAAGTCCTTCCGACGCCCATGAAGTGGCAACGTAGCACTTTCGCAATTTTATGCCAGTATCGTTACGGAATTTCGCGTCGATTACAAAACACATTCAGAGGAATCAGGGCAAATGCGTACTTATAGTTTTCAGCGGTTTCAGAAAATGCGCGAAATACTCAATAGTTGCTTGTTCTTCCACATGCTGGTTTCTCTCGGGTGACAGGAGTCGAATGTACGCTTTATTTTCCGGTTGTTTCAGATATTGTCGTCCGCAAGCCACTTTAGCGTATGGCTCGCAGCAGTTACTTGCGAAATGTCCTACGCATGCATTCGTTACTTTGTTTTTGCAAACGTTCCAAAATGCACAACATCACTTCACGTGTCTTTGACATGCGCACAATTTTGCGAAACATATTCGGGTGTTACAGCAGCTTCGCAAAATTACGTAACGTAAGATGAGTTGCGATGCGAAGGAGTTACAGCGAGTTTGCGAGTTCGTTTACGTGGCATCATCGATTTGTCATGGCATGCAGTTGCATAACGACGATAATGCTTGTTTAAATGGGTGCAGAGTGCAGCCGTTGTGCTCGGGCTGTCATGGATTCGTTCCGACGTGACACACTGTAGGTTAAATCATCTTCGTCTGAAATGCCAATTTCATTATCGGTTTTGTGGAGATGGGTTTCAAGTAGCTCCAGCGGTGAATCCGCCGTGACACTACCCATGAGGCGAAATACATACTCTGATAAGATCTTGGTGCTGATTCTTGGCTGTGAAAGGATTCTTTTCGATAGACAACGATTTGAACATGGAACAAATCTTACCGTGCCATTTATATTCCGCAAAAGATGTTGAATGCCACCCTGAACTCGAGCCATGGTAGGAGCATTATCAAACCCGATATCTCTGCGAATGGCAAGTTCCAGATTTTCTTATTCTATTTCATCCAATAAAGTGTTTTTGATGTTGTTGCTGTTTTTTCACGTAACGGCAAAATCCAAGAACAGATTCTCGAACCATCACCGCTTCAACAACGGCTACAAAGCGACAAATTAAGTTTACTTAGTCTACACGGGAAATGTCAGGTGTACTATGTAACATGACAGCGAAGTAGTTAGCGTCGTGAATTTGTTTCAAGATGCCTTCTTTCACATGTCTACCCAGCAAACCAACGAATTCGGCTTGAATCCGTAGAGATAAAGTACCAATTGTTTTTGCATTTCTTTGGGTAATGTTTTCCAAAAACAGGGTACTGAGGGGTTCAAGGTCAACTTCCAAGTGGACAACTGCAAACTGGACAATTTCCAACAGGACAACTGCCAACCGAAGAACAGCTTCTGTGAAGCGTAGTTGTAAGAGAAACCTTTTGCATGATAACTGCTCGTAAATTTACGATAGAAGGTGTAATTGACTTTAATAGATTTGTTCGTACTAAATTTCAACTCGTTCAGGTATGACTGTGTCAGAAAAATCAAGGTTTAATCTGAGACATCTGAGACTTAACACCTTGCCCCTACTTGGCTACTTCAAATTACAGTATGTTCAGTCTTTTGTTATAACATCCAACATTTCTACCAGAACCCATTTTACTACATAATTAACAGGAAAAAACAACATCAGCTTTCAAACCTGTTCTATTTGTTGTTTGGATCCAGAAGTAGGAGAGCTTAAGCGCTTTTTGCCGAGCAGGTTTTATTAACCTCAGCGAGAACAGAAAATGGTTTCTCTAAAAGACCAGAATGCCTCACGCGTGACCTTTAAGTTGTTTGTACTGTAAATAAAAAATCACCGCTTTTTGCACTTAATCGCACTTCCTTGGGATTTTTTATTGCGGAAAAAGCACCAGGAATCCGTTGCTCAACCAGTCATATCTTCTCTCAGATGTGGATTCACTTATCGTTTGGTCAGTCTGAACGAAAGATCAAACAATTTTAATAACTGATTTGATTGGCTGGTTAGTCAGTTGCAGAAGATTTTTTCTGAGATTAAGATTTTTAAAAAATGGCAGAAAAAGAAGATTTCAAACTTTGCTACCGTGGTGGGACATATCTCAAATTCTCCAAGTTTTCCGAATGTCACAAACAAGACAGTTCAACATGATATCTGGTTGTGGATACTGTTAAGTTGTTTCAAAGAAACAACAATAAAAAACAAAAAAGGCAGATGAAATTAAAGTATTTTGAGCTAGGCTAGAGCTTTCTTTCTGCAAACAAGGTATGTCACACGTGTATTACAAAGTATATTTCATATTACACGATACCTCTACTGTTTTATATAACTGCTGGTATGTCATTCTTCGTACGTTCGCAAGACTTTTTGTTTAGACGGTGGTAATAGTAAAACTTTTTCCAGACTAATTTAGGAGGAAAACGGTTTCAGATTCGACAGAAAGTAATTATGTTAGACCAGGCTTGTGCTAGACCAGGGTTTTTAACTTTTTTAACATGGAGTCCAAAATATACTTTATGATTTGCGCAGTCTCTAGTGGTCTAGTCTTAGTAAAGCTCCCTCACGGAAGTTATGACTAGTAGCCAAATACCCAGAAAAATCTTACAAAGTCAATTTTAGAAATTCCAGTACTTCACAGGCTTTTACAACTCATTGGTTCTCTGGGTGCCAATTAAAGAACCCCTACCCTATGCAGGTGAATGTATATGTTTTCAACAAAAATTAAATACAGATATAATTGATCCATAAATGTTTTGGAATCTTCTGTTCCACGCTAGAGTCAACTTGCGCTTGAGAGCATTACACTTCCATAAGCGTCATACCAGGATGCTAAACAAACGCAGATAAAGTTTTTAGACTACAGCACTGTTTTATAGTTACGCTTTTGTCGGACACTTGACTGCTGCTATAAAGTAACGAACATTGCAAACTTAAAATACGCTTGTAATACACCCACAGACAATAAACACCACACTTCGTCAAATTGCACGCTGACTGGAGTCACAAGTGTAGAGATGTTGTATAGATGTGTTGGAGATCTACAGGTCAATAAAAGTGCCTCTCAAGACCATTACCTGTTTCCCAACTTACCCATTAGAATGTTTTGGGGTGAGATATTGTCAATATTGCCCTGATATGTTGCATCTGAAACATTAATTGATTCAACCTTTTCCTCAGTTTTCTTTACTCTGTTGCAGTTTTAATACAACTTTTACGCCTTAATGGGAAAACAAGCAGAGAATGGCTTTGATTGCACAAAGATTAAAAATATAAAAAAATGAAAGCTGTATGTTCTCAGACAATTTTTACCCGAAACAGACAAACTTTTCAATCCTGATTTGATATGAATGGGTGGTAAGTTCGAGTGATGGAGTCAAGAAAGTACCTTCATTTTTCAGTTTGCAGTCGAACTGCAGTTGAAATGAACAAATGCAATTGACTTTTACTTCAGAATATGCTAAGATCTCCTAAATAATTTTATCAGAATGTCATGCGCCTGCTGGTTTTCGGTTTTAAAATGTTCCTTAGGCAGTATTTAAACCAGTGTTTCTCAACCTTTTCAAGACACGGACTTTTTTCGGACTTGTATATATCTTTCCTGACTCATGATGGACTAAGGTTACGAAAATAGTACAAACACTATTTTAGTAAATTTGGTTTATCACCCACATTCACAAATTTCAATGAGAATCTTGTCTTTAAGTTTGTTTCACAAGTTTGTCGAAATAAGGACCTGTGGTCTACAACGCAAATCTGGTGTCTTCTGGTTGAAGTTGGTTTCGGTGTTGGTTTTAAAAATAGTCATAGTGTTGAAAAACTGCTTCATAACGGTATGTAGCTGGAAAAAGCAAAAGAGCTTTTGTTGCCTGCCGACACAAGATCAGCGAGATTTGGTCCAATCAAAAGGTCCAGCTGTCGAATTTGCAGCTCAGTCAGCTGTTCAGCAATGCAATCCATTTCACAATGAACATGTAGCTCTGACACTTCAAAAGGGCTTCGCACCCAGTTAAATGTTTTTGATGTAATTGTGACAAGGGATATATCTATCCATCTCGGAGAGGTGTAGTAAGGCGCTTAAGAGAGGTTTGACGAGTGCAGCGCAAATCAATTTCTACCTCTTTTGCAAATGCACTTAATGCCAGAAAAGCAGCTATTTTTCCACTTTCAATTCGTTGGATCCACAGGTGTATTTTACCGGTAAATGCGACGATGTCTTGTACAGTGCACACATCTAAAAATATTTTACCTTTTCCCTGCATGGAAATGTTTAGCTGGTTGAAACGTATAAAAAATCACCTGAGAATAGCTATTTGGCAATCAACTTGCTGTCGTTGAATGGTTCAGCAAAGTTATGATTTTTTTCTTTTAGTAACGCACCGGTGTCATTGCGTGGGCCACTCTCTCCAGCATCAACAACAACAACAATTTTATTTTTGGCCTGATTAACACCAGTGAAGATCTCATTACAGATGCAGTCAGGCCAGGAGGTAGCGCAAAGACACTTAGGTCATCTTTTCTACCACCACTTAAGCGCATACTGTCGAGCACTTTAATTGAATACGTTTCAAGACACTGCGCTACTGTGTGCCTTGCGCAAACCAACATCATCTTTCTTAATGAGCCAACGGATGTTCGAATGAAACCAACACCCACTGTGTCCTGCCCCATCTCGTCACACAAACCACCAAATTAACGAATGTGCAAGAGACGGCATTTGATGTGATTAATAGCAGATGAAATATATTTTGAAACTAATTTCAGATCTTCTTAAATTTCTTTCGCTGCCCGATTTTTCTCGGTGAAGAAGACAATGACTACCTAAAAAGTGCTTACATAGTATCGACGATAAAACACGTTACTTGAGTTTTTAGTGTTTTTTCGTGACATGTGCAGGTTTGGGATGGAAACAATGCGGGGCGAGTGCGGGTTGGGAGGGTCTGAGGGGCGGGTGCGGGTTAGACGTCTCCGGGTGTGGGGTGGGAGCGGACAAAATTTCAAACCGCGCAGGACTCTAACGCCAATGTAGTTTAGCTTCTTTGAGAGATCCGTGAGCAAGGGCTTATAAGCATAACATGCACTATGGCCGGATTTCATCGTTTACTTCGACTGAAGTTAATCCAAGTTCGATTTGTTGTCGGTAGCCTGTGTGCAAACGCCTGCTTTCGTTTGGCAACGATAAACTAAGAAGGTGAAAGATTAGATAACTGCCGTGTAGATAACAACTTTCCACATAAGCTACCGACCACACTACCTCAAAAGTATCAATGTCATGTGGAAAAGTAGAATTTCTAAATTCTTCACGCTGGTTGGGTGCATTTGAATCGCTGTACGAACAAAAACGTCGATCATACGAAGTTGGTTAATAAAAAAGTATTGTTTGAGGGCATTACAGCAAGTTTTTTTGCCCCTAGCGCTTGCGGACTCATCCAGAGCCTTCCGCAGAATCAAATGAGTCCGCGGCATCGGATTGGGAAATACTGATTTAAACGTTTGTTTCCATAAAAACTAAATCCTTTTCTATGCACAGTATTTAAAGAAGTGCCTGCTATTAAGAAAAAATTGACGTTGCATTGTCCTGCCTTCGCTGAGTCCATACCGTTAAACAGCAATTCGCACAAATGAGAAGAGGATAAATATTAAACTTAAAGCGCAAGACAAACCAGAATGTTGAACAAGCTCAACACAGCACCCTTAAGTTTTACCAGTGAAAGACAGATACATGAAAGAGCACTAGCATAGATATGTGGCGGTAAGAGAAAAGCATACGCATAGATGGCGCTAACACGGTTGCTTTGAAGCAATGCAGAGCACACGCTTAAATTACGCCTGACTCTTGTTACTAGCCGTATGTAAATGTCGGTGACAGGCAATGATGGAAATGCGTCACGACATTTATTGTCTAGTGCAGTGCTGCAATGTGTGTCGCAAAATTTAAGCAGGCTGAAAATGAGGCCGTTCAATCATCCTTTCAGATAAAAGTGTATTCAGTCCATGTGGTGACACAAGCATGGGAGCGGAAATTCGTCTGCTGCTGGGTAGATACACGATGGCAATGTCATTGAAGGCTAAAGGCATCTCGCTACGTTATACCAGAGTCTGATGCAGAAAATTAACCGATTTGCAATGAATGCAACAAAGGCAAAGTAAGTAAGAGATAGCAACAGATCACGAAAGTACTTACGTAATAACAGCAGTATCACATTAATACGCTTGGTTGATGTACACAAACCAACAAACGAAGAAATCCAGCAATGTTCCTAGTACCGAGTAACATATTGTTTTATAATGAGCTGCAAAAAGTGCCAAACACGGTTGATTTTTTATTTCTAATGGTGTTTGTGGCTGCATTTCTTTTGCACTGCACTTCAATATTTTCGCACCTGTGTTTGAACGTGCTTATTTCGGTAAAGCAACATGCTGCGTTTTAGTTTGTCTCGTATGGTATACAGCAGATGAACATTTGTGATAAGCTTGGTACTATCGTCAAATGGAGCCAATATCTGTGATTTACTGTATTTGTACATGAACTTGCCCACTTCAAGACTAAATATTTTTAGTTGCATAATTTTCTGCGTTTCATCAATCCTTGAAGTAACTTTACGAGTCGCAATTCAAGATATGTTCAGATATTTCACATCGCGATTTAAAACAACCGATATTGGCTGTAGATGACACGAAGCTGCTTTTCCCCAGGCAATAATTCAGTATCGTAACCGTGAACGTATTAGGCTGTGAGCGTAGTTCTTGGCTTCTGAAATAGTTCTCAACTCTGTCTATTACACCAAAATATTTGGATATAGTACAACATACAAAGCAGTTTACCATTCCCTTTCCATTCCACTTTTTCGTCTGCAATTACACCAATTTACTTGTAACTCAAAGCTTAAAGTTGCGGTTTGCATTCATTTTAAACGAATCCGTGTTAACAGGCTTGTTTGTAATTACGATATATTTGTTTTGTGGATATTTAGTGAGCGCTTGTTTGCAGTTAGCCAATCAATTTCTTTGGTCATTTCACGGATAAGGGAGTTTTGCAGTTTTTCCAAATTGTTGTCACATTGAACTAATACCGTATAATCAGAAAAAGTATGGTTTTCATAACATTGCAATGAGATAAATCACTTGTAAATAGCATCGGACTGAATTAAATAAGAGTATCAATAACACTCTGTACCCGTTTGTAATTCACCTTTACAGCTGCAGCATCTGCAAAACAGCAGATGGGTTTGAGTTTACGGCTTTAGGTTATTTCGCGATTTATGACGCCACTGGCAATATCATAGCACCCAGCATGCGAAAATAGAGGCATGTAGCCTACTGATGAAGTACTGGGATATAGACACCATAGGGGATATCAAGGTGTGCAGATATGCCTGATAAGAGTACTTTCAGTCTAATTCTGGACTTCCTATCTGTGTGGTGAAGGTTTGATAGAAAAGATTTTCAAACTATTTTTGAAAAAGCAGGCACGCAACGCGTGGTGCCCTTTGGTTAAGTAAACTAGTTATTCCTTTCACAGATATTTCAGTTTTTGGAGTTCAAGTTTGAAACTAATGTAGGAAGTCCCTGAATTACCTATTAGTTGGCGCTGCCAATACAATCAATGGAAAAAACAATTTTTATTGCTTTTCTATGCTTAAAAATGTTCTGTCGAACGATTGGTAAATACTCTTCCTTGCATTTATACTGTAAGATCGCCATTCAAAACAGTATTTCAAAATCAACATACCTGGGAGCAAAATCAAAGCTATCCTCTCCCAGCTTTCTTCGTACCGCACTAAATTCTGCAACTCTCGTCTTCATAATTTGAAGGCATTTAAAACTGCAAGATATTTTTCAAAGCGCGCAACACTTAGATTTTTTAACGCCAAGCACAGGAAATGTGCAACAGAATTTTAGCATGTCTGTTGACACTGTTTCTGACACCACCCTTTGATGTGCAGTATGTAAGAGACTGTATCGCTCTTTTTTGCGGCGTGCGGCGAAGTTCAGAAGCTTAGGGAGCAAAGTAGCAATGATGAAGAGTGAAGAAATAAACGTCACGATCAGTGCGGTAAAGACACTGTCAATTGCTAACAGTTTCATTGCTGCATCGACAAACGCAACAGTGATGAGTGTAAGCAGCATATGGTGGATAAAGAAAAACGCCAAAGGGGAAATAATCTGCGATAAGCGTAGTTCATCGTGCTGAAGGAACACTGTGTTGATAAGCAATGGCGGGAATAGTTTTTCTATGCAACAACTTACAAGAAAGCTGGTTTAACAGTAGAGTGATTGTTTGCTCGATACTTTAGCCTGGGCCTTATCACTGCACTGACTACGTGGGATTTGTAAAATAAAAAAATTTTGTAGCAACTTCCAGCTATCTGATATCAAGTTTCATTTGTATTTATGGCCGGTTACGTAATAGAACCGAGCTGTGAGTTCGCATTTCGATAGAGTGATTTTCCAAACACGGTTGCTGTAGAATTACCTCAAGAGCAGATTTAAGGTCTTGCTATAGCGAAAAGATAGAAGAATGCTCGGAAGAGCATTCTCAGATATGCACAACGATATGAAGGAAGCAGAAGGTGGGAACAATATTAGTGTGGAGTGCTTAAACCAAGTCAGCCATTGAACCATCAGTTTGCGAAATACTGCGATCTATTGCATGGAATACGTGCAGGTAAACTGTTGAACAACAGATAAGATTTAAGTTTCGGTTCGAAACGATTACAACAAGTAACTTGAGCCACAAGTATCTACGAAGGTTTTGGTTATCCGATTTTATAATTCCGCTTAGCAGTAAACCAGTGCTTGTCAACTCTTCTCGTAGTGGTACGAAACAAGTTTGAATTTCGAAAGATCTGTACGCCACAGTCATGTATTAAATTTGATGTGCATGTCACGATCCTTGATCAACTTGTTTTCAAGTTTCGGTTCATATCGAAACGACGATGTGGTATTTAGAATGCACGAAGCTCTGACAATGCACATTGCAAATCAACACAAAAGCTTATATCTTATTTAATGCGATGGCTCAATTTCTTCCGGATGTTATGAAAAACGAAGTTTTAACCTAATTTCAAGAATATGAACATAATTGATTGAATTTCTCTTCTTCGATTTGATTTCAACGAGAGAAGGAAACCCTTGTTCTCAGAAGAAAGCCGTTGACAAGCGAACAAGAACATAAATCGCTTTTTGACTAAGATTTAGGTATTCGGAAATGTTGAGAAGTGATGCCGAAAAATCAGTGTATTTTGTAAAAAATTGTAAACGCTATAAGCAGACCACTTCTCAAAGATCATTTCTATCATAGCGTAGTCCAGGAACTAACTGCTTGGTACGTGAAGTAGTTCATTACAATTTACGAAAACATAGGAGATTAAAGTATGATTGGTACACTTGTTCACGCAGAAGTGAAACAAGAGCAAAGTATATTTTATGGATAACATTATTACTAATTCTAAAGACAAAAACCTGGTATACTCCGCCATGGTGATATACCCCGGGAAAACTCTCATACCAAAGGGAGAGTTTCATACAACAGATTTAACAAGCATTGCAGGAAACATTCAAAGCTTGTAATCATTGAAATCACTTTAACTATAAATAAGTGCGCAACAGGGATCTACTTTTTTCAAATCGATCAACTAAAAGACCATGCCACACTAAGTTTAGAAAAGGAGGCATCACTCTGAAACAAAAAAGACATCATCTGTATGATTCAGTGTCGGATGTGCTTTTCACGTGAAAATGAGGTTGGTTGTTGACATTTAGCCTGCGACCTTCCCGCGACGCAAAAGAAAAATGATGTTTCTAATTGACCATTCACAGGTACATCAGGTTGTTCAAAAAATCTGTTGTTTATGTTAGTTGAGTTGCTTACAAGATGTGGTGTTCAGATATAATAAGCATCATTACTTCAATCATTGAAAACCTGTTCTTCACGGGAGCAGTTTTCGGTTGGCCAGCTTTGCAATACA
>JGI24159J19872_10004478_pt1 | contig 17813 bp, 9 predicted proteins | sample Ectturendosymbi4_FD_19872 | JGI IMG/M metagenome (IMG submission 19872) | reverse complement strand
AAGATTCATCCCAAAGCTTTTCGTCTGACACTCTTCAGGGGATATCGTCAGAATGAAGTGGAGATACTACCGAACTGGTTTATATACAGAAAAGAAGGGAAGAGATCTCATTGGTTAAAGCAGTGGCCAATAAGAAAGGGTTTAGTGCTCAAGTTTGGAGATAGTTGTTGATGGGTCTGTAATTATCAGCATCACTTATTTCGCCATTCTTATTTTGCATATAGGGGCAATAACAGTTTTTATGCATTGCTGTGGAATTTCATCATTCATCAAGCAGACGTTATAGAGACTCCTGGTACAAAAACACACTGGGACCAGTGCAGGTTATGTTATGTGATCAGCCAAAATATCATATATCGCAGTAGCTCAGGTTAGAGGGAGTTTGTTAATTGGGGCTGCAAATTTGTATCTGTCGCACATATGATTACTAATATTGTTGACATTGTCATGGTTGTTTAGATTTTGCTTCACATATTTGTTCATATTGTAGGTTTTTGATAAATTCAGTAGGCCTAATGATTCAAAGTGTATTTTCCACGTCGCTGCCACAACCTCAGTATCAGTTGCGCGTTTGCCCCCAACCCTGGATGGGAACATGGATTTTTTGTTACCGTTTCCGATATTTTGCCAGAACTTTCTGGGAGAGTGATCGGGAAGGGTGCATGCAAGGACGTCTGTTTCGTTCTTTTTCCTTCGCATTGGGACAGCCTGTTAATGCATATTTGAAATCGTTGCTCTTTTGTTTCATGTTGTCAAACAAAGGTCCACTTTGTGGTTTGATGTCTTTCAAGTAAATTAAGCATTTGTGACAACACAATATTTCTTTTTCACAAACAAATTCCACCCGTGGATGTGCTGTCTGGATTGTTTGCTGTTGGATATGACTTCACTTACTGCCATTTTGATTGACACAACTATGTTGCCGAATAGCTGTTCTATCACGTCCATGTGTTTTCGGTTATGGCATATATAGTTTCACATTCGATACGTTCCTCGGGCAGAAGTAACTGTGAGAGACACCTGGTACCCATTTGGTAGATCAGAATCTGTTGCTGTGTGGCTTTTTTCCAAATCACTTTTTTGCATATTTGAACATGTTAGTGCTTGTCAAGATTTGCGGTAGTTTGGTAGTTTAGATATTGGCAGCCAGTGGTCTTCAATCAGAGAGAATGAACTGTATTGTGCTCAGCTTTAGCCACCAATATAAAACATTATAAATACACAGGAACCTCAACAAAAAATAAACGTGGGGCGGCTGGGACACCGAAAAACCCGAAGGTTATCTTGTCAAGGTGTCCTTAAAGTTGTGTAAAGTACTTTGGCGGCCATTATGACTATTGCCAGTAGTATGTGGCTATTATAATCAAATGTTCAAATCAAACTCAGCCACTGAGTGAATTGCGGTAGCGCTCCTTGGGCAAGAGCGTTCACCTCAACCGTCCCGCCAAGAAGCACAATTTAGGCCTCGGCCTGCCGTCAACTGCCGTCACCAAAATTAACAAAAAATATATATATTCAAAACACAAGAAAGAAACAAAAGAGTAATCGACACACCAAATAAGAGTAAACTGCAACAACAAATTCAATCTCATATACAGTTCAGTTACTTGAAGGCATAGTACAGACCAGAGACATTGCAGTACTTGTATTACCTAGACACCGATAGTGAGAAAAAAGCGAATACCAGTAAGAAAGCATGAAAAAGAAATAAATAGTAATTCATTTGAAATAAGCAGGTATCACGTAATTGATGAGAATAAATTGTCGTAGCAAAATACAAAATTAGGTTTATTACAAAAAGTCAAGCTTGTTACGTAGTAGGTTATAGGGAGCGATAAGAAAGTTTTTATAACTTTTATAGAATCTACCATACGAGAAATTTTTAAACTCTTGCGGTATGCTGGACCACGCCACTGCTCCTTGATATGCTAGATTTGTTTTACCTAGAGAAAAGCCAACTCTAGGTACAAAGTAATTTTGGTTTGCAACTGATCTAGTGAAATCACAGTGAGTTTCTGTAATTTTTTGGAAGAAGCTCTTATATGATTGTGGTAATGTATTGTTATGAAATTTATGCATTAATTTTGATAGTTCCAACTCAGTGGCGTAGCAAGGGTGCCCAGGGGGTCCTGGACCCCGGGTGGCACCATGTAGGGGGCGGTACTTTGTTGATAAAAATTAAATATTGAAAGGAGTTTCAATTTCTAACTCTTCTTTATTATTTTTAAATAAAGTTTTAAACGGTCTAACTCTTCAGTTTTTGTATTTAGAAGTTCTAGACTGGTAGGATATCCTAGAGAACACATCTGGTTGTGGAGTTAGCAAATTGATGAAATATTTACTCAAAAATCTGGGCCAAATCCAATGTGCTTAAGTACCCCAGCGTTTGTCTTGAAATCAGGTTTTTTTGACACACTTGGGGAGCAATTGCACCCGAGTGCTTACACCTTCCTCTCCAGACAAAGCCGTTTCCCCCACCCCAGTCAAGAGATGACATTCGACCGCAGATTAGCAAACATTACTGATCCTGTACTGGTATTTCGAGGTTTACATTGCCCTCCTCTGAATATCTCATGAAAAAGGCCCTGCATGGAATCACTGCAAATAGTCAAAGATAGCTCAATCCTTTTTCTCCTATCCTTGGTTCCTCAATAACGTCCCAACGACGCATCATAACATCACCTGACACCTATAGGCATTGGCGACGAACATTTCGTTGGGGCGGAGATGGCTGGTCCGCCTCTCAATCGGAGGGTTGAGTGTTTCATCCATAGCCACGGAGTGAATTGCCGTAGCGCTCTTTGGGAAGTGCTCACCTCAACCACCCCGGTGAGAAACAGTTCAGGCGTTGGCTTACCGCTGCTTGCCGTCACCAAAATTTAAAAAATAAACAATTTTTGGTACATCTCATACTATTGTTTAATGTTCAGCGAGATATTTTCAATAAGTGCCATAAGATGTAGCCTGGTCATTAGGTGGGGTTATCAACATTAAATTTTGGCGGTTGAAGTAAAGAACTCTGCAAAGGTAACCAAAGGTAACATTGCTCAATTTCATTGCAACTGCTGTTTTTCCGCGTGACGTAATGTTGTCCGAAAATGACGTTCTTGGAGCGGGTAGTGCAGTTGATGTGTTTGCGTGGCTAACGTAGAGCTCAGATTGTAAGTTTGAACTGAAAGTAGAGTGAATCAGAGCCAACCGGTAGGCAGTGTGAGTTTCGTAGAACACCCCTTTGTTCAAAGATATACTAACATTTGCAGTCATACAAAAAATCATTTCAACATGAAAAGCTTAGAAAAAGTGTTGCTCTCATTTTGATGAATTTGGCATGGTTTGGTAATGCTGTTTTTGAAATAGATCCGTTGCCACAAGGGGCTTTGGTGGGCTTAGCCCCCACGAAACAAATTTCCAAACCCCAAAATTGGACTATGAAACACTATAAATCAGTGGATTTTTTGTCAAATTCTAGAATGTCAAGACCCCTGCACAAACGTAAAGCCTCCCTATTTAAGACCTTCCGATTCTGTTGGTAACGGATGAAGGCAAGGAATAACACTACGCACGTGTAATTGGAAGAAGCCCTGGGGTGTAGTGCTAAAACAGAGGTGTGGGAACGGCCTTGCTACACCAAATAAAAAGGAAGACTGCACCAAATAATTCGAATAAGGTGAGCATTTGCCTGCAAGAATTTCCACACTGGACCTTCCTGTTTCACTGTAGACTCTCGTCTAACAGTGCGAATCTGCGTGTCACTGTCACATGTGTGAGATCGTAACCATGTTTTAATGTAACCTAGTGCAAAAAAGTGTGGGAATGCCGTTCCCACGAATTCCTAACCCACTACACTCCTGAAAAAGCCCAACAGCTAGACTAAGTGTGCAGGTCACGATTAAGGCTGCAAGTCAGCATTTCTCACCCAGAGCCAGTTTTCAGCCTATTTGACCTATTTTGTCAATATGGGTCCTGCACCTGTAGACGGCCTCGCGCAAGTACCAACAGAGTTAACGTTTTACGCCTTTTATATATTCTAAGAGAATGAAACCACTACTGAAACGTGAAGTGAACAATGAAACGTCCTTTACATCACTGAAATCATATTATGAAATTAATATTATAACCTGCTATATGCAGTGTATATACTTTTTTAGTTTTAGACAGGGATACTACATGAAATAATACACTTAAATGTGTAAAATCCGCAAAGTAGGGATGCCGCCAACAAATCCGTTAATTTTTTTCGTTTGATCCCCTGGAATGAGTAAACTATTAAAAAGCCAAGCGGTGAGCTTTCCGGAGACTAAAAACCAACAGGGAAGAACATTTAACGAAACATGTTGGATCCATATATGCAGGGCCGGCCTTAAGCCGATGCAACCGATGCGGCTGCATTGGGCCCCGCGCCATGGTGTTTGGGCAGGTTGTTTCATTTTTGCCAGATACTCCTTGCGCTCGCGAAATCAGTAAAAACGGCTTATGAATATTATTGTCAGCAAACAATCATCTCGTTTGAACGAACGATGAATTTCCTCTAATAGTTGAAAGTTATCAAATGTGCTCATTTCTCATGCTACAGCGTTATATCTGCACTCCACCATCTCCACTTTGTGGATGGAACTTGGTTGTTACTAGTGCCAGTTAAGACTGCAGTAGACCTTCAGCTATTGCAAACAAGGTGTGTAGTAATTCAACTCCCAATGAACAGGTCAAGACCAGTGTCTGCCGCATCTGGTAACAGTTCAGCCAACGCAACATTGTTATATTCTTGAAAGATCCTTCTGTTTTGGAACGCTGAACGCTCTTAGTTGGTTGTGGGTCCTCTAAATTTTGTCAAAGGCCTACATTTATATTTCACAGCAGATTTTAACATAGATTGCATATTTAGATATTTTGTAAAAATAAAATTAACTCTACGATATTGAAACAAATGAAAAAATGAGAGGTTGAACCCGTGGAAACCAAAACACTCATGCAAACCATCAAAAAATTTTGTGAAGTGTGCGCACTAGAGTTTGCCTTCTTTCCTCTGTCACAAAATTGTTCCGCGTTATTTGTCGATCGTGCAAGTATTTTCAACATTTTCTTTCCACCAAACTTTCATTGTGTTTTCTGTTTTGCCTGTTTGCGAGCGTAAATAGGTAAAATACCACTGCTTCAAAGTTCAGGTTCATAAATGCAAAGGACACCTTAAGTTGCCCTGTAGCTTAACTGGGGAAAGCAAAAATTGCACACTCGTTCCTGTTTATCATTATATTGGGCGGTTATATGCTTCAATTTCATCAATCAACCATATATATTGCGTTTGATAATTGTTTCTACATCTTTGGCGCGGTAGTTGTAAAATCTTTATACATTACATTTCTGATTCATAGAGAACAATTTGCGTTCCAAGTCCATGCATTAAGAATAACTATAAAATTCGACTTTTCGGGAACTTTAGGCGGATGTATGGGTTGCTCTCTTGTGAAGTCTGGCGCTTGTGGTTACCGAACGCGAGAAAGGTAATCAGTTTTCTCCAAGTCAGATGTTCTTCGAACGAAAGTGCCGTTCAACACGAGTGAAGTAATTGCATTGTACATAGGCGTAGCTTTGGGGTGCCAGTGGGTCATGCTCCCAAATTTTTAGCATATCTAGGAATCTTATGCTTTGAGAGGCGGTGTCCGAAACAAAATACTGTTGATTGCCTAAAAAGTCAAAAGTTTTGGCCCTCCCGAAATTTTGGGCTGGCCATGGCACTAGCATTGTAAGGTCAATTCGCTTGTCAGTTCGGTTTGATTCACGTAACTTTGCGCTTGCACCCGACGTTGAGATCTCCATTGCAGAGCTTCCGTTACAGCTTTCGGCTTGATTACGACTAGTGGCAGTACATTGTCTAATGCCCACCACAGCAGCGTGATATTAGTCACAAACATGGACGTAGCTAGGGGACACATGACCCACGCCCCACCAAAAATGAAACTGCTGATATGTACGTATGAAGTCCAATAATTTGCCGTCTATATTTATATTCATATAGTTAATTTTCTAAAACATTTTAATCAAAAGGTCGTAGCACGGTTGACTGATAACAGTGACGTCACAACACCATTGATCTAGAGTCCAGAGGGTCCCCGCGCCTATATGTTGCATTGGGCCCCGCACCTGCTAGGGCCGGCCCTGCATATATGCATATGTAAAGAAAGCAAAAAAATTAAGAAAAGTAATGATGAGGAAGGTCGCGACAAGCAGAAAAAAGTAAGACTCACAATCGATAATGTAAAACAAGACCCATTTCAGTTTGTGAGTGTTTGATTGTGATCTTCAAAATGCTTTATTAAACCTGATGTCTTTAAATAAGCACGAAATATGATCTTCCTTCATTTTAAATTCTTGTAAGGAAATTTGAGGGGGGTAAATGACGACACTTTTGTGGTGGGCCCCGGGTGGTGTTTAGCCTCGCTACGCCACTGCTCCAACTGATATAGCCTATATCTTTTATTTAAAAAACAGTTGTTTACAAAGGAGTTTTGTGACATTGGTGCAATATTTCCATTTTGGTGCAATACTTGTGGTGCAATACTTCCATTTTTTGAATACTTTCTTTTTGGAACTGATGCAATACTTCAATTTCTGGATAGAGTCATGTGCATCATTGGAAGAGACATAAAGATCCAACCAGCTACATGATCCATGTCATCACTTACATGGGTGAAAAAAATCAGCTGGAGCCTGGAAGCATGATCTCTTCAGATCCGCTCAAGCCAAGTTCTGAGCAGAAACGGGACATCAGGGGGTCAAACATGTCAGCAGGCCCGCCGCCAGGAGTTCGCATCAGGGAGGGCCAAAAAGCACAAGGGGGCACATTTTAAAATATCAAATATTAGATATATGCAGCATCTGGGGGCCAAACATAAAATGGGTGGCACAGATTTTAAATGGGGGTCGGACACCACTGGCCCCCCCGTTGGCGACGGTCCTGTACATCAGGTAGTAGGCCTAATCATAATTAGCTTTACAACAATAAGGAATGTACAAATTTACAAAATTTAATCAGGTTGAATTTTAAAGCCTGCCTCCAGTGTAATGCTATTTTTGTCTTAATTCACGCATGTCATGTCTTTGCTTTAAGCGTTTTACTCCATAAAATTTCAGTGCCACCCAAGGTTGCCAGTCGTCCTTGTGGGCCAAGAATTTTCCTTGAATTTGCTTACATAACTGGTTGTGTCCTCGATCCTTGAAAAACATTTTGTTGTCCTTGAGTATTTTCCCGCGTCCTTGAAAGTTCTTGAACAGTTGTGAAATTGTTCATTATTGAACTATTGACTACATTGAACATACAAGAATCAAGATTGAACAATGTAACTGAACAGAATAACGTGTAGATTTATTCCATCTTTAAAAACATTTGTGTAGTAAAAAGTAAATTATTCAAAAACATTTGCGTCGTCACAATAAATATTGCGTAGTTTTCAATTTCGTATATGGTCAGCTTAGTTTACTTGCCCATAAGCGAAAGCTTGCTGAATGCAGCCTACTGCATCTTTTTGAAAAACAAATTGTCCTTGAAAAAAAATTCAAGTTATCAGGCAACCCTAGTGCCACTATAGGGTCTAGGCCTACCAGTTGTTACACCATGCTGATAACTCATCTCAGCTGTTCCACGAGTAAAGTGGTCGCCACTGATATCCATCAGTTTGTCTAGGTGTTGCTGGCCTGTTGCCACCCATGTTTCTTGGCGAGAAATAATCTGGTGCTTGTACAAAGTTCTTCAATGAAAAATTCTGATGATATTAAGCCTCGACAGTTGTCAATTACGACAGAGAAGCTTTCAATTACTTCCGCTATTGTCTGTTGTTGATTGATGTGTTTACCTGCTGCGTGTGTTGCTGAAAGACATGCAGGGCAAGAACTTTTCAACCCAATTCCACATGACCTTTTGGTAACATTAAATGCGATGTAAAAGTTATTTATTTCTTGTTAGAAACGTTTCACAGAGGACTGTAGACTGATTAGCTCGCCCTTTTACAAAGTCCACCACTACTTGTAGGCCTACGCAGTAGCGATTCTACAATTAAAAAGGTGGGGACCACTGCGGGGCGAAGGAAAAAAAGTAGGGGGCCAGTATAAATGTCTCTCCTGCGTGGTGATTTTCCGTTGTTTTTAAGAAAATATTGATATGATTAACCATACCAAACCCAATATAGGCTTCTGAATATCGTTAAAATTATGTAGCGACTTGCGTTATTATTCACTAGAGATACTTAAACGCCCCAAGACGCAATCGCACACTTGTAGTGCTATGTCGAATATTATGTGATGTGCAACTTCCACAGCAACACACATATAAAACAAACACCATTTTCTTTGCACAACTGTGCCTGCCCCACTTGTAACGAAAACAGCTGCACGAAATTGAAAACAATTCATATGAAAGTGAAATGGTTTCAACCACGAATTCCATCCTTACACAGAGACAAGTAGGATTTTGATAGCAACTTAGTTTCCGTTTTGCATTCGCTTACGCACACTGTGATTGTGGTGTAACCATAAAAATGTTATGCAACTACTACCACGAGCAGTGGCGTAACTAGAGGTTTGAGCCAGGGTGGGCAAAACTTAGCCGAAGGGGTCCCATTGGCCACCGCTTGAATATGCAATAATTAGTTCCCAAAAACTCATATACGTTATTCCACAAAAGCAGAAAATATTTGTCGGGTGATTTAATGAGCTTCAATTGGGTAAATGACTTTAAAGTAGAATTTCACTTTTTCATGTAACATATCCTATCTAAAATTGATACCCATCAGTGACTGGCGACTGTGTAAGGTCGGGTTATGATTTGTTGGAAAATCCACCACACCCAGGGGCGTAACGAGGCTTGATAACGCCCTTGGCAAGAAGCAAGTTTGGCGCCCCTGTGTTCGAACCTGATGGCTTTCGGAAGCCAATGTACTCTATTGAAGGAAGTACTTGTGACATTATTGGGACTTTTCGGCGCCCGGGGAATTGTGCCCCCTTCACCCCTCGTTACCACACATAAATCGTAGTAATTAACTTCTGTATTAATTCCACTTTTCCTCTAAGCACCAAATGCTTGACTTAATGATGGGGCATGGTGGTGATTCTGGGCACTGCCTGAGTAAACAACAAAACAAATGTGGTAAGTCAAAAACGGAATTTCTTGAGCAGTTCATTGATCTCTCCGTGTCAGTAATAAAACCACATTCATTTAGCCAACTAAGGAAATAATGTCAAACAATTTTATCTAAATACGAAGCTGCACACCAAACAATTACAAATAGGTATGAACAGTGCCGTAGCAACCCAACTCTTACCCCAAAATCCCCCCTAATGGTGATTTCATAAAAAAAGATTTCTAAAGCGTTGCTGTATTAGCGTAATTATTCGTCATGATTAAGTTGTCGCTGTAATTTATCTATCGCTCGCAGGGCTACTCAACTGGCGGACCTTGGTCATACAGCAAAACAAAAGAAATCACAGTATAGTGGCAGAGTAGAACACATGAAAAATATCACGTAACAATAACCATGAAAGTGTAATAAACAATGTCACTTTATAGTAGTATCAAAACAACCTGGAGTGAGTCTTTTGGCATGCAAAAGCCTTCATGACAGGGCTTCTCAACCGGAGCTCTCTGCCGCCCTTGGGGACCACGGAGCAGTTCCCCGGGGACCACGAGCCGAGGCCTTTACTAAATAGCTCTGCCGTGATATTGCAAAGCCCTATTGATGAGCAGGGGCCCACAAGAGTTGGGAGTCTTTGGAAGGGGGCCACAAACCACGAAGATTGAGAACCACTGCTTCATGACATCTTCCAAATCTAGAGGGCGCACACATGAAGTTTCGATTGACAACATGGCTAATGAGAATAGTCTGCTATTTGTCATATAAGACCTGTTGAAGGTTTTGATCAGCTTCAGTTTGCTGAAACTCCTTTCAGCACTGGCAACAGTATTGAGGCAGTTTAGCATAAACCGACGTGCAATAAATACGTTAGGATAAACTTCATTACGACGTGTCTTAAGAACAGAGCTTAACAAAAGGAATTGGGTCTTAATCATTGTCATTTTATTAACGACGATTATTATTTAAAGATGTAATGAAATGCAAATATTAACAAAATTTCGCAGGAAATCAGAATCAAGCCTATCGTTCAGGTATTGTTACCGAAAGAACAAACCTGAGACCGATCAAAGCAATGCGCCGCGATGAACGTTTTTGTTCATTAGAGCTTAAGTGAATTTTGCTTGTAAAACATGCGCATCGTGCTTGTGGCTGGCCGAAATACGCATGCATAAACCTTTCTGATGTCCAGACTTGTTAATCTCCTGGTGCGCGGCACATGTTTAGATTAATAACATTTTGCATCTCAAATAAGCTATAAATGTTGACAAATATAGACCAATGGGACCTACGTGGACATAGGCATCGGAAGGATTTTTGCCAGGAGGGGTCACGAGGGGATTATTCCAAAATTTTTCTAGGGGAGGCCAAATGTGGCAAAATTTGCTTTTTCCCACTCGTAACTAAGAAAACAACCTTTTTTGCTAAAATTTTCAAAATCCAGTGAGTCCAAGGCCTCCCTGCCCCCCCTTCCGACGCCCATGTACGTGGACGCAACATGGTCGACATCCATAATCCACTAACCGCACTACTCGGTTGGGACAAGCTTAGTAGTGGTTGCTAAAAAAACTCTTCTAACTACACAACTCCATCTTGCTGTNTAAACAACAGGCTGCACAAAATTTGTAACTTTGGTCATAAGCACCAAAGGTATCTTGCTTCTATACAGTACAGAATATGAGAAGACTACCTGAGGTAGCCATAATACATTTTTTCACAACAATCACTACACAAAATATATTGATCAGGTGTAAGTCTGACTTATGGACGTATACAACGAGGCACATAGGCTAGCTTCAGGCTCAACACTCCAAGCAATGAATGATGCCGCTTTACGCTAAAGCCTCAAATTCGTTCATTACCTCACAAATGTACCAAACATGATCAGGCGATGTTATTATAGGTAACAGCGGCAGGTCCCGCTCTGTCTATAAATGAAAGGACAAAACAGAACACGAATTGATAAAAACTACATTGATTTCTAGTGTTTCACATTTGAATTTGGGGTTGAAGCCTTGTTTGGGGAGCTAACCCAGAAAAGCCTTCCCGTGACCCCGAGACTGGATGTTTGGGCCCCTGTGTCGCTAGGCGGTAAAATTGTGGATATTTGTCTGATACAGATAATCGCATATTCCGGTTAAACACATTCAAAAAATCTTGGTAAACTGGTTATGCGATTAACTGGATTCGCCGAAATCACCGGAAAACACTCCGAGAAATTTTTGAAAAACGCTAAAAACAAAAACCTACTAAAAATCAAAAGAATACTAATTACCTAAATACAAGCTAACAGGGGGCCCATTTTTTACATTTTGCCTTGCAGGGGGGGCGGCGCGCACCCCTGCCCCCCCGTCAGTTACGCCACTGACCACGAGTGCAGTGCCGTAGTAGCGCAATTGTGCCCCCCCAAACGTTTACAGCCCCCCCGTATCTTGATTTCTAAAATAAGATTTCGGCTTTATGGCACATTCCGAGGCCGAATGGTCTTTACAACAAAATATCTTAACTTTTATTTTTTCTTATTTNATTAGTTTTTTTAGTTCCACTTGTGGATATAATTTCGGCAGAACCGCCGCCAGAAAGTCTTCAATTGGGAGCTGCTTCGTGTTTGTGTGAGGGGGACAGGCATTCTTAAAATTTACATTTAATTCACAACACAGCCTTTACAAATTGTGCGATTTAGCTATAAATCATACAATATTTTCCCGCAAATAGCCTATCAATAATAGGCTGGTATAGTTTGCAATTAACAATTATTGAACGAGCTTTAACAAAAGGAATGGGTTCTTAATCGTTAGCAATCAATTAACGACGATTATTTAGGGACGTTGTAATGAAATGCAAATGTTAACAAAAATCTGCAGGAAATCAGAATCAAACCTATCGTTCAGTTATGAAAACAGTGTTACCGAAGGAACAAACTTGAGACCGGTCAAAGCAGTGCGCCGCGTTGAACGTTTTCTTTCATTAGCGCAAATTGATAAACTTTACCATGAGCTCTCCATCTTGCTGTCTGCACAGAAGGCTGCGCAAATGTGTAACTTTGGTCGTAAGTACCAAAGGTATCTTGCTTCTATGCAGTACAAAATACGAGAAGACTACCTGGGCTAGTCTAATACATTTTGCACAACAATCACTACACAAAATACGTTGATCAAGCGGACGTCTGACTTCTGGACTATACAACCAGGCGTACAGGCTAACTTCACGTCCAACACTCCAAGCAATGAATGGTGACGCTTTACGCTAAAGCTGCAAGTACGCTTATTACCTCACAAACAGTGGTGGACTTAGGGTTGGGGGACCAAGGCTAGGTTGAAAAGGGGGTCCTCTGGCGACGTCATCATACTCATCCAAACATGATAAGACCTTTTGATCAAGCCTAGGAAGGGAATATGCGGGCCACAAAGGGTGCGTTCCTAAGACTACGACATGACTTAGGCCTACATAATAAAATGAAACTGGGTATTCGTGATACACAACTTTGAAAACACTGAAAGTTGAGAAGACAAAGCTAGAAAGTATAGTAACACATAAATGTTAAGCGATAGCAAGCTGGTATCTCCCCCCACTTCTCATGTTTTACAGTTGCTGTTGGGATCCACTTTGAAAGCAAGGGATTTACAACTTACAGTTGCTATTGGGGGCCCCTTTGAAAGCGGATTGCGTACACATTGCAAGTGCTTTGGGGGGTCCTTTTGAAACAGACTGCTTACACACTGAAGTTGCTGTTGGGGGCTCTTCAAAAACAGAGTACTTCCATATTACAGTTGCTGTTGGGGCCCCTTTGAAAGCAGAGTACTTACACACTGTTGTTGCTGTTGCGGGGCTTCTTTGAATGCAGAGTACTTACGCACAGCAATTGCTGTTGAGGGCTCTTTGAAAGCTGAGCACCTACATATTGTCGTTGCTATTGGGGCCCTTTTGAAGTCAGAGTACTTTCTTATGATCTGCTTCGGAGTATAATATAATGAAAATCACCGCCAATGGGAACGATACGAACGACATATTGCAAACGTTTCGATAACTACTGTTATCATCATCAGTGCAGTGCAAATTGAACGACAGTGATCATGCTGCAGGTTCTTATTGGTCACTCAGGAGAAAAGCGCTGCAAAAAAATGAAAAACGCGAAGGGCTGTTTCGGTGGTGACGTAGTGGCGCGAAGCATACGTAGACACATGACTCAGCTAGATACGCGCCGATGGTGATGGCGCGTGACGTCATGAGTGAGGCATGCCTCGGAGTATTATATGAGTGGATGATAAGTGTTTCACCACAAATTAGGAAATTTTTCGCCTAAAACACCTCGAGGGGCACTGAACAGGGGCGGCCCGAGGCAAATGCTTCGCTCGCCTCCCCGTAAACACATCACTGCTCACAAACCTATCAAAAATGATCAGGCGATGTTAGTCTAGACAACAGCGGCAGGTACTGCTCCGTCTATAAATTACAGGACAGAACAGACTACGGATTGACAACAACTTTACTAATTTCTAGTGTTTCCTAATTCACTTTGGAGCGTTGTAGATTTGTTTGGCGGGGCTAGCTAAAAAAACGTGGCGACTGGACTGAATTTTGGGCTCTCTGTGGTAGCGTTCCCCCCCAAATTGGACGGTATGGAGGGCGGCTGGTACGGCTCTGCACGAGTGTAATACCCATCTGCAGCGTGGATATGGGAAGTACTATTCAGTGCTCTATGCACTGAATATTCCCGAAAAAGCCGTTCATTTTAATATTCACACGGAATTTTCCTCTGACTAATCCTCAGAAGCTGACTTTTAAACCCTGCGATAATCTTTGACTATCTTGTCATAAGCGAAACACCCACTACCAAAACAAAAAAGAGGATTCACACCAATAGACAATGGGCAATATGATCCTCACACAAATCCTCGCACAATCTACCTCAGACTTTCATATCAACATGAACTCGATGCAACTTAAGTCTTCGATTATCATGTCGAATGTCAAATTCATCAACGAAATCATCCAAAATAATATTTTTCAGCTCGTGCCTTTCAGTTGAAAGTAAATCAATGTCACTCCATCTTTCACTGGTCTGAAATTTCTGAGAAGTGTTTTCACTAAATTCATTTTTGGAAAATTTCTCTCGCCTGAAGCGATGGTGACGGTAAGAGTTACAGCCAGGCCTGTAATCAGCTTGGGTCACCAGGAGGGGCGAAGAGTTTTCTGAGAGGGGCCTAAATTTTTTGAACTATGTCCAATAATTTTAAACGATGTCCAATGTATTTTTCCAGGGGGGGCGAAAAATTATATAGAGGGTATTAGCCTCCCCTGGTTACGGGCCTGGTTACAGCTATGAGGAACAACTTGTATGAACAATCAAACGCAGCTTTGCATGAAGCTATCAATGTAAAAATTTTTTCGAGCGATGTAGGCAGCTGCAGCTCCTTCCGATGTGAATTCTTTGCCAGATGTATCTCAGGATTAAAATTATTTTCACTAATTGAATATGCATTTGCAAATTATTTTAAGTGTTCCTCTAATAAAAATGTTTGACCTCCTGGGCAAAGAGCTGAAATATCGGAAAGAACTTCTGAATTATTACCGAAAATCCTTACAAAGTTCCATGAGGTTCCATAAGATGTGTGGGACGTGGGTAGTAGGTCCGTAACCAGCTGGGACACCAGGAGAGGCGAAGAGTTTTCTGAGAAGGGCCCAAATTTTTTGAACTATGTCCAATAGTTTCAAACTATGTCCAACACATTTTTTCAGGGGGACGAATAATTTTCTAGGGGGGCTTCGCCCTCTTGCGACCCTGGTTACGGGACTGGTGGGTAGACTTAAAACTGAAGTCACGAACCAGTTACGTAAGATAGTTCGATTTCGTATACGCAAGGCAGCAGAGCACAAAACTGCCATCAAGATAAATTCGGATAAATTAATTGACACCAATTCCTGATGCTTTCACAAACATTTTGCCACTAGGACAAAGAACAACCTGTTGACAGTAATATAATCCAGTAGACCTACCACCTCAGCTGAATGTATGGAAGATCAGCGTTCTCATTTCTGAGACTTTTTTAGTTTTAAAATGAACATTTCACCACCACGACCGCGGTATCACTAAATATCACACAGGATCCGAACACACCATGGTTTCCTGGTGCGTGTAGGCATCAACATTTTCATTACCCGGCCGTCAAAAAAACAACACAGCTTATCACTCATTTCGGAAATAATAAATGCATTCTGAAGGGCTTTTAAATTGTCGTAATATTTCTGGCTGAAAGTTATCTCCTGTGTATGTCAACCAAACCAAGTTAAACGTGAATTTAAGCACAAAACTGTGAAGGACAAACTGGAGGCCAGCGAACAATCTGTGAGGGCCATTGCCCACATCTTAGAATCGCCGCTGCTTGTATGATAGTGTTTCGCTCCAGGCCTTTGACAAATAGTGGGCTACCAATAGCTTCCGAGCCGCCTTGGGAGTGGAGTTATTCATTTGCCAATTCCAGACGTGACTTTCTTTTGGGTTAGTTAGGCCGACTATGTTCCATTCTCTACCTACCACTTTTTGTTTTTGCATCTTAGTTTCACTAGCTGCTGAGCATGGTTTGACTGTGACTCTCTAGTTTTTCTTTTTTTTAGCCAGCTTTCGAAAAGATTTGAGATTGTTTCTGTACAGATTTGTTATGGATAGTGGGCTAGAATTTCTGTCATAGTTTTTGCAGATGTTCTGGTGGTCTTGGCCGAATTCATAGCGTCTGCTTGGGATTCCTTCCTGTTTCTATTGTCGTGAAAGTAACCTAGTGGTTTATGTTTGTTTGCGACGAAATGATGGTTCACACAGTCAATTCAATAGATCATCATACACCATTGCGTAGAATACAGGCTAATGCAGAAGCTATAGCATCATTGAAGGGTTTTGTAGTGAAAGATGTTTCTGTTACTTATAAGTTATAACCAATACTATATGTTCTTCAAGTGACTGTTTCATTTTCACTTTTTAAACTCTTTCCAGTAGGCTACGTCTTATAAAACTCGTCCAGTACTGGTTCAGTTTTCTCCTTTCTGCTTTAAATTCTTTTCTTTAGATAAAAACGTGCAAGAAATTCGCCGGACACGTTGATGCTTTTCCAAAGAGATCGTTTTGGTCGAACAGATCGAACAAATTTTTCAAAATATGGAGAGAAGCAAAAGATAAACTAATAAATATATAAGTAATTAAAAGAGTATTTCATTTTAATTTTAATTTTAATTTGATAACAAAGCTTATCGAAGTTTGCATTATGTTCAAGTGTAGCCTACGTCAACATCACATTACCAGAGATGAGCATGGATTGGAATTGGGCTGGATCCGGGCTATACCAATTTTATGGATTTTGATTGAATCCGGTGTCTAGCGAAATTTCTGACCTCTGCGAAATTTCTGACCTAATATTGTTTGTCAGTTATTTTGCATCTCAGAATAAAGAAATAAAGTTTGGCAATTACTTTTCTGATGTGTGTTGTGCAAATTGAAACTTCTTGGTTAGATGTCAGATACCTACAACAAGCTTACAGTTCAAGAATAACTATAACCACTGAAAACTACTGGACTTAGTCTTAGACCTCAATTATTTTTCTTTTTCAAACCTTAACCCGAAACACTTACCTAAACACCAAACCCTAAGCACTCATCATCAGTTTTCTCAGCGTTTTTGACATGTAGAATATTACTCTATGCATGTTCACATGGTGTGAAGTCAGAAATTTCGTAAGTCGGAAATTTCGCTTGATACCGGACTGTAAATGACTTCAAAACTTCAGGATTAGGACCGGATTTCGACTGAGTTAACGGAAAAAGACCTGCGGCACTTTTTTGTAAAAAAGCTGCAGCTATGTTGCTAATTTTTTGGTCTTAATTTGGACCTGGACTTCACATGTAACAATATTTTGGACTTTGGTTGTAGCCAACTTAGACTGAGTTTCAAAAAATCAGGACTGGATCTGGATCATAAAAAGTGACAGTCTGCTTACCACTGCAAGTTAGCTACCTCGTCAGGATTGTTTGTCAAGATCTTTGATGCCTTGATCGGAAATAATTTGTATGACTTAGTTCACGATCTGCATCTTCATCTAAAATTTTCAGTTTTTTATCAGCTCACATCAAACTTCAAATGCTTTTTACAAGTCTCAAGTTTTTCTCTCGTTATAGAAAACTTCTGCATGACAAGAGCAAAATGCATTAATTGTTTGTGTATTGCTTCAGTGTTTGCTATATTTCAGTTTGGCTGCATGCATGAAGTCTAGTGCTATCAACCAACACTTTCCTCGTGCTGAGTTGTGACTAGTATTTTTCTGCTCCTGTGTTTTTTGATTAGCTTCGTTGATATCGAGGATGAATACAAGCAAGTACATAATTCACTAAAAAGTAAAGCCATAGACAAATTATCAATAGTCCTTGTGTTTATTGATTCGAGTCAAATAAAATCTAACTTGATTTGTGTCGAGTCATTCAATTAATCAAATTTATACTCAAGTCAATTTCAAACATACATAAACACAAGTCAAAGTGGACTCAAATTTTGTCATTGCCTAAATTTGTCCAATTTATGGTGTAGATTTGAACACAAAAATGATAAACAAATGAGACGAACGCTGTGATTTCTTGCCCTCGAGTTGCTGTAAAACACGAATTTCGGGCCTGTCGTCAAACTTCAAACTTGTTTAATAACATGGTAAAAT
>JGI24159J19872_10004476_pt1 | contig 17817 bp, 11 predicted proteins | sample Ectturendosymbi4_FD_19872 | JGI IMG/M metagenome (IMG submission 19872) | reverse complement strand
TTGGAAACTAGGCTCGAGTCTGAGTCTTTTGAGCCTTTGATCGACTTTCTAGTGTTTCTGGTTCAAAAGTTATGATCTTAAATAAACAAATTAATTAATTAGCTAATTAGTCAAAAAATTTTATTAACTCGAAACCCCAGCAGGTCATCCAAAGTATCAAAAGACTAGGATTGTAGCCTAGTTTCCAATAAAAACTTCAGTGAAGTACTACCATCTAACGGTTGGCGCCCAGGGCCAGATGAAGTTGGCCAAGATGGCCAAAAAGTCCTCCACTTATGACATCACTCAAAAAACCTGTATCCCCCAACAAAAACTATTTTTCGAGTGCAAACTACAAGACTTGCCGTGTCTTTTGACACTTCGACCAGGTCCGTAACCTGTACAAGAATGGAGATATTCCCACAAAGCCACGTGCAATCCAGCTGTTTTTTGTGAACCGCTTGAATTAACCCGGGTGCCAAAGTGTTAAATGACGTTACATCACTTCATTCATTTTGTTTGTGCAAAAGTTTGATGTTGGGTTGTAAATGTGCTTAATTTAACTTATTTTCACGGATATCTCAGTACTTAGATGATGTCAGGCTAGAAACAACCATCTTCGGATAATCCGGATCTTTGCCTAAACCGGATGAAATCCAGTGGTCAAATCGAATCCGGATTAACCAAGGTTTACTGTACATAATTGCAGAGGGCAGCCCGAGCTCTGTCGGTTAAGTCCAAGTAAACGCATGAGAACGCCTACTATGAACAATATTTTTTTTGCAAAATGAACTTGAAATGCCAGACATGGAAGCAAAGTATAATATGAACACTAACAAGGCACCATGAAAAGATCCCGGTTCAACAACTTTAACAAGTGAATTGGGTTGTGGCACAAATATACATAGCAAATAAGTTCATGTTGTGCAATATGAATCATAATTGAAGACCTCGGGCTTAGCCTGCGTCACCACTGGTATTTGTAATGTGGGATATGGCTATGGCTTCCTGGAAATTCATCGAGCTTTCTGCGATGTGAGCCGTACACCTGCATCATGACCATTTGATACTACCACCTTGTTCTTTGATTCAACTACACTTGCGACATGCTCTTGTTGAATGTGAGACTAAGTTTTTAAATGCGGCTTGGCAGCTACAGGCTACCATACGATGTTGACTCCTCTGAAGTTTGCAGCTGAAACGTGCCTGTAGAACTATCTGTAGGAACGATTTTATGCAGGTTTCCTTTGTTTGAAGCCGAGTTTTGGAAATATCATGTTATTTTTCAAGGTGGAGGAGGCATAATAATTCTTTTTCACAGCAACATGAAAGGTTGTAAACTCACAAATTTGCAAACTTCTAATAACTGTACTTTGCATCAAATTCGTAAATTTTTGTAAAGATTGTATTTATTGTGTACCACTTGTCACTCTGATTGCCATGCAATGTCTTGAAATTCTCACGGAACAATGAGATGGTAACATAACAGTTGTGAAAATTTTTCAATGGAAGCAGCTAAGCTTGGTGACAGTTTTGAAAAAATAACACAGTTATGTGAAAGGAATAAGGCAAAATGGAAGTGAGAAACTCGCAAAGCAATACAACGTTGTTCCAAGTGCTTTGACCTTCACTTCATCTGGAGGCCTATACTGTAGATAATGTTTGGACCAACACTGTGTTTTCTTCGTGAGTTTCTTGCTGACATTTCGCCTTATTCTTATTGAATAACTGTATTATTTTTCATTCCCTTTGCTCAGCCAAGCTGTTTCTACTGAAATTTATCACCACTGTTATGTAACAGTCTCATTGATTCAATAAGATTGTCATTGGTCTCTTTAATGTGGAGGTAAACTAGCCTAGCTTTGTCAAACCTACCCATTCCAAACTAGCATCTCGTAGTTTGTTGCCAACCCCCTTTTGATTATTTCTAGTTGTGATGCTGCAGGCATCTATTGTGGTTTTTCCCAGAGCTACAAAGAACTGGGATGACAGAGGAAGTGTACACCCAGTTATAATGGGACAGTTAAGTGAAACTTCCTGGGTTGCCATCCCGCTTCATCCAAGCATACAATTTTGCTCTGCAGCAATTAGTATCGAAGCACCAAGAGAAACCTACTTTACATTTTCTTTAGGCCAGCCTTTGAGAGATGTGGAAACATTGAATGCACATGGTGCACTGCTTTCTATTGGATGTAACACAACCTGTGGCATCTGCCACTGAGAGATGAAGCCCAGTACAGAAATATTCAATGGACATCAGCCATCCCTCCAAAATGAAAAACAAAATAACTGCAACAAAAAAGACCAACGAGCAGTCAATCCAAACACACACAATGATCTAGTGTCACACACAAAATGATCTAGGGTCTATTAGAATAATGTATATTATATTAAAGGCTAACAAAAACTGAAAATGCACCTTGTATATCAGCAGAAATAAACAGGCTAACCAATGTTGTACAGCTAAAATCCCAGCCATTTCGCAGCACTGTGCAGTTAATCAGCATAATTATGCAGAAAAAAATCATCTTTAAACTGCTTTTTGAATGCAAATGAAAAATTGTCATAAGGATCAAGCGAGTCCCAGAAGTTTGGGCCATGGTGCTGTATGACCTTTTCCATCCAGTTGCTGAAGCAAGTTACCATCTGGAGGTACCCACCACTTGCAGTGCCACAGGTTGCATGAGCGTCAACCTGACTTAGTGAGGGAATTCCATCCCATAAAATTCTACACATGAATTTGCCTATTTCAATATTATATGTAACATCAATCATAAAGTATAATTATTTGTACACTGGAAAGACTTGTAACTTTAAAAACTGTAGGTCATTGGTATTATTTTGTTATGCTAAACATATTTTAGTCACTTCAATGTTTTTCACATCTCCACTCCTCTATAACCAAGGCTTACTGTAACGTTCATGATGCACTAAGCATTACAACAGGTCCAAAAAGGTTGCTGTAAACTTGGCTATATATTTTTGTTATCTGGAAATGATGAAGCAGTGATAAAACTTGTAGTTTTATATATGGGTAGTGGTACATTTTTTTGATTAATGAATTAGCGTATATCTCACTTTCTGTTGTTTTCAAGCTTTGTTTTTGTATTTCTGGAGATATTACAAGTGAATGGTTTTGTGAGTGTTCATCATGGAGCTGCTTGCAGGTTCATGCTGATATATGTTCTGGATACTTGCTCAACCTAACAAGAATTCCATTTACCTGGCATCAACTCACCTGTAGAAATGTTGAGAAGAGGTGATTCCTCAGCAAGTGATTCATCCAGAGGCCGATCGCCTAGACCTTTGTCCTTTCCTAACTCCCAGCAACCTTTAAGTGGTAAAATGCAAGATTTAGACAGACAGCTGAAGCACATTTCGCTGACCAAAGGACAAGCTAAAGCCAAACGTTTTAGTCTGACTGATTCTGAAGCATCAGAAGGGTCTATTCCAAGCAGGTATGAATTTGTGTCAGTTTGCAGTAGCTGATAAAATGTCTAAACTATATTTATCAAAACTTCAGTGAAAATCTATTTTTCAATATATATGTAAGGTTTAAAACTATATGCTGCACTATCTGTGTACTGCATTTCTAGTTAACTTGTTTGACTTTTTCAAATTNTGACCTCAACAACCACATACTTCCAAATATATTTAGAAATTCACTGGTTTCTTTGTCTCCTCATCCAAATATAATATATAATGATTGTGTCTTACCATATTTCTCTGAATGTAACAGCAGACATGGAATTATTTAGTGCAAATGGCCAGAGAAGCTGAAATATTATTTGCAGTTGACAAAATTTAGCTTTGTACAAAAATATATTAAAAATTAAAACTCTTTTATTGTGCTTATCTGTTCAATTGAGGATTTTTCTATATATTGTATTTTTTGGATTATAAGGCGCAGTATCAAAAATTGAATTCCAGCTGTTTTTTTTCATGCATAGGGCACACCAGATTATAAGACGCATTAAATGAACTCAGCTAATACACAAGGGACTTCAATTGGCCAGATTAAACTTTCTTGGATTACGGTACATAGGAGGGAGTTCAATCTGTCACGCATGCCTGATCCGCTAGACACGAATAGAATAAAATGAAAGTTGTGCCCATGTTTGATTCAGTGTGTGCCTATGTAGTCAGAAGCCTCGCCGAGTAATGGATCTGTGGTGTGTGCTGGCTACTCTCGGAAGCATAAATGCTGCTCATTGCAATTGTTGTTGATTTATTACATAGCATGATGGTCTGTTTACAAAAACCGTAACTAGCAATATAAATAGCAACATTTACCACATACAATTGTTTCTAGATGAGAAAGCACAACAAGATCCATACATGAGGCGCACCGCATTATAAGGTGCACTTTGAATTTTTGAGAAAATTAAAGGATTTTAAGTGCGCCTTATAGTCTGAAAAATACGGTATATTGCATGTTAGCGCTCCTTCGTCATTGGTTCATTTTCAAAACTATTGTGTCCTGTAACTGAAAAAAATCTATTTCAGTGCAAAGCTTTTGAAAAAGCACATATATTTGTTGCTGGGGGTGCCTGCTTGCAACATGAATGCTTTGTACTGTACATCATGCATCTTTCTTGTCAGCTTAACACAGGGTCTCTCAATCAATAGGCCACGGGAGAATTTTTGATGGCTCATGGGTTGGCATTATTGCAATGGGGTATGTTTTACAAACTTTTTAACTGAAACATAGGTAGCTCATGAACACCAAACATAATACACTCTCTTTACCCAAATGTTACATGTTAGAAATTATTGCAACATGGAAATTTCCTTAAAGCCTACCATGCTGTGCATAGCATGCAGTTACAGAGGGCATTTTGAATCATACAGACAGTCATGTTGCCATGAAAACAAAATCTAAAGCAGGCTTAATGTGGAAGATGATGTGATCTGTGCATTATCATGTGTTGAGCCTCAAATGTCCATGCTTTCTAAAAACAAACAGGCTCAGCCTTCATGCAGATTGCGGAGAATGTTGTTTTAAGTTGTTTAATTTCTGATCTGTGCATGTGCAACAGTTGGAAGAGTTGTGGAGTCAGTTGGCATGGACACTCTGTTATTAATTGGATCACATGCTTGAAAAAGTTGACAACCCCTGGTTTAACATGATGAATATATTCTGCACTTAAAGTGTTGTAATTGAATGCCAAACAATCTTAGTGGTAAGAGGAATTATAGACATGACAATGTAATGCAAAAGCACAACATTGTCCTACCCTGTTAGAAATGAGTAGCTTGGAACAACATCCCAAACAGCAAAGTTGTGGTTTCACAGGAAATACTCTGTTTGTTCAGTTATTTTGTACCTCACATTTGCTATGTTTCTTGGTAGATGTGTGTTTAGAAGATTGTAAGCAAGGCGTGTCAAGACTGTTGGAGCCTACGTGCAGCCAAAGCAATCTGAAATGTTGTTATGCAAGATATGATTAAGGCTTTCTGTTCAAAAAATAGGCAGCACAATTGCTTCTCCCAGTTTGTGGTGAAAGATTTTCATTGCTGCCCCCATCATTGCAGTTTGACATGTTTGTTAGCTTGGTCTGCAATGAGTTATTGCAGAATAAAGTTTTCAATAAAGTCTGTGGCACATCAACTTACATGTTGTAATATGTACTTCTACCATCTTTTGTTGCCACAAAAGTTAAGGTAACCTCATAGTTGTCATGATTACCTTACACCATTTACAAGTAAGGAAATGTGCTCTCTGCAGGAATATATTCATATATATATATATATGAGCTGTTGGCATTATTAACTTTGAATTGCTTTGCTCTTCACCAATATATTTACAGAAACCTTACATTTATGCCATGTTGATTCTGTTTAAATGTTGTCACTGTCCAAGTCAAAAAGCGAAGCATAAATTAACGTTGAATGTTGAATTGATGTGACATTTGAGTCCGTAGGTCTGGACGATCTGCATTAGATTGTTGTTCTTTGCTTTTAATTACTAGGTTGGGTCACATGCATTTGCAGGAAGCTTAGCTCTTGAGTTCACATTTATTGTGTCTTTCATTGTCAGCTTCCTCAGCAACATGGCTGTTACACCTGATAGCAGTTTTCCTAATGTCAATACTGGAAATGCGTAACATGACACATTCTGAAGTCGCACTTGTGAACAGCTGAGTTGCTTGCTACAGACAACACCATACAAAGTGCTGAATCATAAAATCTGGACAGCAACAATGATCAAGCTTGCTATTATTGTAAAAACTGTGCAGAATTAGCATGGTGGGGTACTGCCAGAAACGTGGGAAAATTGGTGGTAATGCTCTTACAACACACGCGTCTAATTTGGTAAACAAAAAGTTTTTTTTTTACATTAAAAGCACTATTCTTCATTTCATTCAGCTTTGGCAATGTTGTGTTGTTTGCTATTTGCTGCATGCTCGATACCGAAACATATTTATCAGTGATGTTCTGTCCAGACCTGCGATGACTGGCAACCTGTACGCTGGTGGTACCAAATGCGATCACCAACAGGCAATGCAGCAGATACGCGACAACCTGCATCAGTTTGCTGCAGGTCACATCCATCCTCAGCATGTGCAGAACCTCATGGCAGAGATGAATGTCGATCAGGTATATACGTTTTGCTTTATTTAGCTTTCAAAGTGCTTCTACAAAGTTGCATGTTTTGCTTGTGACGCCTGTTAATATTGATCGAATATACCTAAGCGATGTTGGTGCGAAAATCAATTAGACATGTTTGATAATACCGTAACAAAACTTTTGGCCTGTAGTGGAAGTTAAAGGTGAGTTGGTATTGGTAATAAGGGTAATTAACTGCTGTGTGTGTTTTACATCATTTTCCTGTTAATTATACTGAATAGTTTGGTGTTGGTACACGCAAACCAGTGCGCACGCATGTTACACAAAATGGGGCACCGCCTGTGAATTCATTGCTGGACAAAGCCGTGCCGCGCATCGCTGAACTCGAAAATGCTCGATTGTCAAATTGGAAGGTGTTGGCTGGCCTTTGCTGACACACGACCAAATATTTTATTGCCTATTTGCAACAACATCTGGAATTTTGGTAGTGCTCGCAGTGTCGCATTTGACACGAGTGCCGTGATTCAATACCGCGTCGCGCAAGTGGTCGCGTCTGTCACACGTAGCCAGCGGGCTAGCAATGTGTCATCAAGTACTTAACATTCCGCAGGTGACTTTGGATGACAAGTCGGGCTAGTCACCGCGATCCTGCTACTCTAATGCCACTGCTTTTGATGAGCTGCATCGCTCTGTCGTTCGTTTTCGCAATTTGCATCGCTTCGTTTCAGGACACGGCAACGAAAGCGCTGCGTGACGCAACTAGCGTCGAGGCTGCGCGGGAAACGCTGACCAGGCTGCTGAAGCGAAAAATGCAGTCGGAGAAGCAGCATCTGCAAAACGTCCCTATCAGTAACATGACTTATCACTCGCCGTATGCACATGGTAATGACTGTTTTAGTTTTCATTTGTAACCAGAGGTATTTATGAATATTACGCATCGTGGCGTTGAACTCACCTCCCCTAAGGTAAATACCTAAAAAGCGTTTGGCAGTTGATTGATTCCTTGTTGTAAAGCGACTCAGTTTGTGCGGAGAAGCTCTACGCCGACATTGCACAGAGCTTTTCTTACTTGCGATGCATAATTGAAAATCAGTCCGCGTTCGAGTTCTGGGTATGCACAGCACTTAGCTTGTGACTGGCGCGGTTTCGACTCGTAAACGCCATTCCTCTCAACTACTAAAGAAGAGAAATTCCTAGAAACTCAGCTTGCCAGACCCAACCCCGGTGCTAGACAGCCTCGTTTCGCATGCAGAGCTCCATCCTGGTATGCGGCAACGAATGATGTACAATTCGCACGAGTCCCTGAGCAGCCTTCCGCAGAGAGGAAGTCCTGACGGCGCCAGCAGCCGGGCCGAAAGTCCCCCCGTGGCCGGGCCCAACGCCGTGCGGCTGCTGCATGGCGGTGTTGCCGCCAATTACCATTACGAATCGTCGAAGCCCTTGATGATGCCCCCCAAGCAGCTGCTCATGGATCAGAATTATAACCAGTACCCCCGGCAATTTTGCACTGATGGCAATCCGATGGATATGATGAGACTGCCCACCACATCTCCGCCTAGCTACCCTGGCATACAAAGTCACGCCAATCGACACAGCGGATCGTTTTCGCCTCAGAGCTCTGACGCCTGTTTCGCAGGTAATCTGTGATGCTGTGCTGTGTGTTCAACCACGATGTTGTACTGTCTGTTCAAAACTATGATGTTCATTTAGTCGGTCTTCCCACTAGGGCTGTCGCAGTGCTTTGAGACTTGCGTGTTTTATGCAAATTCTCGTAGGTCGGTGTCAGTTTCGTTTGATCTCGGCACGATTCATTTGGCAGGAACTGCATAGAGCTCAGCTAAGCTTGCAGCAAATCCCTACCTCGTTTACCGTATTTATGCTGCTGATACTGTAACAGTGATTTAGCCGTTCTGCCTTTCACGTGACTGTTAGTTGCTTGGAAACGGCATAATGCTGATTCTTGGGGTGCACAGGAGATACTCAATTTGTTTTGCGTTCTGTTGGAAAGGTGCTGTGACCACTAGCACATCTCCATATCAAAGGTTTTAATAAAAAAAGATATCACTCGTGTCACGCGTATAGTTCTTAACGATTTCCTTTGTCGATAAAGCACCTGTGCAACCTTAAGAGCTTTTGCAGAGTGCTTAAACTAAACGCAATAGCGTGATGGTTCTTTGCCCCTCGCAGGTCAGACGGCAATGTATCCTCAGTCGCACGTGGAAAGCATCTCGGGAAACTCGTTCGCTACCGACAGGTGCGTTTAAGTGTCGGGTGTGCGAATTGTCTTTTGTGACCATGGGCGTCGTAGGGGGGGTGAGTCCTCCCTATATTTTGAAAATTTGGCATGTTCCTGTTATATTTTCAGCAGAAAAGGTAGTGTTCTGAGTTTCGAGAGGGAAAATTGAAATTACATCACTTTTGCCCCCCCCCTGGGAAAAGTTTTTGGCTACTACCTCCGGAAAAATCCACCATTGACCCCCTCCTAGAAAAAATCCTTCCGACGCCCATGTTTGTGACGTAACTGTGTGCTCACCGGAAGAGTTCGCGCGAACGAGGACACGAACGTGATTTTCGCGATAAGATAAAACACGCATCTCCCTTTACTTGCTTCCAGGACATTATGCGCCTCAACGCTTTCTGCGCGATTGCATCCGCTGTACTTGCACTCGCAAGGTTCACGCGCTTCGTCGCCTGACTTGTAGTGGTCCTGCGTCCGATTTGCACGGAACCCCTCCCCTCGAGCGTGCAGCTGCTGCTGTGGACAATATCAGGCGACTCAAGCGGCCTTAATGCGTGCATCTGAAATAGTAGTTTACTCCCGGATTCTTTCCTTGAGGTTTGTTCCGCTCAGTGAACACCCGCTCACTTTTATGTTATCGCACGAAGTTGCTTATTTTTACCAAGTCCTTGTGGGCAGTCCACATGTGCAGGTCAGACTGCGTCAGTGACCAATGGGATGTCCGAGAGAAATCGCAAAAAAGGCGATTAAACAAAAAAAATGCCAACGCCGGTGTTTACCCGCGGACAGTCTTCAACGTTGTTTCTGCGGCGTCAAGCGGCCTGTTTCGAAATAACACTGCTTCTGCCAGCAGACATCGTGCTCTCAAAGTTGGAGTTTCCAAAAGCTGACGCTGTGTCGGTTTTTGGCGTGAACTGTGCTCAAAGTGAGCCCCGCCTTCGAAATACTGGGCACTCGCTGCCAAGGACGTGCCCACCACAAGCGCAGGTGTGGCGCTGCAGAGCTCGCGCCCGGGTCTGGCAGCACCTCGCTGTTGCGCCGTTGATGGATGGGAGCGGTTGTCAAGCCTTTCGGCGGTATGTTGGGAAAGTTGCGCGTGTTTATGTCGGTTGCCGGCAACCGTACGATAAGACCGGTGGCAACGCTCGGAGAATCGTGCGTTTCCCGTAAACCCTGCGATGCGGGAATCTTCCAGACGATTATCTCTGGTGCATTGCTTGCGGTTAATAATTTGCTATTTCGGAAGCGCACTTACACAATGGTGGCGTGATCAGGCCCGTACCCAAGTTTTAAGGATTTGGGGACAGAATACGTTTTGGGGCGGCAAGATTCTTTTTCTTATGATATGTTTAAAACAAAGTTTTTGGGACACAAGTTATTTGGGGGACAGTGCCCCCGAATGCCCCCACCCGGTGACTATGGGCTCGGGCGTGATCTTTGATTTTTTTGGAATTTCTTCGCAGAATCGCTGCCTGTGAGCAGCCTGGAGAGACCGGGGTCAAGCAGGGTCACGTGAAGCAGATGATAAGGCGCATGACGCCTCCGAGCGCCAGTCCCGGCTCCGTACTGGCCCAAAATGGTTCGAAAACTAATGATTCGGACAACCCGCCGCAAGAACCAACTTCGCATCTGCCGATCATCAAAGGTACGATTCATGTGGTTTACTATATTCTGAACCGATCCTTTATTATTTGCGTAAAATAAAGTTTTGCATACATGCCCGATTGTTTAAACCAATCGAGCCGATCTCACAATTGCTGCCATTCGTTTCCGTTGGTCAAGCAGTTGCTAAGCGGCTTACGCTGCATGAGATTTTTGTCCTTTTTCTTGAGAAGAATGTGTGGTCTGTTTAAACTGCTTTGTCAAGTCTGCATTTCCGGATATAGCCGCTTCCTTTACTAATGTCTTTTTTTGCCTTGAGTTTTTCTTTTCTGCGTGTGTCAAAGTGTTATAACTGGTAGAACCCGTTCTTCGTGCAGCGCGCAGTTACCCGAATAACATGCGACATTTGTTTGTTTATTTAGTTATTGTTTCGGTCTGCCGAAAATTCCCAGCGCAGCATATATTAAATACGCGCATATAGTAAATAAATTCGTGTTTGACGTTTTTCGCTTCGTGTTTCATGCTTCAAGTCGTTTTCAGCCAAAACGCAAAGGTTCGTCTTCGGTTTTCCAAATTCAGATCATGCGCGTGTTGATAAAAAACAAAGCGTGTTTTGACTGGAAGTAAAGCCCGCAAAGGCCCAAAACGCACAAGGCCAGCGCGTCGTTGTGTGCGGCTCTCTCACCAGCCCGGCGTTGAGTGCTGTCCTATTACAAACACTGCAGTGTACAGTTCCCTGCGCGGGAACGAAGGGAGGAGCCCTGAGCACCTCCGTTTGTTTACTGTGCGCGCTTCTGACATTCCAACCAAGCATTCTTTCCGAGCCCAGCTTTATTGTTATTGCACAACTCGTAGCGCTGGTGGCAAAACACCGGACGGCGCTTTGCATTCAACGACTGGAGTGTATCGTGGAATACGGAGCTGTTCTGTGTTTGCAGTGACGCATGTCAGGAATGCGTGGTTATTTGATACTGGTGCATAATTTGGTAATTGGTCAATACAGAAAAATCAACGCCCTGACCATCAGATGCAAATCATTGAACTTGGTTTCTTTTTTAAGTTGGCTATCTACGAATGGTATTTTCTTTTGATAGTTTGCCAATCAATTTTCTTTTAATAGTTTGCCAACTATTAAAGTTATCAAACTGCTTATACGATGCTACAGTAGCATTTACTTGTCTAGTAATTAAAGTAGACAAAATCTTGTCCGTCGTGATAATGAAACTTTTCAGTAATATCGAGGTTAAGTGGCTCGCGTTAATTTTGCTTAAACACTAAGCAGCCACTTATATTTCTAGTAACTTCGATTGCAAATTATGAGACAAAACGGGTTTTTCCTATAGTGATGATTGGGCTAATCAAGTGGAATTAAAGTCGAGTGGCCAGTATTAATCCTGCTCTGCACTGTTACCACTTGATCTTTACGCAGGGGCCACTGGCAGTGCATTCATAAAAATGGGTGCAAGAGTTAGTTACAAACTTTAACCTGCTGTGGAAATGGTAAACAAAGCTCCCGCTTCCGTGCGTTCCTTATGGCATGGTCCGCATTATTTAGCTGTGTTCGTAACAGCCATGCCTCGACGCATGGTATTTGCGAGTTTCTGCCCAGCTCATACCGGTCGCTTGTCTGTGGCGTTTTTTTAGTTTACGCAGTGTGTTTTATTTCATTCGGTCTGACCACAGCAATAGTTGGTTAAAGCTTTTAATTAATCGAGTAGTCTGATTATCGTGCAATACCTGCCTTGAAGCAAGTAGTGTTGGTTTCATCTTGAACACTGGGGAAGTTTCTGTTTGTAAGCAATCGACGAGTACTTGTTTTTAAACAGGTCTCACTGAATACAAAAAAATAAGGGTTGAGCTCCGCTTTCGCCACGAATCGTTATGCGCTTTATAAGTTGCAAGTTCCTACCCAGTCGACCTTTCTTGCTGAGAGTCAAATGTTTTTGCTTGCTACATTGTTGCTGACAGGATTGCAAAGGTCTTTTTTAAAGCTAAAAAATCGAGCTTCTCCGCATAGATTCGTAACTGAATACAAACGAAATGGTTGTTAGCGACCATGGTAATAATCGGGTGGACCTTTATGGAATCACATAGGAAGCTCCCCATCTGCATCTTGTTTTCTCCCAAGTGTTTTGCTCTTGTCCACGCAGCGATTCAACGTCGACACAAAAACACATCTTTTTCTCAGCCTCTGTCATCGCTACGCCCATAATCCAGCCGAAAGGTGTGGAAACTTGCATTACCAAAGTGTTGCCCTTGTTAGTTCATGTTCAATTGCTGGTATATGCAAAAGCCAGATCGTTGGTCTATTTGCTGTTAAGGAATATAGATGTGTGCATAGCGAAATTCGTTCATGGGTAAATAGTACTTTTCGTCCGCGCATACTCGAGACCGTTTGATTGCCCGCTCTGCAGCCAGCAATTGAGCTTGTTGAAACGTTGTTCTTACGATCTAGACCAGGGGTTACCAACCTTTCTGTGATCACGTATCCCTTTAGTATGTCGACAGATGAGCATATCACCCCTAAAATTTCTTATGACAAAAAAGGCTGACTAAAGTAACAAAAATCTACTGACGTGTAAAATAGAACTTTTAGAATTTGGAACTATAAAGCTAGACTCCGTTTTTACGTCTCCAAGTTAATTTGTTGCGGCTTTACAATAGATCATAATGTACCCCTTAATATAATCAAGTGTATTACTAGGGGTACACATACCCCAGGTTGGGAACCTCTGGTCTAGACGGATGCAGTTCCGTTTGTGTTTATTTTATCGCTGTGTGACGTCACATTCCAGGTCACAATCGACCTCCGCCTCCGAGTTACACCACTGCTCAGCGCTACATGAAAATGACGCAGCAGCAACAACAGCAGCAAGCCGGCTCATGTAAGATCGAACTCGTCGTTTGCAAAGAACTATTTTCGATTTTGAACTCGCCATTCGACTTCGCTGTCGCGTGCCTCTCAGTGTTTCACGGATTCGTTTCGTACCTTCCTCCGTTACTTCGGACGGACAATAGCCTCTGTAAAATGTTTTCATGGGCGTTGGAAGGGGGAAGCAAGGGGGGGTTTGGTCCCCCTGGATTTTGAAAATTTTACAAAAAAGGTTCTTTTCTTAGTTTCTAATGGGAAAACACAAATTCCACCACTTCTGCACCTCCCTGGAAACATTTTTGGAAAAATCCACTGGTGGTCCCCCACCTGCAAAAATTCCTTCCGACGCCCATGAATGCATTCAGGGAGGCGGCTCCAGAAAATTGGGTCTCTTATTTAAGATATTTTACAAGATCGAGCTCTTGCTTTATCACTCTGCCGTGGAAGAAAAACTGCGTTTGCGAACAGCAATTGTCGACATTCAACAATATCGTTGACCTCGTCACGAGTGCGCTGGTCAAGGTCACGCTTCACTGTTATAATCAGGGCTGTGAAGCCGTAACTCAAATTTCTGGCTCCAGCTCGAGACATCTAAAATTTTTAACTCCGACTCCAGAATCTCGAAGTTTTTGGCTCCAGCTCCAGAATGATTGTGTCCATTGACAACTAAAAATGTAGTATTATTTGTGCAACTCGCCTGCCCCAACAAGCTAGGGCTGTAGAACCGGTGTCAAGCGAAATTTCTGGCTTCGCACCATGTGCGCATGCACAAAGTAACATTCTACATGTCAAATACTCTTAGAAACTGATGATTAGGGCTTAGTGTTTGGTTTTCAGGTAAGTGTGTCGGGTTAGGGTTAGCAAAAGACTAAGTCCAATACTTTTCAGTGGTCACAGTTATTCCCGTACTGTAAGCTTGTTGTGGGTATCTGACATCTAATCAAAAAGTTTTGATTGAAACAACACGCTTCAAAAATGTAATTGCCAAACTGTATTCCTTTATTCTGAGAAGAAAAATAGCTGAACAACAATATTGGGTCGGAAATTTCGCAAAGGTCAGAAATTTCGTTTGACACCGGAACCCAAATTTCCGGCTCCGGCTCCACCATCCAAAAGTTTTTGGCTCCTGCTCTGGCTCCGCTTCCCGCCATCCAAAATGCTTGGGCTCCTGCTCCACAGCCCTAGTTAGTGTCGTCCTGGCAGCTTACGTTGCCAGTGAAGGAAAAGGCTCATTGCTGCGAGATATAACTGATCTGCTCCTTTGTCCAACGCAGCATCATCAGGAGGCACAACCTTTTCGCTCGTGGACAACGTACCACTTCCCGACAATCGGCCATCACCGAGCAATACGTAAGTGAACACTTCCTGTATTGGCTGTATGAGGAAATCGGGGCACACGAGAGCAACAAAGCCCTGGTTAATAGTGCGTAGACTTCGTTTTTATCTCGTTATGGGTTTAAAGCCACGCACGCATGCTGCCTTGGCAAACCGGAGAACATAACAAAAAATCAAAGAAAATGTTCTGCAAAGATTCATTTTATTGTCTTTTTTTGCCGACAAGAAGAAGGGCACAAAAGTTTGAGCGCTAGACCATTGGTTGAGGTGGAGTTGGTTTCAGTGAACGTTTGTGCACGCGGTTTGTTGCAAGGGTAAGACGCGTACGTTTTCATTTTTTGCCACGAGCTAGCTTTCAGCCGTCTGAGATTCCGTTCTGAGCCAGTGATTGTCGTCAGCAACTTCTGCAGAAATCGTCACTGTTACGTCAACAGTCCGTTTTGGCGGTGCGATTCTCCCTGATCGGAGTCGCACGTGCGTGACACTGAACTTAGCTTATTGTTGCCCACAACAGTGCTGCCCTTGTGTTCAGTGCGGAACACGTGCTTGAATATCGCTGGGGAAGTGAAGTTCAGCTCAGCGACTTGTTAGATTCGAGGCCTCCTGGGAAGTGGTGGATACTAGGGGAGGCAAACAAGGCAGTCGCCTCGGTCCCTTTTTATCAGAGATGCCGTGGAAGACGCGGTTTTGAGCGTTTCGCGCTTACTTTTTGCAATGTTTTGTTGAAAAACACGCTAGGACCACATTTATTAAGAAGCATTGTAATGATTTAGAGTCGCACTTGTTCATGAAGCAAAAATAAACCAACTGAAACCTTGCAGCGAAGACACCGAAAAAACTTGCGGTTATCAAGTCGAAGTGCCCCAGCGCAATGAAACATCTCAGTGATTGCCAAAAGTAAAAACAAAAGATACAAACTGCGTATAAGAGTGAAACAGACCTGAGATAAGGATCAAGGAAATACTTCAGTTGCCTACCACAAAATGCCAAGCGCCACGTCACAAACCATACGAGCAATCAGAAACGCATGCCAAACGTATGCGTAAACAATGAGACAGATGAAGTGCGTTATACTTCTATTTAGAATTTAACTACATTAATAAGCTGTGAAGCATGGCATGTGTGCTTTTGACAGTAAAGCAAAAATTGAGTACAAATGTGTCAAAGGGGCCCCTCAACAACTTGTACTGGGTCCCCATTCTGAGCGTTCGCCCCGGGCTCCTAAATTGTTCCCCCTCTGTTCCCGGGTAGGATCAAAGCGGTAATGAAGCCGGGATTTGCCAGATAGTGCTCGGCTAAAAGCAGCCGTCGAAAAGGACAATGCGAACAATGCTGCTTTCGCGTACGTTTCGCGGCACATCAGAAGCGTGCGTCCGGCGGCTCCGTGACTCTCAGACAGACGCAGACTCGATGGCTGCTCTGGCTGTCTGTGCGTGCGGCTGAATTGGCTTCATGGTTAACCGCAATCAGACCGTACGTCCCGCAAGCATCGCTTCATCGACAGCTGCACCCCTACCTGCTGGAGCAGCCGAACAACATGTTGCTTTGACAGAAAAGGACGTACGATCTGAAACAGTGGTTAATCAACCGCGATTCCGAGAGCCGCAGGTGGCCTCCCGAGCACCTCTCTGTGCGGCTCTCAGCAGCCTTTCAATAAAACCTCTAATAGTCCGGGTAACAGACTTCGTTCTGCAATAAAGCAAAACGTGTGAATTGACTTGTGTTAAAGTTTCTGTACTGCAACTCTCTGACAAAGTCGTGAAGTCTGGATTTGGCTCCCATCAGCAAAAAGGTTAAGAACCACTGGTCTAAGAATTCGTGAAGTGCCCTAATACCAATCGAAACAAAAACGGGGTCGCATTAGGTATTCAACGTCGTGGCTGTATACTTCGTATCACACGAGCAACATGCCGCACTGACATTATGAGTTCTTGAAAACAAGACTTTAAAGCAGCAGCTTCGAAATTCTCCCGTTGAAGAATACAGCGCTGTAAATGTTGTTCTGTGGTGTGAAAGTTTATTTTAATCCGTAACGTTGATCGTGTTTTTAGGAAATTCTAGATAATTTTCTTCGCTTAATGAACTAAATGCGCGTCGCATATTCCACTCAACAGTTCCTTGATGCATTTTATTTTGCATTTTTGCTCCATGCAGTGTTTCACTTGCAGATGCCGCCAAGCAGTAAAAAGCTCGGGCATGGAAACTAAAGCAATTTCAACAATCATAAATCAGGCTCCACTTGACACCACTTTCGGTTTGTGCGCCGCGTGCACGAGCGCCAGGTCGCGCGCGCGCTTATTCGGCGCCTACCCTTTTCTCTCCACACCCAAAAGCTTCCTTGCACAAAGCTCGCCAACGACAGAAATTCCTGCTTCAGTCGGAACCACCTTTTTTATGCACTCCCAGCATGAACTGATGACCTTTTTGAGCGGTTAAGATCGGAACCCTTCCGTGTGCCGCGACCCCAGAAGCAGTGATTTCGCGACGTCCCGCAACGAAAATGTTCAATCGACAAGGAGGCGCTTCTTTCCGCGTGGAAACTCCCCCTGCAGGTAGCACCTGACGAATAGGTGCGTTAGGCGGTCGCTGAGATCGAAAAGCGCTTTGTGACGGAATGGTGAGGTCAAGAAGTCATGAAAGCAAAGGTCTGTCTCGCTGTTTGCATCAGCGATAAAGGTCAAGTACTCGCTTGAAGCATCGGGGCCGCGATTTGTCCAGCGCAATGGCAACAAACGCAGCGCACGTTTACGGACGAGTGGAAATTTTGAGGGCTGGCTTATTGTACGATGCACTATTCTCCAGATGTGCTTGTGTGCACTGATGGTATCAGTGTGTGCTGGAAAAATCTGTGTGTCCTTGTGGTATAGATGTGTGTGTGGGTGATTGTGATAGTGCATCACAGTAAGAAAGCTTGACAACACACACACGTAGTCACCAAAGCCTTTTGGATGAATGAAGAAACGAAATTCAACCTCCCCCCTATTTGGCATGAGAGAAAGTTTTCGTCCCAGCTACAGAGCAACAGTCGTCTGCTTGGATGCGAAAGGGTTATGGAAACCCGGGCAGAGTTTCATTTTAGCTGGGTTTACACTTTCTCTGTCACGCTCAGCTCCTTGCGAAACTGAGCAAACAACGATAGATACCGGTTGCGACCCAGCACTCCCGCGCAACTGTGTTGATCATCCAGCAGACTGCAACCTCTTCAAAACTACAACCTTAT
>JGI24159J19872_10004475_pt1 | contig 17819 bp, 11 predicted proteins | sample Ectturendosymbi4_FD_19872 | JGI IMG/M metagenome (IMG submission 19872) | reverse complement strand
CTTGGACTGAAGATGCCGTATGGCGAAATCGATTTCCATTAAATAACTTCAATGCGTGCTGATTTTTGTTACTGGTGCAGTGTGCACAGACAGTGCTAATTTTGAAGTTAAAATATCCTCAGAGCTCAGAGGTTTTGTCAAACCTGTGAACTCTCTTAAGACTGAGAAAAGGCCTTTTCATGTCTTTTTACACTATGGCTCTCAGTGTCGCACGTGCCGGTTTTTACAGCGGAATTGTACTGGAATTACACTTTATCAAATGCAAAGGTGACATGAACAGACAAAGTCTATATAAACCGACGACAAACACAGTGGTGTTTTCGATCTTAGTGCTGTTTTTAATTTTGTATCAGATTGAGGTGTGTAGTAACATCAACAGACCAAACTCTATTTGACCTTGACTACAACAACCAAGGCTCAGCGTCAAAGAACTCATTCTGTCCGACTTACGGACCGTTCCAAGAACAGAGCATTCGTCTGAGTTGGCTCAAGCAAAGCCCGCGTGGCACCAACTCAGTCAGTCGCTTATCACAAGCACAGTCTTTGCAGTCTGAAGAGCTTGCACGCAGCTTAGACATATGTGCCTAGAGCAAATTCCATCAGCCAGTATCTGCACATACTGCTGATTCTTAGATTTAGCATGCCGCACAGTGAATTTTAGTAGACAGTGCAAAGAGTTGTCAACACTTCTGACTGCCAATCTACTCTGTGTGTGCCTAACTCTCGCTGTGTTGTATGCAGCGCAAGACGTACTTGCGTTTTTGCCTACCCTTGCGCTTGCAATAGTCTATTCCTAAAGGACTACCTTATTTAGTCTAGCGGTTACTTTCCGAACGATTGAGGTGTCACTTCTAAAGAACCATTAACCGATCAAAATTGAATATTTTCTGTTGCGTGGTTTTGAAATAGAAAGATGTCGAAGTTGTTTGCCAAATTCTGGTGTCAATTGACATTGTTTTCATATTCAAAAACGCTTGACCTCGTTGGAGCCCATTTCCTTTTAGTAAACAAGTTCACCATCACAGTTTCATTTTCTGGCTCTCTAAACCAGGGGTGGGGAACCTGCGGCCCGCGTGAACATTTGAACGAAGCTCCATGATAAGCAGGTACTGAAGGTAAGATGTTATAACAAGCCTCCATCCCTCATAGTAAGATAAGGTAGAATTTCAGGATGAAATCAACTGTTATTACCGGCCCGCCAGCGATAATACACAATTTATGCGGCCCGTGATAGTAAATAGGTTCCTCACCCCTGCTCTAAACGATTAAAGTACTTTAGGTGATGAAATTTAGCAGCTTAGAAATTATTCATTTATGTCACGCTTCTTTTATGAGGACCATTCATGGTTCAGTGATTCCTTCATGACCCAATGCTTTTGTTTCTGGTGGATTATAAAAACTTCGTTTAGGTTGGTAAGTTTGTCTCCATTTGCCATAAATTTGGGTACTCTGTCCTCATGTTAAAATTAATTGCACAAAAGCAATACTACACAATTGCACACAAAAATACTTGATTATATACTGAATTTTTTTATCTTCTAAGAATTGAAATAATAAAACATAATATGCAAAAGTCCATTGACGATCGGACGTCTACAGAAGAAATGCTCAGACGGGAAACATGCAGCTAGAGGAATAACATTTTATGTTTTAGTGTTATCCCCTTCATGTTTTCCTATGTAACCTCAGTTTTACATCTTTTTTTAAAAGCATTTGAAATTATTTCCTTTTCAATTTGGCTCAATCTGATTCACTTGGAATTCATAGTTGATTGCACATTTTAATTGATTTAGATTCAGTTTGTCATGGCCCCGACTAGTACCAACAGGAAATGCGTCCGATGGTTTGAACCCCAAAGGCCTTGCTTTTTATAACGACTTGATTGATTCCCTACTTGCGGAAGGAATAGAACCTATGGTTACACTTTATCATTGGGATCTTCCGCAAATTTACCAAGTAAGTTTTTGTTGACTTCTTTTTGCTGATGACGATTCTTTATCCGAATTCATGCGCAACAATGTCGGTTAGCATATGAACGTTTGGAAATGTTGATTGTTCACACTTTTTATGCAAATTTCGTTACTTCACCACAAAAGTGTTCATATACATTTTGTTCTGAAAAAACGAAGGAATATTACTTAAAATGTCAGATCTAAATCAGTTCCATGGTATTTACCTCGTCCGGAACAACATTGGTCTTATCTTCCATGCGTCTTCCTTGCCCTTACCTAAAATATAAACATTGGCTACATACTCGGAAAAAATCTTATTTATATCAAATTTACTGTCACATTGCTTTAAAACGTATCTTTAAGCAAAGCGACAACGTAGACGTCCAGGAGGCATTGAGACTTTCTTTGACCCATTGATGTATTACACGTAAGAAAACCAAAGTGGCTTTGTGTCAAAATACTACGACGCTACACATTGGAAATAGAGAAAAGTAAAATTGCGTTCATAACCAACAATACCATTGAATAATGCACCATGCAATGCAATGAATAACGATTGGAAAAGAGCATCAAGTCGTGCAAGGTTTCTACCAACTGGTAATGGCAGTCGAGTAACTATAATATTAGCTCAACTTTTACACGCATGATTAAACGCGATAACACAAGCAATTAAAGCAATTAGAGGATCACATACGCTATCAATAAAACTGTAATTAAAGAGAACCATGCGTTCACAATACAACACCCATTTCTCTAAACTTATGATGCCAGCTATAATAAAATCTTCTCTTGGAAAATTTCTGATCATCGTCTGAAATTTGACAAAAGTTCTGTGTTCACTTCCTAAAAATAATAATGTAACAAGTAAAACCCTTTTAAGGGCAGTGCATATCCTGAAACGATCGAACATGACTTTTGCAAGGGTACTTCGGCACTCTTCGAAATTGCTGACGCGAAATTGATTTCCTGGCAAAGCAATTTGCGATCAGAGTCGGATGTGTGTCGCCCTTGTAGTGTCTTGATGCTGAAATGTACTTTCCTTTCATAATGTCCACCAACCCCGACCCCGGCCATTCTTGAAATTGCATGAGCTCCATATCAATATGCTGGTGCTTCAATTTGTTGCATCAAGCAGTTGATCACAGAAGCAGTTGCGCAGAGTGGGAAACCCACATCGATAAGCAAAACACGAAAACGTGAACCAATGCAGTCGCATGACGCTCATGAGGTGCTGGATGATTTGTACGAACAAGCATGACAGCATGTGATTGAGAATATGATATGAAAGAATAACATGTGAACAATAAACCTCCCTCAAAGGATATTGGTGAATGCATTATATTCGATGTCCGCTGCCACATGAAATCTCTTGATGTTCCTCTTGTTATTTTGTCAAGTCTGCAACAATCTTGGGCATTTTTTGTTCAGACTGATTTCGGTGGTTGGCCGAATTCTCAGATCATCCATAAGTATGTCGAGTACGCGGATCACTGCTTTAGCGCTTTTGGCGGTCGAGTAAAGAAGTGGATCACTTTCAACGAACCTTGGGTGTTCACAGTTTTCGGCTACAGCGATGGTTCCATGGCGCCTAACATGAAAGATCCTGGCCGTTCGGAATATCAGGCCGGACGTAATGTGATCTTGGCTCACGCAAAAGCATACAGGTTTGCGACACTTATTTATTGTTTAGGACAGGTCAAAGTGTACGCCTGTGCTTAAAACGTTTCGGTTTTACCAGCAATCCTCGCCTGTTCAATAGACGAGTTCTTCGGTAAGTGCGTTTTCCAGAAGAACATAGCACATGCTTTTAATCAATTGTATCAATGCCTTGCCCACCAAATACAGCTAGAATTTATTTTTATTTTGAGGAAAATATTTTAGCGGTATTTTATACGAAGTGCACGGGTATGTTCGAGCATACTTTGGATTTTTCGTTTTTTGTACGTTATGTGCAACCAGAAGTGTTCAAGTTTCAATTGAAAATTGTTTCTGTGTCTTTTTAAAAATCAGCACAATATGAAGTAATCATTTTCGCAGCTTTTGTTACTTATTTGCATGTGTTGCAGATTATATCATTCTAAATACTCGTGGCAAGGTGGAGAAATAGGAATTACTTGCAACTCTGACTGGTTTGAACCGCGCAGTCAGTACAGGGAAGTAGATCACGATGCCAGTGAAAGATCGATACAGTTTTTACTGGGATGGTTTATGCATCCAGTGTTTGTGAATGGAGACTACCCTGAAGTTATGAAGGTGATTTATCTTGACGAACGACGCTGTTTTTTGGGGGGTTGATTACAGCATAGCAAATGTCTTGAGAAAAGCGAACNGGTATGGTTTTTAAATTTCATATTGCGTAAAAACCGATGGACACTGTCAAACATCTTTAAGCATACTTTTTTATGTCCGTTGAGNGGTGGCGACCTGAATTAAATTGTCCCAACATGTGCCGATACTATGCTAACGATATTCTTTTCGCCATTTTCGTGTGGCAACAGCGACAAGTTTCAGGAGAAATTCGAGCAACCTACGATGAAATAAAATGGTTGTTGTCTCCAAGAAGTAAAATTACCATTGGGTGATGAATTAGCAGATATTTCAATTCCGCGAAAGGAGTCGCGAAATAAGCCTTCAACGTTTAACATTTTAGTCAGTGAACGTTTCTGGGGTTTGTAGAGTCCCTAATTTGGATGTCCAAAGAGATTGTTGTGACGCATTCAGTGCATGTAAATAACGATAGGGAAGGCAGTGTAAACCGTCACTGTTGCACAGGTTGTCTTTTTACAATTTTTCAATCGTTTTGTCGTATTTTACGGTTGCAAATTCTGGTGGTTAGCACAAAGATTTTCAAGGATTAGTGTTGGACCGGGCATTAATGAGTCCACACCTGATTCAAGTCCACACACATACCAGCAGTGCTGTTGTGATAGTGGCATATTTCATATAAAAAGATTTTATGTTTTAACTTCACATTCCATTTTACATGCAATTTCCTTCTGGGCAAACTGCACAATTATACGTCACAGTGTTGGCAGACTCCTCGACCCTGCACCGCGACAAGGATAGCACTTAATTATAATTATACAGTAGCACATCACCCGTAATGTACTTTCAGACGTTTGTCAATGAACGAAGTGCTGCCCAGGGTGAGCCAACCAGCCGTCTGCCTTCTTTTAACGAATCCGAGAAATTGGAAATTGCGGGAACGTCGGACTTCTTTGGGATAAATCATTACACAACTGTTCTCACATATGATCACTTTAATCCAGACGAGATTAGCACAGTTGGGTATTACCAGGACCGAGAAGCCAACACTGAACAGGACTTTACTTGGCCTTCCGCAGCGTCCGATTGGTTGAAAGAGGTCTGTCTCTATGTGGGAGTTCGTGCTTTCTGTTTCATAATTTCCAGGACATTTTTTTCGTTTCTGATTTCATAGTACTGAATATTGCGATTTAAATCAAACATTTATGTGTTTTTTGCTACAGTGAAGTTACAAAGGGAAGCTATGAGCTTGAAGAGTGTTCATTTTAATGAACATCACTGTTTAAACTTNCAGGGTTTTTTAAGGTGTTTTTGGGACCCGAGTCGGGTCCCTAGAATTGAAAATCGTCTCCTTAGAATCAGAGAATTATCAAGTGAAACATCTGAACGGATACTGCAATCAATATTATTATGAAATGTTTCGGGTCCCCCCAGGCCCATACCGGGTACATTTTTTTTTCCTTAAAAAACCTGAAGTTTAAACAAAAAGATAGTTTGAGGTTATCGGTTCAAGTTTTTTCCCTAGGCAGAGTTGAATTTTTGCCAGTAAAAATCATTTTTTCGGCCAAAGAATGTTGAAGTGCGTCTGTTTTAGACAGCACACTGTAGATTAGCGTTTGATATCAGTTTTTGGTGCAAGTGTCAAACCTTGGTTAGTAGCAACGCAACATTTCAGTGTAGCTCAATTAAATCTGCATCTCGTAAAGAATAGTTTTAAATGTTGTCAACAGACAATGGTCTTGCCCATCGTGGTAAGTAACTCAAATCGTCTACTGGGCAACCATGTGCTGCACGCAGAGCTAGGCAGAAACAGCAAATTCCGTTGTTGAGGATAGGCTGAATATTGCTAATGTTCCCTCTACCATATGTTCCCCAATAAACACGTTTGTAAATCAGCACGGTAAGTGGAGAGTAGGACTGAAAGTACTAACAAAGAGCTGAAGCGCTCCTTAGATGTTAGGTGGTCTTTGGTGTTCCCATTTCTCACTGCCAAATTCATGACATTGATCAAAACACATTCTGAGTTAAAGAAGCCAGTGGAAATTGCTCTAAGGTCGATTTCCGCAGTTTCTTTATTGTGTCTTTATTCTTTATTGTGTTCACTGCGTTTACTGGGAAAGTGCTCATACAATAAAAAATGCCATTTGTTTTTAAAGATAAGATCATCATTACAATCTCAGCTTGTCAATTCTGCTTTTCAAGAGAATCTTTGTTGAGACAACATGTAATGATTCAAAACTTTCGCACGTTTTTTTAGGTTCCTTGGGGCATTCGTCGTCTTCTTGTTTGGATAAAGAAAGAATATAATAACCCTCGAATCATCATCACCGAAAATGGCATTTCTGAAGAAGGAAATTCAGACAGCTTAGACGATTATTGGAGAAAAGAATATTACTTCACATACCTCAATGAAGTTTTGAAAGGCAAGTTAAGCAGTTTTAGCATTTTTGATTTTCTAGTTTCGATTTTTCTGAAAGCAGCTCGCTTGCCTTGAAGTTATAAAAATATATTTTTCTAACGGTTAAAGGTACGATTAACAGTTGTTTGAAACATGGCATTTTGATTACTTTCATTTGGTTGTTTTTGAGGATGAAATAGCGAAATACAACACACATATTTGGTGTTATCAAGTAACACACGCGTACAGGGCGCTATCGTGCTGTAATACCATAAGCGCAGCTACAAGTTTCTGCGATAAAGTCCAAGTCGACGAAAATGTAATGTTTTAATATGTGAGTGGGATGCTGTGAAAGACACGGGTCATTTGGCAAGCATTCCTCCCAGGGTGAAGCTACTTGTAGTTGAGAGGGAGCCGTTGGCTGATGAAATGAGCAAAAATCTGTTTCTCGAGTACCAGGCTTTATTTATGAGTATGCACAATCAATGCACTTACGATATTAACAGAGTTGACGCACAGAAAATTAAGCGGAAAGAAAAATTGCTTAGCTAAATTGGGCACTTAAAAAATGTGTTGTAGATAGTTTTGGGGCCAAAGTTTGCTAGTTAGAAAAGCATTTATAACACGTTTTTGCAAGCTCATGTAATGACTCTCCAACGGGTTTTCATCGACTTCATGTAAAGTATAAATTTTCCAACACTGAAGATCGATAGATATCACAGCGCCTCTTGAATATTTGAAACAAAGCAATCATTGGCTCTTTTGATTTTCTTTTTGGTGTGGGAACGGCCTTTTTTGAAAACTAGTTTTGCTGTTTTTCATTTGCTGCTGAATGTCGTGAAAGTGTCTGATCTAAAGTCATACCGGGTGTTTATCAAAAAGCGAACATCAGATGGCCAGTACGAGTCGGGTGTGTGCATCAATCTGGGTTATGAACGTCTATCTTTCTATGCGGCGTGTAAGCGTTTTGCTCTCATGAAATAGCCAATGCTGCTCGTTCGGAAATTCGTCAGCAACAGCTGATGCTCAACACACCAAAGACAAAACAGTGTTGCAGGATTGGTAGATTCCCAGAATTTCTAAAAACTAATGTGTCTCGCATGTTTTGCAAAAAAAAGTAAATATCATGTTATGCTGCTGTTCCACGATTGCAGCTCAGTCTATTGCTATTTTCCTGGAAAACAAAGTATACCCGAGTTTGTTTGTGGAAATCCTGCTCAGCCTCAAATTAGCTCCTGTGCTTTGATCTGAAATTCTTTTATTGAACAAAATTCGTCATGCAACTCGTGGAAGAGCGACTTTCTTGCTACTGTATAGGACCACGTTGAACTAATGTTTGCCAGCTCTCTATTGAAAATTGCAAAATCCGGTTGAATGATTCCTATATTAGCTTGTTTTTGCAGAGTAAATTCCTTATATCCATCATTCAAGACAATTGCACCATAACAACCGTGGTGCGGGTCTGATCTATACTCGAAATCGTTTAGTAGGACAATATGGCTTTGCTTTTCTGAAAGCAGTAAAATGAGTCTAGATCAGTGGTTTTCAGCCTTGTTTGTACCGCGGCCCATTGTAGCAACGCAGTGTAATCCAACGGCCCCCATCTGAAACTCGAATAAAGCAAATGTAATGCAGCTGCGTACCAATAATATCTAATCGCAAACCCTCAAAAAACGGTTCACGACCCCGCAGATTGAAAACCACTGGTACAGATAAGTTTAGAGTGAAACTTTTTATAGATTTTTGGCAATCCTGCGAAGTCACAGTAGAGCAGACCAACGTTATGAAACTCCACAGGCAAAAAGAGCAAGGCATCTATCGCAAATTTTTATTTCCTTGCTTGTTTCACCTGTGGAGTGAAGTTACTTGAATACATGTATGTGCCAGTTTGAATCATCGCAAAAAGGTGAAAGCGGAGCCCAGTAGGCTGATTCCTTGAAAGCCTGTACAGAAAACCTAGAGCTTTCAATTTTCAGTGCTATGAAAGTGAATTTGTCACCAGTGCTTTTACTTTTGGGGATTTTTCCCTAGATTGGAACTTTTGACCCTTTTTAGGCATTTTCGGAAAAGTTTGCTAATGTCCAAAATGAATCGTTTCAGTTTATTTTGCACATAATGTTTGGTTCCATTTATCAAGGCGCTCCGATTTTATGCTGCGGCACCACACATTTAGGGATCTTTTATGTAAAAAAGGAATTTTTGGTACTGTTCTAGGGATTTTGGAGTTGCATTTGTGAGAACCTTGCATGCCACCCTGTCAAAAACTTTGTTTAAACTACCTGTTTTCGTACCAGCTATCAAAATTGATGAAGTGAACGTCGTTGGATACACTGCTTGGTCATTCATGGACAATTTCGAATGGGCTCAAGGTTACACGGAACGTTTTGGTCTGCACTGGGTTGACTTCAATGATCCAAAGCGGCCTAGAATACCAAAGAAGTCAACGGAATGCTATAAGGAAATCATGGCCATGTCTTTTCCTGCGGAGGGCTTGCCCGCTTGCAACACTGAGCAGATGAATACCACCATCGGTGTTCCATCTACAACTGCTTCAAGTCCAAGTAAGTACAATAAGCACGAGGTACATGACAATTGTGTACTGTGAAATTACAAGCGTGTTTGAAAACTTTGCAAGACAAATTTTGTTCTGATCGTTACTTTGTTACATATACACTTAGAAACGTATCTGATGGGGTTTAGGTTGTTATTCTTCCTTTTACAATACTTTGTCAGACAAGCAAGCTTTATGTTCTCTTTTGTGGTTGCAATTGCTTGGATCGTTTTTCAAATGCGTTATGTGTTAATGCTTCCGTTATGCAAATCGTGTTGCCTTCACACTGTAGCAGCATATATTACAATATGCAAACCTTACTACACCGTCTTCGTGTTTTCATTACCTCCATTCCATGATTTCTATGCAATAAACTGATACACTTGAGCAGCTTCCAATTCCACGACAACTTCCAAAACGGTCAGCAATACAACTGCTACCGAGGTCACCACATCATTGTCAACCGTTGCTATCACAACAACTACTACTGCTCCGGTTACGCCGATATCTAAGGGTGACGTCATTGTCAAGCCGAAGTTCTTGGGTATTGACCTCAACAAACAAGAGTCTGAAGTTGCTATGTATGTCGAATTCGCTCTGATGATTTTTTTCTTCGCAACCACATGCCTTGCAGGTAAAAATAACACCAACGGAATTTAATCTTGATGATCATATATTTAAACTGTGGGCCAAACGTTGGGCTAAGATAATAATTAATTGTCAATTCTCCTCGCCATCAGCTCGTAAGAAATATTTACCTATGTTTTAAATAAAAAGATAAAGACTCTGTTTAAATTATCCTGTGACTGTATTTTCTATTGACTTGTTTTGTATAACTGGGTCTTTTTGCATTTACCAAAACGTCAAACACAAACAAGAGTGCATATTTACTGACCATGTAGTACAGTGTTTCTTAAACATTTGTGGGTCAGGGACCCCTAGTAAATCCAAACAAGAAGTTGCGGACCCCTTTAGAAGAAACGTTGCAAAAAATGTTCGAAATTGCGTTTTAGTCATCGTGGTGGTAATCGAAATGTAAGAGCAAAGCCTATTAATCCTTCAAATCATATTAATGGAGCCAGATTAAGAACCCTGGGTTTAGTATGTATTTAACCACCGTAAACGTAAGCAAAAAATTATCACTCGTCCGTTTCAGTGGGACCATCCTAAAAAGTTTCCGTCATCTTCGTTTTAACTGGATTGTGTTTGCATTCTGTAATGTCATGTACCTTAAAATTTATGCATGAAATCGACTATGTTTCAGAAACCTATCTACAGAAATTATCAGATGTAACAAAATCTTATCGCAGTAAATAACGATTTAAATAGGCGATCGAATAATCTAACGCAATTTCAGTGTGATAGATTGACAACTTCTCCCAGATATCGGGAATAAACCTTAGGCACAGTAAATGTGCAAAATATATCAACTTGTTTCATTTGTTAACCAACCACATACACTTTGTGCTTTTGAAGATTCATAAAGCTTTTGGAAACGTTTTACCTGACTAGGTTCATAATTCTCCCAAAATCCTCCCTCTATCATATTGCCATTTTTGAAAGTTGCAATTTTTTCGAGATATTACTAAGCATTCTAGCTATTGTTCATGACATTGCAGTAAGAAGTTGAAACTCTTTATCAAAGACAGTTGCATTGAGGTAGTGAGATTCGCTATATTTACATTGCTGATTTCCTCCAATTTTTTATCAATTAATATCTTTTTCTGCAGTGCTGAAAATCCGTAAATCACCGAAATCAACATCGAGAAAGACGTTTAGTGGAACAGAAAATCAGCCGGAAAACGACATTCACAGGACTGAAGAAACTATATCTTTGTAAAATGGAACCAACCTAATAATCGTTTCAAGGGATTCCAACAATCAAATAACATTTGAGAGATGTTGCATGCGACGTTTTCCTAGAAGCATGTCAAAAGAAAATTAAAGAAAGCACAAATAAATATTTTAAAACCACTTGAGGGAAACAGTTGTATCAATTGCGATAGTTGAGCTTATTTGTGGTGAAGTAGCTGTTTTTTTTCGTTGCTAATGCACGACTGTATGTCGTTTGCTTTTGCCTCTAACCATTCAGACCAGACCTATAAAACCCACGGTGCTATATTGTGTTTTCAGTCCAACATGTGAGAAATTGGACAAACCGTGACTCAAAGATTCACTGCCTTTCAAATGAATTGCTGCTTAGGTGGTTTACTGAACACTTAGCATCACATGTTATATACATGGGCGTCGGAAGGGCTTTTTTCAGCAGGAGGGGTAATAGTGGATTTCTCCAGCGGTAGCCATAATTTTCTTGCTGGGGAGAAAAAGTGGTTAAATTTCATTTTTCTCTCTCGACACTAAGAAAAAAAACTTTTTTGCTAAAAATGCAATAGAAAAATGTCAAATTTCAAAATCCAGGGGTGGCCAAGCACCCTGCCCTCACCTTCCGACGCCCATGGATCTATATACTTATTTTTAGCGAACCTAAGCAAGCCTTTGTTTCCTCCTCAAGTTTAGTACAACTGATTTTGATACAGTATTACGTTTGGGATTTTCACATGTTTTAGGGCTACTACACCATACCAAACAGCGCCAAACATTTTCAGACTTAGCGCAATTTTTCAAACAGTAACTGTCGTTTTTCAAACAGTAACGTGATTCCAGTCCTGGTACTCTATCGTTTGTGTAGTGGTAGCCTACACAAGCAGAAGAACACTTTTACGGTAGGAAGCAATAGAACTAATCATTATTTTCTCCTTCAGTGACCAGGCATTATAATTTATTTTGCTTCAAGCAAACCCTGCCGTAGCTTTGAACTTAATACAGCAAACATACAGCGACATGCTAAGTCAAAAACAGCATCTGCATCAATTTTAATCCCTAGCAGTTACAGTATGTAAGCCTTACTTATCACAGTTTCCAAGTACGTACCACTCTGGTAGGCCTTTCAGACTAAAAATAGTATATTCACTGCATACAATGGTTTCAGAGTGTAATGTAGATGAAACACCAAACCTAAAACCTTGCGAAAACAGTACTTACACTGGGGTGACTTAAATGTTTTTGTTTTGCAAACCCATTTCAAAAAAGAAACTTCTATTCGACAACTTTGGTGAGTAACTTACACGTTAATGTTCGTCTCTGTGACGAAAAAGGAAGGACCTACATGCGGGTAGAATGAAAGTCCGCTGGGCTTTCCAGACGTTTTTTTGATCAGAGAAACTGCTTGCCCGCTAAAGATTTTTGGTTCAGAGATGACAAACGATGAATAAACGTGTTTGATGAAATTCCGTCTACGGTCACTGGAAAACGTGTTTAATTGTTTGCATGGAATCTTTTTAAATCTCGGACCTTTTCCTGAAACGCTTCCCAGTTGTTCGCATAGCTGCGAGTTGTGAACGATATATATCCAAAATCAGGGTTGAGTAGACATATGCAGTGAGCGTGTTCATTCAATGACTGAAAAAATAGGTCTCTTGTAAAAATATGTTATGTAGAGTTAATAGGTGTTGCAACGTTTGGTTTTTATCAAAAGGTATGAAACAAAACAAGCACTCAAAGTCGCAGAGCTGTTCTCACTTCACGTTTGGAAACTTGGGAGAAATCTGTTGTATATGCAAATAACTGTCTATCGAAAGGAATCCTTCCACAGCTAAGAATCAGACACTAAGATCAGTATATGTTTTCCTACTAGGTAGGCATCATCATTTCTGCCAAGTCCATGAAGCGTAAATTAGAATCAAACAGAAACCACAAACAATAAGGCCATAAAAACTAAGAGATTCTAAGTGAAGATTGCAATCCAAGCTGCCCATTATGCATGGGAAACTATAGACATACATTTACTTTTTCTCTCTGTGTTTTTAAACAGTAGATCTATATTTGGTTTACCTCAACTGCTGTTTGAAAGTTCGTAGCTTTCGGATTACAAACATTACTTTACAGTTTATAGGATAATATTGTTTTCTCTTAAAGCTTTGCAACATTTTGTCTTGATAAAATCGCCTGCGAAATTGAAGTTGTTGCGCTCTAATGGTTCTGGTTTGGTTTATTCATGCATTTTTGTGACTCTAATCACGAAATAACACAAATGCAACATGAGGAAAAAGAACAACATCAAAGAGCAGGAATTAATTACATATTGATGAGAATATAATAACATCAAAACTTCAGGTTAACTCAACTGATGTGTTCTAACATATTTGAATCACAAAGGGTTGCTGAAAAAGCATATGGGTCAATTACTCAGCAAGCGCTGTTGCTAACATAAAAGCAAATTTTGGTTAAAGCGTTCCACATGAAATGAAAAAAAGTAAAAAAAATGCATCAAATCAACGTCAGATAAAATATAAGCAAAACAACAACAAAAGGACTGAGGGGAAAAACATGCCCATGTACAGAGCTGTGGGTTGAGCAACTGTACAAATATGTCACTAAATGAGTCACAGAAAAGTGACAAGCATATGAAATGAAAATAAATAGGAATTTTGGCAAGATAGAAGGACGTTCTTGTATTGTTTTCCAAATGAATAGGGCGAGAGAGATTTCAATTTTTCAGGAATATTTGACAAAGTTTTGGGATTGACATACATGTAATGAAGTCTATATTTGGGGAGCAATATATTCTAAAAAAAGCAAACACAGAGATGGGGAATGATATTTTCACAAAGAAGCAATCCTTATTCGATATTTGCGTAAGCCTACTGATATAATATCAGGAAAGTAGTTATCAAAGTGCTTATGTAGTTCATCGTTATTAAAAGAGTACATACATTAGGCCACTGACAATTTAAGTAGGTCTGTAATATTCAAAACTCTGTGATTAGAGTATATAGATGTTTTAGTTTTTTCATGTTACAGCTTTATTCTGCAATTTAATTAGAGGGAGTAAAGTAGTTTTATCAGCTCTTCCCCAGTAAAGTGTCAAGTACGTTAATAGGAATGAAGAAGAGCAAAGTCAACTACTTCCTCAAGCAGTTGAGCGTCCCAACGTGTTGTATACCATATTTCCACACGGTCACCACTTAAATCCTTGTGATTCCATTAGTAGGTCACAGAGCAGGGATGCAGCTGCAATTATTCACTCATACAACAATTCAGCGATTTTGCCACTGATCTGTGCAGTTTTGTTCAATTTTTGCTAACCGGCCTGTAAAGACTTTCTGTTTTTAGCACATCCATTTCAGAAGTTTGACCGCAACGCACCATGCGCAGCTAATGATGAAGATTTTTCAGATCTTGCAATGCGGTAACATGAAAGGTCTGGAAACTTTCACTTGTCCGCAAACGTCACATTTGTCTTGCTTGAGTGACTTTAGGCTGCGCTTGAGTGATTCTCGCTGTGCTTGAGTGCTGTGCTTCACAGTTAACCCACCTAGACATCGGCTGTAGTTTTTATGCGAAACGTCACAAAAGTCTCGAAACGACTCTGGCATGTTATCTTCAACAGATGCTGTCACAAGTAGTCACGATGTGTAAACTAATTTTAACTTCGACAAACGTGCAGCTTTACCGGATGGTTCATAGGTTTGCGTGACTAATTGCGCGGGATTGAAAGGTTTCTTTATTTCGTGGGTAGGAGATGACGTGCAATGACTTCGTGATCGTTCGTCAGAAAGCATGATGAATTTTGGAAGTTTTCGTTTGCGATGAGCTTACGTCACAGGTTATTTGACAGACAGTTTCACTGTAACATTTGGAGGTACAGCACTTCTATTTGAAGAGAATGGCCCAACGGTTTTGTAAATAAATCTAATTGTCCCTTGTTGGCGACAGCCGTTAGCAAAGACTCCAATATACAGTAGCTGTCTCTACAATGTCGTTGCGTTTGTTATAAGTAATTATTCAACTGTCATAAGATGAAAACTCGCTGTTAAAATTACTAGTTTCAACCAGATGCTTTCTTAAGGCAAATAAAATAGAAAGAACTTAAAGTTGTAATAAACGAGATTACGGTATTGCGGAAGCAGAAAAGTTTGCGTAAACGAAGGAATAGTTTAATTTTCTTCATAATTCATAACTTAACACGCCCCACGTTTCTGTTTTTTCTCTCTAACTGTTTTTTGTTGCGATTACTATCTTGTGACCGAATGCAATGCAGTGCGACAGGTTCCAAAAACAGATAGTTTTATTGAAAATTTGGGAATAGATACTTTTCTGTTGAAGATCATATGATAACAAAATTGTGTGCAAGCAAAACAATTGCAACTTAACAACAAATTTGAAAAGGCTAGAGCTCCTTTTCGTTAGCAATTATTTTGCAAAGTTTGTAATCTGCAAAGGAGCAATATAGTTTATATCGCAGAAAAAAACACACATGTGTGGCCTCTAGTTTGTTTCCTCGTCGGGCATCAACTTTTCTAAAATTTTCACAGCCCAGTTTGCCAAATCCTTAGTTTGTGATGGGCAAAAGTGAAACTTTTAAATCTTTCTAACCAAAGCAATCACTTAGACCAGGGGCAGGCAATTAATTTTGCTCAGAGAACACCTTTGGAAGGCTGCGTTTAGCGGGGCGCCGTACCTTCTAATGGAAATAGAAGCAAGTCACTGACAAGTTAGCCTCAGCACTAAGTTGGAGGAAATCTTACTTAGACATTCAAAAATTTGAATCAAAACAAGCATTGTCGCACTAAAATGATGTAATGTTCTTTGGAACGCTTACTGCAACCCCCGGCTGCAAGAGAGTAAACTTTGACTAGGCTTATTTTCAAAAACCGATCGTGCCAGGCAGGCCACTACGATTATTTTAATGTACAGTACAAACAAATCCCTTAAATTGTTTTTCTGTGTATTTGTTTGTACGCTACGACCATTCAAAAGCATTCTATATGTTGGAATAAGGAATTTCTAGAACAATTTTTCGAATCTTGTCCTTAAATTATATTTTTTTAAAACTGATGTCGCTAGTATATTGCACCTAAATAACAAAAATTGTTTGTTTCTGTTTGCAAACGTAAACCTACTACGTCACCAAGAACCTTATAACTTTCTTGTAATCGCAAAGGAAAAGGTGAAAATGAGAACATTATATTTGCACCTGGAACACATATCCTTAGTTCTACTTTTTGCGCAAGGTGCATATGATATACAGGGTGACCACACCACCACCAAAGAACAGAAAACATATACGATTCGCTAAATCTTACAAACCTCCGAATTTCACGATCTTTGCTGGACTTACACTTCAATCTGGGAGTGTCATTCCCCAACGTTTCAATTGTCTTGGCTACTTTGCATAAACGCCATGTTCTTTAGCTAAGAGTGAAATGACTCCTAATCTGGCTGAGAGGGCGAATTCATTACAGGCTGATCAGCAGGAGTATGACGTTAAGTGGGCTTCGCATTCACAGGACTTTAACACTCAGATTTGTATCAGAAAGCCAAAGATTTTTATCTGCGGGGTCATCTTAAGGATAATGTGCTCCACAACAACTCTCAAACAATTGAACTGAAGGTCGCAAAAACGGCATAAATCAGGTATGACTACTCGGAGAGAAAGCATTCACGTAATTGACAGTTTACTGCGACGTACGAAAGTTTGCCCCCAATGCCGCGGTGCCCATTTGGAGGGTATTTTATACAGAACAAGACTTTTATGCAAAGCGACCAAGATAACTGAAACTTTGGAAAATGATCGTACACAGACTGAAGTTCAAGTCTAGTAAGAATCTTGAAATTTGTTGAAGGTTTGTAGGATACAAAATTTTTAAGAGCTTTCTTTGAGTCATCCTGTGCTTTCATTCCAATACTAGAAGTTAATACAAAAAGTATTCGGGTTCGAATAAAATTACAAAATATGGTGCGCAGGATTCGTGATGCAAAATAAAATGCACATGATTCCTGATGGCTCTTGCTGAGCAAATGGTGGTCAGGAATGTAAACAATGATTAATTTATTTGTAGCTTTAAAAACATCAGAACTAGCAAATGTGTTTCTGAACATTTTTTGGCTTTTTAACTAAAGGCACACAATAAAAATAATTTGGTTGAAAAATTTTTGCTGAGATTGGTAAAAGTCTTAAAATATTAACCTTTCCTTTTTGTTTGATTTTATCTCAGAAAAAAGTGCCACGGAAGTACTAGAAAGTTGTTGAGAAAGGCATTGCACAGTACATGCAGAGGTAAAAGTAAGCCGGAACGGCCCGGAACGCCGTTCCGGTAAAAGAATTATTGCCGGTACGGCGTTCCGGTTAGAATTTCTAGTAGTTTGGTATTATGACGCTAACGCAACAATGGTGGCACCTGAACTTTACTAGAAACAGCTTTTACATCTTATTTTCTGAGCAAGGTATTATATGAGTTCAAGGCAAATCGTTTTTAGCCATCTCAACGTTGGTTTCAAAGGAACTTGTTCACTCCCTAGCCGAGCACTTTTAAATACCGGTAAATAACCTAAATAACTTAAACTTTAATTATTTAAAAATTCCCAAAAAACATTGCGGCCCGCACAAAATGCCCTCGCGGGCCACATGCCGCCCGAGTCTTTGAGTCCCTGATCTAGACCTTTCGATAAGCTCAAGAAAAAAATGTAAGTCGCCCTCGATTGTCCTTGGTTGTGAGCGGCGGTTTACAATCGAATAAATACAGCGTACACTTTTTCAGGTTTATTGCCGAATTTTAGCTGTGCAACATGCTCAGAAAGCATTCTGCCAAAA
>JGI24159J19872_10004474_pt1 | contig 17823 bp, 9 predicted proteins | sample Ectturendosymbi4_FD_19872 | JGI IMG/M metagenome (IMG submission 19872) | reverse complement strand
GCTAAGCCAACCAAAGCCCCCCCATGGCGACGGGACTGTGTGGCAAACCTTCAGCTTGCTTTTTCATGCAATTGACTCGGAAAAGCACTTAGGTTACGTTATATGTCAAGCTTGCAAGACATGTCAAAAACTTTCTGTTTATAAGCATGACAGGGCCAAAGTGGCACAACACATTCAGGTAGTGTCTATTGTGCTTCATAAGGCAAAACTTGTGCTGGGACTATTTTGCCTCCATTTGAACACAATTGGTTGAAGTGGTCATGTAGCAAGTAGGCCTACAATACGCAGAGACAATCGGTTGGGTTTTAAAGGGCTTAGGCTAAGGGTTATTGTCAAAGTTTAGGGTCAAATTCTACGTTTAGGGTTCAGTGTTTAGAGTTAAGGTTTAGTCTACAGTTGACTTAATGCAAACAAGAAGCTGCTAACTCCTTGCCGTTGCCAGCCCTGAAACCATGACAACCATCATCCATGCATGGGACTGAGCTGTTATAGATGCCATGGTCAACTAAGCAGGACATGCGTTCCTAACTTGTCATGTGACTACTTTAACCAATCGTGTTCAGCTAAAGGCAAAATAGCTCCAGCAGTTATTCTGCCTCACAAGGCAAAATAGACACAGCACAAAAACGTATATTGTGCATCACAGTACACTTTCGGATAGTTTTCGGATACGGATAGTATGATTTCCACCAAAACAGGATTCGGATCGGATACGGATATCATTTTTCAAAAACAGGATGGGATTGGATAGTAAAATCTGCTGTCCAATCATCTCTGATGCATATACGCAGGGAGTGGTCAGCTTTCTCTACAATGGCCATCTGGCCCACAAAGTGAGTGGGTTCATCAACCACAGACAAAACACCACGCAGGACCAATTAGTCTAATGTAGTTTTCAATTTACCTTCGAGGGCAAGCGGCACTCTACGACAAGGTGAGGCTCTGGGCACAATATTTGGATTAATGTGCAGTGTCANAGTGCCTAAGTTACCCAGNNCAGCATCTGTGGCAATATTNGCAATGAAATTATTATCGTTAACGGTAATGAAATTCAAGGTTCGCACAGCCGATAAGCTCAATAAGCAATGAAGTGAGTTTTTGACAACAATGAAGTCAACACTAACCACTTCACCATTTTTGGGGTTACACACCTGCAAGCTGGTTTCACCACTGGAGTCATGGTAGTTTTGTTCCACATAACGAGGTTGCGCCAGCATGGACGCACTTGGTCTGGATAAACGAACTTCTGACATATCGTGCTCACATCTGCGCCCGTATCAATTTGAAAGCGCACAGCACAGTCATTTATTGTCAATAAAGTAGTCAACCGGCGACGTTGGTTTGCTTGGATGCTATGCAGGAAAGCATCGTTTGCCGTCGAGGACAGGTCATCGTCTTCTTCCACAACGTTGACCTTCTGCTTGCAGAGGGCAGCAAAGTGGTTCTTTTTCTGGCACTTAGTGCAAATTTTGCCAACCGCTGGGTAATAGGATTTGCCTATGTGATGCATCTTGCGCAGAATTTACAATCAATCTGCTTGACGAAGTGTTTGTCCTGCGCAGTGTTGGTGTGAGCTCGAAGTCGACACTGCTGCTGTTGTTCTGAGATCCTCTGTACTTCTTCCGTTATGGCCATCATCTCAGTGGCCTGTTCTCGTGATGTTTCCCAAGCACTGCAGAGTTCTACAGCTCTGGTCAAGATTAGCTTGTGCTCGCGCAAAGGGATTTCACGAAGGGAACGGGAAACTGCGAAAGCTATTTTGTCCCGGATGATTGTGTCTTTCTCAGCAAATTCGCTGAGGGCAGCATGCTCCCGCAAGGCACACAGCAAATCACGAAAAGGCTCACAGTAGACCAAGTTCCAGAAACGGTAACGCGTCACTATGACATTCTGACGTGAGGTGCATAACTCCTGCAATTTCTCGAGAAGGGCATCTGGACAGTCTTGTTCTTCCTCTGTATACGTGAACTGGGCAGCTGCCTCAATAACTTGGGGGCCTCCAACGCTGAGAATGATGGTACACCTAATCTTGGGTGGCTTTTCTGAGGAGCCGCTGGCTAGTAAGTAAACATCAAGCTGTCGCCTCCAGGCAGCATAAATGAGGGCCAGATTGCTGTCACTCAAGTCGTGGAACGGCGGTAGTCGAGCAGCAATATCAGCCATAGTGCTCTAGAGTAGGCTTAACTAGTGGCCGGTAACCTATGAGCAACCATAACTTCTAAATTGAATGAGCTAGGAAGACACCGAAGGTATCATTGGATCCGTAAGACATTCCTGCACATTTGGCGATAGGTCGCGCCCACCTGTGGCGTCATTGTGATATCATTTGCGGGGAAAAACCGCCTTTCGCGTAGGCTAGGAACCCGAATTGCGTCCATTCAGTATGCTACAGAGCCAAACCAACCGAATGTTTGTAGTTGTACAGAGCCGAATGTTTGTGAAGTTGTAATGACATTGACGCGACATTCTCCCAAAACTGCTAAAGATGAATAAAGGTTCTTCAAAGGGCCTTCTTTTTCCTGAATTTGGCGTTTTTTAAATAAGATTTGCGGGTTGCTTGCTTTGAGCTTGTTTCCAGTTTTTATGGAACCTTTGTTGTTTCAGTTGACTGGAAAACCCAGTTTTTGGGCGTGTTTTTGTGTACCGTGTTTTCAGGACTATACGGCGCACTGGATTATAAGGTGCAGTATCCAAAATTGAATGCTAGCTGTTTTTTTTTTATACATAAGGCGCACCGGATTATAAGGCGCATTAAATGAAGCAAAACGTAGACAAGTCCAACTGTATTCAACTCTTTCACAATAACTCCCGAGTGCTGGAGTGGAGTCGCCACTGGGAGTTTAATCGATCGTCACATACGCGGGAGTTTAATCTGTCACACGTGCCTAATCCACACAAATACTAAACACAAATAGAATAAAATAATAGCTGTGTGCGTGTTTGATTCTGTGTGCGCCAATGTAGTCTGGAGCCCCGCGGAGTATTAGGATCTGTTGTATGTGCTAGCTTCGAACCACATACGCTGCTCATTGCAATTGTTGTTGGTTTATTACGCAACACGATGGTCTGTTTACAAAAGAATCGTAACTAGCAATTAAATAAATAGCACCGTTTACCACAAAAAATTGGTTGAAGATGAGAAAGCGCAACCAGATTCATACATTGGGCGCACGGCATTACAAGGCGCACTTTCGATTTTCGAGCAAATTATAGGATTTTAAGTGCGTCTTATGGTCCGTAAAATACAGTAAATTTGATTATATTGGCCTGTTATTTACAAATTTGCAGGCTCGTTGTTATTAATTTACTTGTTTTTTTGTTTTGTTGCGTTTTCCTGTGAAACCCATTCTGGGCTTGTTTTTCGGCTAAGTTGTTTATTTTGGGTTGTTTTTTTCTGATTTACTTGTTATTTTTGCAAAATAATCCGGCATCACTGATTAAATTCATGTCCAAAATTGCAACACTACAATTAAAGCGCAAAATTCGTATTCACCAGGTTTGTTACTTGCGAGGTTGGGTTGGATTTTTGAATGCCAAATTCCAGACATTTGGCCTTTTTTGAAGTGGCATGAGAAAATGTGTGTAGCATGTACATCAGAGTATGGCATGTTTTTGGCCGTTTTTGGTGGTGTTGGCAGAAAAAAGTTGTTTGGCCTTTTTTGAAACTGAAAGGCAGTGTATTTTCTTTTGCCGCCAAGAAGATGGCGACTGCAGCAACAGACTTGTCAGAAACGAAGTACTGTAATTGTAAACGTAAAAGATAAACCCTAAACCTAACCCTAACTGTAGCCCTAACGTAACGCTAACCCTAAACCCTAACCCTAATTTTTGTGGTTGAAAGTGGTAAAGTTTTGTGTATGCATAGCCATATGTCATGATAAAAATACCCATGGGCGCAATTTGGTGGGGGACACGGGGGCCGTGTCCCCCCCACTTTTTTAGACCGGGGGGCATAACATGCCATGTCCCCCCCACTTTTTTCTGTTAGGGTTTGTATTTGGAGAGGTTTGAAAACCAAATATGACGTTTGTCACGTTTTGTGTAAAGAGTTTTTCATGTTAGATGTTACACTACATAGCAGTGTTGATCTTGAAACAGAGTTTGGTGTGGTATCATTGATTCTGATATTTCTATAAATTTTTAATTCAGAACTGATTTTTAGCATTTTGCAAATTTTTTAGAGACCACAAAAGATTGTTAACTGCTTCTCTCCGACATTTATCCAGTGTGGTTTACTTAAGAAAGGTCACTGTCTTGAAACAGTAAAGCTCAACAGCTGCACACGTGAGAGACCACAGTACAGCCATGATTTGTTTCGTGCAAAAACGTTGGCTAACTGATTTACTGTAATGTTGGTTGTCACGTATTCAGAAACAGACAGCGTAAGATTTAAAGATGCAAGTGTATAATGTTAGAAAGCTGCATTTTCAGGCAAACCTCTGCGAAGTTTTTGCCAAAGACAAACAGCAACACTATTGTGGAGACGTAGTTTTCGCATGGGTAGTTTTGAAAAAGACCGTCTCCAACCATTAGTAAACAGGATTTCCATCAAAGGTTTAGAGAAGTATTGACCTGGCTGTTTATTGTCCTAACTCTTATAGCTCAAAACTAAATGACTTGACTCGAAATTAAAGATAGCTTATACATTTAGCCTTATTTTTTGTATGCCACGACAACGGTGACCAGCAAATTCAAAAGATATGTACAACTACAATGCAGCAATGTTTTCATCCAAGTGCAAAACATTTGCTTTACAGGTAGCCTACGCATATGTGGCGGAACTATTTTCGAAGTAGGGGGGTACAAGTGCACGTCAAAAAAAATTAGAAAGTTTTTGTGATTTGAATTGCAACTGTGACATCACAAGCACTGATTTTTGATGTCATTAACTTTTGTCAGCATGTTCAAGCAAGTTTATTCAAAATTTGATTGGCCTTCAACAACCCCTATCCACACAATACCTTATCTATCATACACTACACTGACTTGAGCACATAAATCCTTAACAATGGACCCAATAGGAATTGAATTGCTTAAAATTATTTAGGCAAAGTTTGAAATTTAAAAGTAGGAAGGCCGCGCTCTCCTAGAAAAAAAATTGGGAGAACCTAAATCCATGAGGTCTCCCTGGTTCCGCCACCTATAAGCCTAGGTAAAACCTAGTTTTGCTGGACATTCTTTTCGTGTTATTTCAGGTGAAACGTGGTACCCTTTGCTAATTCACCGTTGTTCATTTTGATTTCTGTGTAATCTCAAATACATTTTTGTGTTGTTATGCATGTATAATTCTAGAAAATTTAGTGGATTTCAGTGCTTCTCTGCTCGAGTCGCCATTTGCCCTGTTGAAAGCCTGCTGTTAGTTGGCTGAAACTTTGGTGTCGTTTTTACTTTCACAATAGTTGAGCTAAGACTTTTACTATTATTTATCCTGTTGGCTGGTTCTGCAACATGTTTCTAGAATAAAACTTGTGACATTAATTTCGCCTATTACAATTTGATGTTAAACCTGAAAAACTTGATTGTGAGAAGACTGAGCTGAGTGGCATAAATGACAGAAGTCACAAGGCAACAGTCACCAGCAGATCCGTAACCAGCTTGGCACACGAGGAGGGGTGAAGAATTTTCAGAGGGAAGCACAAATTTTACGTGGAAAGCATGTACGAGAACAATGGTTATGCATGCAATATATCCAAGACATTTTTTCAGGGGAGGAGAAAGTTTTCTCCAGGTTGGTGAAGTCCTCCCCTTAGTTACAAGCCTGTTCACCATATGCAGACATCACATTGTAGGCTAGATTGGTGTATGAGTAATGGGTATGTATTCAGAAAGACGTCTGGTTCGTTTTCTTTTGGATATCTTTACATCTTCTCTAGTTGGCTTGGATAATTCTGCTTGGAAGTTTGATTGATGTTTGGAAAGGCCAAGGGTATTAGACAAACGATGTTTGGACAATCGAAAGGGTACCCAACAGCATGCAGGAGCTGACAAGCGGAGATTGAAAGGACAGATCCTCCACCCACCAGCAGTAAAAATAAATTGTAAATCATTTTTTGAAATAGCCTACGCTAATTTTGGCCAAACATTTTTTGCTTTTTTTTAGCTACTGGGTATCGTTAACGGATTAGCGGACTGTAAGAGGATAACAATAGAGATTTGGCTGGGGGTGGGCTACATGAACGATGCCCAGTAGCTAAAAATTTGTAGCATTTTTAAGAAGCAGAAATGTGCAAGAAAAATGTTTAGCTACCCTACCTTGCAACATATATATCATACCTTGTAATTTATCGCCTTTTTATGTTAAGCAACTTAAACAAGACGTCAAATCATGCTGTAACCAATACTTCTTATAAAATGCATGAAAATCGATGTGTTCTACTTAAGAGTGATATGTATGTACGACCAATGCGATTCACTGTTTTGTGCACTCCAACTGAGCTCTGATATAACCCAAATGATGTGTTCTACTATATTGCCGTGCTTCTTTGTGTCATAGTCTGATAGTTGTGCAACCAAGCTGAACTGCAGTACCATGTCCAACAACAAAATTAGGTTTATTAATTTCTAAATCATTTGTAAGGATAAAGCAAAGCGTGATTGGTGTTGTTTTGAAAATACCTCTAAAAAACAAGATTGGGAATTTGTATTTACAAAAATTCACTTCCGCATCGGCCTGATGACTATCTTGGTTTTACATCAAGCTGCCCCCCCACATTTCACAACAAAATTGCGCCTATGAAAATACTGTCTGTAAGTATAAAACTTGTGCAGCTTTAGAGAAGTGGTTTGAGTGAAATAACACTTCATGACGATAACATGTTAGCAAAACTTTTAGAAAACCAGCATTTGGAAAGCAATACTACTTGGTAACTCACTAAGACTTTATTAAAAGACTAAGTCAAAGAAGTACTTTGAGGTAGTAGGCTGGCTAGCGATCAGGTTTGCTTGCAGGCCAAAATGCTTTCAGCAGGATAACACTAAACAGAGGCCTGGCGGGCTGGAGGGCCGTGTTGCCAAATGAAAAACGTGAATTTTCCGGGGGCTGGCTAGCTGCACAGAAGGGCAGGCTGCACTGCAGGATGGGACTGCCCTTTTCTGCAGGCCGGCCCATCATTTTCCATAGCCTGCTGGCCTGCCCTTCTGTCTTCTGTGCAGCCCGCCGAAAATTCACATTTTTCATTTGGAAACACGTCCCTCCAGACCACCTGGCCACCGGCCCTCCAATTATTAGTGTTATCCTTCCAGCGTTCCTTCTGAGTCTGACCATTGCTAAAGACAAGCGTTGGTGCAATCATTGTAAATGTCATGCTCATAGGCCTAAAATCGAGGACTGGTCAGCGATATCACTACCACGAGCATAGGAATGTGCCACCAGCATAGTGTTTTACCACATGGGAGGGGATGAATTCAAAACTATGTTTCTACCACTGCAGTGGCTACGGGTCCGCCAGTGGACCTTCATATTTGAAAACTTATTCGTCCGCTACCTGTAACGTGACAGTAATGCACGACGAGTGTGCAGTGGACTGCAGTAGGCTTGGTAGAAACGTACTAACCCTAAACCTACCTACCTCACCCAAAACGTAAACCTCAAACCAAACTTAATCTGAACACAAAAGTTTGGAAACTTTTGAAAAAAGTAAAGAAAAGCTGGTCTCATGAATTGAGACATGCAACCAATACTACCAAAATGAAAGTCACCAAGCTGAGAGTCGAACCGAAAACCATTCGCAGGCGTAAACACATCCACTGTGCTACTATGATGGTGCCGCTGAAGTGACAAACTCAGCGTTTTATTTTAACCGTGTCATGCGCAGTAGACCTATAGCCACTCCCTTCTACCACAAGCATAGGGATTGAGTAGGAAAGTATCTGTTTGTACCACCAGCATGGGCATTGGATTTAAAAGTGTCTGATTGTACAACAGGTGACACCTTGAGCTAGCCTGACTACGCCACTGATAAACAGGATTTTCTACAGACACTTTTCTAGTGGTACAAATATGCCTTTTTACTCAGTCCATCATGCTTGTGGTACAAAATAACAACTATTGAATTCTATCTCCATGCTCATGACACAAACAGACTTTTTTACTCAATGCCCATGCTTATGGTACAAACAGACACTTTTCTACTCAAGTCCGTGCTTGTGGTACAAACAGACACTTCTGAATTTAATGCCCATGCATGTGGTACATCCCATGCTAGTGGTAGTGATACTGTCAACTCCTACTGTAAAAGGTGCAATGTAAAGAACGGATGTCCATCAGCAAGGATATCGTTAACGGATTTATGATGACGTAAACCAGAGTAGAAAAGTACCTCGTTGCACAATGAATAAAGTTAAAAAAACAATAGAAAAAACTATTTGTCATTGCAATTGAATACAATTTTCCCTCAAACACATAATGCTAAAAAGCAACAATTTTTTATATTTTCACAACGGTTGAAACCTACATGTCGGTCCCATTGGAGCTTGTAATCAAGAATGGAATAATCTTGTTGCGAAAGGGATGGGGGCTGAAACTAAGTGTAGGCTAGCAACAAATAATATTGTTACTAATGTTGTGCTGTCATTACTCACCGCTAAATATATGTTTTTGAAGCTCCAATTACATCATTTTATATCTGGTAGTGTCTATTTTACCACCAACATTCTGGTGGCAACAGATCAGCTGGAGCTATTGTGCTGCCAGTCGAAGATTCGTCTTGTGGCATGACACAATTTGAATAAAAACATCAGTTTGTCATGCAATCGGCGTGCTGCTCATAGCATAGTGGTTATGCTTCAAGTCTCCGTATGCCATTGCTTTTTGGTTCGAATCTCACCTTGGCGACTTGCGTTTCCTTTTTTTAATTTTTTCATAACTTTCTAAACTTTTCCCATAGGTGTTAGGTTTAAGCTTCGGTTAGTGTTTGCTAGGGGTTAGGGTTAACGTTAGGCTTTGGGGTTAGCATTAGGGATAGGGGTTAGCATTAGGGTTAAGGGATAGCGTTAGGGTTAGGGGTTAGTGTTAGCTTTAGGGTTTGTCTTTTGTGTTTACTTCATTTCTGCCAAGCCTGTTGGTGCTGGCATCTTGGCAGCAAAATAGACATTGCCTTTATATCTGCAGCCATGATCCACTGCTGGCAGATATCCGTCTTTTATAGGGCACCCTGTAAAATGCTGTCCTTCCTTAAAAATAATTGTGGTCAGTGCATTGTAACTATTCTGTCAATATGTTGTTTTTTCCAGAATTGTCCAAATTAACGTTGTTCTTTAAATTTGAATATGTAATGTTCATGCAGAGTGTACACATTCTTCTTATTGAGCCATTCAAAAATTAACCATTTTTCTATATGCAGTATTATTGTGAAACATGTAAAATTGTACATATATTAATTGTTTTAACATATTTACAAGTTCTTGTCGGAATATCAATATATAAAGGTTTTGTTCCAACATCAGTTGGATCATTATTGTAATTGCGAGTCAAAACTAATTAAAGTAAAACTAAAAGTCAAACAAAAGTCAAATTATTTCAAGCAGACAGTGAGAACGATTTGAAAAATTGCCAATTGGTATGTATTTTATTTTTACTTATTTTGGTGAAATAGTGGAATTTATAGTGGGCAGTAAAACTCTCTCGCATTTTGGGAAAAATTGCTGCCACAAGCATTTTTCAGCTAACCTTGAAGCACTTATGTGAATGTGTGCTATGCTTTATATGTTGGATCGTAACTCCAGTTGAAATTTTGTAAAATGTGCTTAAACCAAGAAGATAAGTATGGAGGNCCTATGTTTTATATCATTGCCAGTGNAAGGTTCAGCAAACAGTAGGTGATTTTGAAAGCACAGTTTCCTTGCTGTTACTGGCTTGCTGGTTTTGTTTTTATATGCCATTTNATTTTTTTCCAGGTTATCAATACGTTTTTCTAGTGCAGCTTACATGAAACTTTTGTGNCTGCTATTGGGTGCGTTAAGCCTTTCACTGCCTGGTGTGTATCATCACAAGACAGTGATATAGCAAAATGACACAGGTTATATGATTCTGAAGGATTACACAAAATGACTACCACTCTTAAGGTGAAGTTAATTTCTTTGGAAAGTTTTGTAGTAACACAGACTAAATTAGTGAGTGACGCATTATAAATATATAAGGATGCATTAAAATTCTAACGTCTTGTCAAGTGTAAGTTTTGCCATTGACACTATTCTCTTACACTTGTGAATTATAAAATCAATTACCGGTAATTAATGGTTTCATGATGACTGAACTTTGACTGAGTTGTTGTTTGTTTGTCTGGCAATTTTTGGAAGCTTGAACTGTTAAGTCCAAGCTGTTGATCAAAATGAATTTTTCAGAAGACATTAGCTATGTAGTTGACTGTCTTATCCTAGCCTGCCAGGAACAAAAATGATACCTCTAATTGTTAGGAAGCTTTCCAAAGGTGGTGCCTAGTTTCTATGTGCTATATTTGAGCCCAGTTATTAACTGAAAACATTGTCATAAACCAGAATTAAACCCTAATAATGCATAGCCTTTCTCGAAACAAACCCCTCATTTTGACACTAATGTAATCTCAAACTAAATGGTATCCCGATCCCTAAGCCAGTGATGAGCAAACTGTAACCCACAGTGACAGCCCTTGACAGCTTGAAAATGGTTTGTATACATCAAGAATCACCTCTAAAGCCATGGCGATCCTGTGCTGAAACACTCAGGTGAAGAAAAGCAGTAGGAAGGAAGAATACACACTAATCCTGAAGCTTGAGAAAAATGGGTGACATTTGCAGTATGAGCAAACTTGCTAATAAATCAGGCAAAAACTTTGTTTTAGTTTTTTATTCCAAAGTGTAAAATAAAAAGTTAAATTGTGTTTAGGGCGCACAAAGATTACAAAAGGGCCCACAAACCATAAAACTGACTTTCACATGCAGTAACCGTTTTCATCATTTCTTTGAAACTAAGCACAGAACTACATCTTCCCTTAGCTAAGACCACGATATAATCACATAATATGACACTTAACCCAACATGGCTATGTTGGATTGGGCATTGCAATTTCAATTGAATTTTAGAACCCAGTAATTGACCAGCCTTGTCAGGTAAGAACTGAATCCATGCAAAAATATTTATCATCCAAATCTTGCCCCCTGCATTAGAAGCAGCAACAGAATCTGACCCCAAATCAATATTTTATAAATTATAGCAGTTGCTCATGTTCAGCTATATCTGGCATATGTGGTTTGATTACCATAGTAGTCTTCTTGAGATTGTGATTATGGTGGCAAATCAAGTAAGCCACCTTGCAATGCAACTATGGAAGCTATACAGGAAAAGAAACCTTGGTTAATCCAGATCTTCACTAATACCAGATGAAACTGGTGCAATGAATGATTTCTAACGTTTTTCTTTATAAAAATCTTCGGTTTATCTGGATTTTTTTATCTGGATCCTTGCCTATACTGGATAAAATCTGCTCTTTTCACATCTCGTAATCTGGATTTTTCTACACATCCACATTGATTTGTTCATAAAAGTGCATGACTGGTTTCTAGAAAAAATCGGCAGCTTTCAGCCGCAACACAAAAGTGCTCATGATCACCGATGAACATTTAGAATTATGACAACATCGACCACAACTGCGCGCAACTTTTCGACTTCCACTAATCGTAGAAACGATTATTGCATCACACATGGGCATAGCATATCATGTTGAACATAACGCCTACGGTATACCACCGCACCACGGTTTCAAATCAATTGATCAGTGTTGAGTGTGCGTGTGTAGAGCATTATCCCCAAGTGTACTGCACTCGGTAAAATATCTGAAGGGCATTATCTTCCAGATAGAGTGACTGCTTATGGACCATAGTCACAGAAATCTCTGCGTCAGTCCAAAAACCCAGATTTCTTAGCAGCCAAGTAATTTAAAATCATGAACTTCAGATTGAAAAGTGGGCAGCTAGGGTTGCAATTTTTTCCATTAGATTTTCCTAATTNATAACTTTACTGTTTGTGGGTTTTATTTTATTCTATTTATACTTCATGTACTTCGCAGAGCTGATGATGCCTACATCGTAGGCANAATATATACTCTGTAAGATCTTAAAGTGTGTGATTCTTTGCTGACAAAGGATTTTTTTCCATAGACATTGAACTTCAGATTGTTCATAACTGCCTGGATATGGCATTTACTAGTCTGATGTACCATTGTAAATACATCAATAAATTCCTTTTGCTTCTGCAAAAGTCTGCTGTCGGGTCGTAGATGTATTCAATCTAAGTGATTTTCACTGATATCTCAGTATTTAAATGACGTCAGGCTGTATATAACCTGCTTCCACAAAAACAGCTGTCTTTGATTAATCCGGATCTTTGCCTAAACTGGATAAAATCGTAGGTCAAATCGAAATCATATTAACTGAGGTTTACTGTAATTGTATGCCAACACGTCCTTTTAAGAGTATTCAGTTGCACATATTCATGAAGCCATGGTTGGGATATTTTTATGGTACTGAAGTTTTCGATAATAAGTTCTTAGTCAGAATGTAAGGGATTTGATGGTTCTAAAGTTTCAGATGATAAATTCTTAGACTTAAGGTTATAGTTAAACAAAATTCTCAAATATACTTTCGATACTGCAATGTTGTGTACTAATCCAACAGCATATTTAAAAAATTAAATATATTCAGGGTTCCTACGTAGCATGGAAAAGTATATCAAAAAGTTTGGTCATTTTCCAGCCTGGATAAGTCTGGAAAAAATTTGTTTGGTTTGTTGTGGAAAAAGAAAACAATTTTCCAGATTTGATCTTTTGACAAGCATTTTCATAATATTTTATTCAAGATTGATAACATTACTTTTATTGTGTTAACTATTATACTGCCTGTATTTGACCCTGGATGTCATTTGAAATAGTTAAAGTGCAGAAGAAGACCAGAAACGAAGTCTGGAGAGGGTCTTGAAAAAGTCTGGAAATTTATATTCAAGATTGCATAGGAACCCTGTGTATTTGCTTTGCTTGTGTTTTGGGTAAAACCACAAAAATATGTTGTGGCAGTGGTGTGTGACTAAATAGTTTATACTACTTTTAAGCATGATCATCATTTTTTTGCTGTTTATACTTGTTCAACAAGATGTAAATGGCACCAGAATTGAATGTGCACCTTTTCATAGTGAGGTTGGATTAGGTACTTTTTTAATTAACACTTTGGCGTCCAGCTGCTTTTGGAGATTTCCAAAAAAAAAACAACAAAACACATGTGGCTTTGTGCGAGAATTTCTCCTGTCCTGTAAGTGGCACTACGGACCTGGTCAAAGTGCCAAAAAACACGGCAAAAATTTTTTGGTTGGGAGATACAGATTTTTTATGAGTGACGTCATAAGTGGAGGACTTTTAGGCCACCTTGGCCCACTTTACCTGGCTCTGGGCGCCAACCGTTAGATGGTAGTATTTCTCTGAAGTTTTTATTGGAAACTAGGCTACAATTGCTGAAGTTTTTATTGGAAACTAGGCTACAATCAGAGTCTTTTGATACTTTGGATGATCTGCTGGGGTTTCAGGTTCAAAAGTTATGATCTAAAGTAGTAAAAATATTTGACTAATTAGATAATTAATTTGTTTATTTTAAATCATAACTTTTGACCCAGAAACGCTAGAAAGTCGATCAAAGGCTCAAAAGCCTCGGACTTGAACCTAGTTTCCAGTAAAAACTTTAGCGAAACACTTTGGCCTAGCGGTTGGGCCCTAGGTCAGGCAACATGAGCCAACATGATCCCAAAACTACTTCACTCATGACGTCACTCACAAAAAATCTGCAGCCCCCAACCAAAAAAATTTTTTCGAGTGCAAACTAGAAGACTGGCTGATCCGTTTGAGCCCTTGAACAGCTCTCTAGGGCAATTGGCGGAGTAGCTATGGCGTTGGTAAGGCAACTGAAAACTACTGTTCTTAGTCCAAAATCTAGGTACGAATATATCGTACACCGGCTCTCAAAGTGTTAAGCATCTTTTCTGCTCACTTTATTCCAAAAATTTGTATTTTGCTAAGTATGTTCATTAACTGGATGTTTGTTGCAGTAACAGTATTGTTCAATAAGAAGTCTGCAGAATACTACACTTGTGCACTGTTACGCTATTATGTCTAGATTCAGTGGTTGTCATGCTTTGTGCTACTGCACCTTGTCAGCAATATATTTGGTTGTATTTTAAGTTATTAACAACATCTTCGTTAAAATATTTCTTTCTTTGATGCAGTTTGCTTTGGATATACCACAAACAACCAATTTGACGAAGGTAGCATCTCGTATGGTTGAAGAGTACTTCCAACTTGTATTATATCAGCGAAATCAAGTTCCTGAGCCTTTTCAAATTCTGCAAAGATGTTATCTGAACAGTATGTAGTATTGGTTAAGTACGATATACTTACGCATGAAAGCTGACATATTACTTTGGTAGCATTACCAAGGTCACATTTGCCTGTGCACCTATTAGAATCCTGCGCAGGGCAGGTAAATCCGTGTGGGTTATGTGTTCTCACATTTGTGGAGTGGGTGTGTGAACCTGCAGAGCTGTGCATGTGGGGTGGGCATGGGTTGAACTTGGTATGGGGCAGGCACGAGATAAGAATTTCTATATGCAGGTCACTGAATGTTGCCTCAAAGCATGTAAAAGTGACATGGGCCAGAAATTCAATGCTACAGAGAGCGTGTGGTACAAAGGTGTATTGACATTCACCAGTTGTGGCGAGACCACAGATTGAGTTTCCAGATCTCAGTGATCTTGCAAGAAGTACATCTTGCATGATGGCAACTAGCACTGCTCATGAACGATTGTTTAGTATGGATGGGCATCATGAATAGCAGAAAGCAAATTTCAGAGTTTGTCAGTGAATGACAAACTCTTCAACAGTGCTCTAAAAGCTAAGAAATAAGCACTCAAAGTTGACTAAAAGGTTCTACATTTATACTTCGCATTGTTTTTAAGGCCTGCTGGCCTTGAAATGAACCATCAAATAAATTGCCACTAGCAATGACCACATTACATGAGTTTTTAGTGGTTTTAATGGTTTTTAGACATGCAGTGACAGGTGCAGGTTTGGGACAGAAACAGTGCAGGGTGAGCGTGGGAGGGCACATGGACAAGGCGGGTGCAATTATAAGTCTACAGGTACATGTTTGAACTGGTCGAGATTTCTCAAGTTCCTTCGGAATTTAGATTTTGCAGGGCAGGAGCAGACAAAAAATTTCAACCCACACGGGACATTAGCACCTATACACAAACTAAGAATTTGCAGAACTCAATAGAAGGGCTAAAAAATTGATGAGGTAGTTTTATTTCAACTTCTTTATTTAATAAAACCGTATTCCGTAGTACCGTATGTAATATACTAATTTGAATAAGGGGCAGTAACTTAAATATTACTGTCTTTTAAACAATCTGCAATGTACTGCTAATTTTACTGGTCTAATAAGTTTTATTATTTTACTGGTCTAATAAGTAATTCATATCTCGTTTTCATTCATTTATATGAAAAGTAGCTTCATCCTTGGGAGGTCTGCAACCTAAATGACCCCTGGTCCTTCACAGCCTCCCATCCCCCCAATGTATTTTATAAATTGGTGTACTTGGAAAGTCATCGCAGCANTACATTATAATAATCATGATGGTGTCATTTATTNGCATCACTTTATGCTTGTGTTTCATCAAAGTAATATATTAGCACCATCAGGTGTATACTNTTCTTCCTTGTCAATGCAATGTATGCTTAAGGCTGGCACATTGCGTGTGGGAGTGAAGACGTTATACACAATTAACGTACTTTTTGCTAAATCAGGGGTGGTCAATCAAGTAGGTTCGGGGGCAACTCTGGGAAGGCCGCATTTAGTTGAGGGCTGCATCTCTAATTTTATCCCAAGATAAATAGAACAAAAACAACAATGGCACCAAGAAAAAATTTGCGTGAAAATTTACAAAGCACTTACAATGGAAAGAAAAGTCTGTCTTGGTTCAAGTTAGCCTCAGCACTTACATTTACTGTGATATGTTGAAGGAAATTTCAGATTTGGAGAATTTTATGGAATGCTCTAAGGGCTGCTGAAAGCACTGTGGTGGGCCACATGTGGCCTAAGGGCTGCTAATTGTCCACCCCTGTGCTACAAGATGCTCAATAAGAGTGTCATGGCAACACTTTATAACCCAAACCTGACTCAATCAGAATTAAATGTTATTTCAGATAAAAAATTGGATGTGGATCTGGTTTCAGAATTGTAGCTCATTCTAAAGTCAAGTGGCATTCAAAGTGTAATCTTTTTGCCTTATGTCTCAGCTCCCATGTCTCATCTAGGATCGTATTTGGATATCTGATATCACGCCATCCATGATGTTCATTCATTATAAGGGTTGTTAAGATTCCATACAGAAAGGCATTTCTCAAATAGACATAGATGTTACACAATTCACAAGAGTGCCACCAGTAGCAGACGATGCAGAGAAATACATACTATTGCATGTTTACATTAATAGCAGGATATAACTAAATGTTTGGAGGGTGAATTGAATGGTAATTCTAGCATGGTCTGATGTAAAATAAAGACATTAGATTATACTGTAGTTCATTGCATTTTAAATGCAGTAGAATTTGCCTAATTCATCACTTCAAGGGGATTAGAAAAAAGTGACGAATTATGCAAACAGGTGAAAATTCTATCGTAGCAGCTCGTATACTTTATCATAGTAACTCGTATACATAGTGCTTTTATTTGCAGTAAAATACAACTTTATGACGTTATGGTTGTTTGCTATATTATACTCTTTATTTGCTCTACTGCAGTGGTGCTCAAACCGTGGCCCGCAAGGCCCTCTGGAGTGACCCGCGAAACAATTTCATTGTAAAGAAAACTTTACACTTTAATCATTTAAGAGAATTTTTATTGAGATTATTAATTCTTGTGGCCCGCGAAGGGTTTCTGAAAGACAAATGTGGCCCACGAGCCAAAAAGTTGAGCACCACTGATCTACAGAGTGTATTTTTTCAACATATGATCTGATATGGTCCAAAATCAGGAAAAGTTTAGAATGCAAGGCAGAAAAATTAGTTAAAATATACCGATTTACAAAGCTGAAGAAGATAACCATTGGAATTTACTCAAACTGTGCGATTTATTCTTCTCTTTGTTTCAAGTCCTTTAAATTTCGTTGCTGTTCGTTTTGTTTAACTGTACAAGTGTCCTGCTCCTTTTATTTTTTACTTTTTAGTAAATTTTTCAAAGGAAAACTGAAGAGTGTTTTTTGGTGGGTTTTATTGTTTTCTTTTCAAGTGGGCTTTTTAAAAAAACCGGGTGGGTTTTTTGGGGTCGGGTTTTTATACAAACTTGGTCAGAACCGTAGTGCTTGAAATGTAACCAGTGACATTCTCTGAGGCCTTGGATAGCAGTGAAGCGCTAAACACGGGACAGGCGCGGATTTACCATTAGGCTAAAAAGGTTTAAGCCTAGGTCCCCGGAATTCGGGGAGCCCCAAAATTTTGGGAGTAAGGAGAATTTCCAGCATTTCTGTAAGCAATGACATGTGTATTTTTGTTTTGATTCAACGCACGTTTTTTTACTATGCCGCTAACAAAAGATCTCTTTTAGAAAAATGAGCGCGAAGGATTGAAGTGAATGACAATGAGTATTCTCTTTTTATGGCGTCGAGAATTGGTTATTGTTATGTACAATGTGTGGAACAAAACTAATGAATCCATTTATCAGATTACCCGAGGCCAGTGAGGTACTCAATAAATATGTAATGAGCGTGTGGTCAGATTAACTTCACCGCTGCCTTTATCGTTAGTATCATTG